>Ga0081538_10001074_pt1 | contig 29047 bp, 33 predicted proteins | sample TabmetS5T2R1_FD_71022 | JGI IMG/M metagenome (GOLD analysis project Ga0081538, IMG submission 71022) | Tabebuia heterophylla rhizosphere microbial communities from the University of Puerto Rico - S5T2R1 | ecosystem: Host-associated > Plants > Roots > Rhizosphere ...
CGGGGGCGGGGGGGTCTGGAATTAGCGGGGGGGACCGCCGGGAAAGACCCCCCTCCCCCACCCGCGTTCCCTTTTTTGGGGCGGGGGCGGCGGGGAGCCGCTCTGCGCACAGCATGACCAGGAGGTTGCCGCCGAGGCTGCCGGTGCGCTCGCGGTGGTGCACGACTTCGTCGCCGAGAACACCAGCCCTCAGTGGTTCGACTTCGGCGAGATCGGGATCCCGGTCTTCTTCACGGACCACGAGACGGCCAGCGGGATGGTGGCGAACGGCTGGGCGAGGATCAAGGCGCGCAACCCGTCCTGGGGCTACCTGCGGGTCTACGATGCGGAAACCGGCGAGCAGGTGGCGAAGTTCGACGACGCGCCGAACGTGCATCGCTCGCCGGCGCCGCCGGGCGTCTGGACGATCCACAACACGGAGGTCCTGGGCACCAAGGCCTACAGCTCCTGGTACGCGAACGGCATCGTCGCGATGACCCTCGCGCCGCTGAACCGGTGGAAGGCGCGCGACCCCAAGATGGTGGGGCAGTTCGTCCCGCCCCCGCCGGACGTCGAGTTCTCCTACAACGGCATGTGGGGCGTCTACGTCCGAGAGGACGGCGTCGTCTTCGGAAGCGACATCGGCAGTGGGCTCTGGATCGTGAAGCCGAAAGGCAGGGCCAAGCCCTAGTGGAGGACACGATGTGCCCCGGTCACGACGACCGGGGCACATCGACTTCGAGCCGCCGTCAGGTGACGCAGAGCTCGAGCAGGAGCGTCTCGTTGTTCGGCGGCTTCACGACGAGGCGGTCGATGCCCGCTCCGGTGAACGCCAGCGTCTCGGGCGTCCCGCCTGCGGCCGTCATCGTCTGGGACCCGACGACGACTCCACCGGCGTAGGCCTCGACGGTCGCGGGCTGGGCGAAGTGAACGAGCGTAAGCCGGACCGACGTGGTCGGAGCCGGCAGCGTCACTTCGAGCCCGAAGACGCAGTTGAGGCCGGTATGCCCACCGTCCGTCCTCACCTCCGCTGCCGGGACGACCGCGCCGGTGTGATCCCGTACGAGGTAGGAGGCGCCGCCGGCGGTCAGGGGGTTCGGGTAGGGGCCCACCGCGAAGGTGCGGAAGTCCGTGCACCGCTCCGTCTTGCAGTAGCAGACGAGGGCTCCTTCGAGCGTGCCGCGAACCGCGCCGCTGCCGCCGTCGCGCCCCGGGTCGAAGCGCAGCCGATAGGTGCCGATCACCTGGCAGCCGACGAGCTCCGGCGCCTTCGCCTTCACAACCGTGCCGCAGTAGCGCCCTTCCATGTATCCATGCGCGTCGCAGGGCTGGCAGTCGTCGAAGACCGGCTTGCGGTGCGTGCCGGCGTTGGTGATGCCGGAGATCCCTCCTGTGACCAGGAGGCTTCGTCCGCGCCAGCGGAAGCTGCCGGCATGGACGCCGCGCCGATTTCCGTCGCCGCGCGCGAAGGCGTGCACGAGGTCGCGCACGACGAAGGCGCCGTCGAGAAGGCGCCCCGGGCGTGAGTCGCAGGACCGGTGGCTCTGCACCTTGAGCTCGAGGAGGTGCATCGTCTTGAGCGTCCGGCACTTGGGGCTGTCGCAATCCTCACGCTCGCTCTCGAGCAGCCGCAGCTCGCCCTCGAGGTTCTTCGAGACCTCGGAGAGGCAAAGCTCCCGTTCGAGGAGAGCCTTCGGGGAGTCGGGACAGGGTGCAGTCAGGTGTTCCATCGCCCTTCCTTTCGTCGTGACTGCAATGAGTTCACGACGCCCCGCAGCTCGCGGATCTTCCAGGGTCGCCCGCGTCCGCCGCCTATACAAATAATCGCCCTTCTGCTATATAGCAAGCATGCAATACACGCACGCCGGTCTGGCGGTTGCGGCTCTGCTGCTGGTCGCGAGTTGCGGAGGTCAAGGACCGACCGGAGAACCCGACGACGGCGCGATTCTCTTCTCGAGCAGCCGGGACGGCGACTTCGAGATCTACGTGATGGACGCAGACGGAGGGGCGGTTCGCCAGCTCACGCACAACGCTTCCCGAGGCGCGAACGAGGCCGACGACTACGAGCCGTCGTGGTCGCCGGACGGCAACCGGGTTGCTTTCGTGAGCACCCGCGACCGGGAAGGCGACGGCTTCGAAAGCCTGGAGATCTATGTCATGCGCGCCGACGGCAGCGGTGAGACTCGACTGACGAGCACCCAGGATGGCGAGGCTGACCCGGGCTGGTCGCCGGACGGCGAGTCTTTGCTCTTCGCGCGTCGTCGCGCTCCGAACGAGGATGAGTTCGAGCTCGCGTTGATGCGACCGGACGGGACTGGGCTCCGGCAGCTTCTCGCGATCGACGGCTACGGGTCGGGCGTCTTCTCCCCGGACGGCACGCGCCTCGCGTTTAGCCGCTGCGGGCCCGAGGATGACGAGTCCGATTGCGAGATCTGGGTTGCGGAGAGCGGCGGCAGCAGGGCCCGCAAGCTCGTGGATTCCGACGGGTGGGACGCGGGCCCCGCCTGGTCACCCGACGGGCGGCGGATTGCATTCGTGAGCGACCGGGATCGCAACGGCGACTGCTTCTTCCACGACTGCTCGGGTCACAACGGCGAGATCTACGTTATGAACGCCGACGGCTCGGAGCAGAGACGGCTCACCGACGATCCGGGAGACGACGGGTCGCCGACGTGGTCGCCCGACGGGACGAGGATCGCCTTTGCAGGGCTGCGCAACGTCGAGGGCGCGGTCGATGCGCCGGGCGAGAACTACGAGATCTACGTCATGAACGCGGACGGCTCGGACCTCCGCCCGCTCACGGACAACACCGCCTGGGACTGGCAGCCCGACTGGAGCGGATCGTGATCTCGGGCCGCCCACGACCGGTTGCGGGCCCGGCGCGAGTCTAGATCGTCTTGAACTGCTCGAACGGCTGCCGGCAGGCCCGGCAGTAGCGGATCGAGCGGCACGGTGTGGGGCCGAAGAGGTTCTCCAGCTTTGTGTCCGTCGAGCCGCAGTACGGGCAGCGGAACGCCTGCGCGTCGAGCTGCACGAGCGTCGGCCCGCCGGCACGAGGGTGCGGCGGGGCGAACCCCGACTCCTCGAGCTTGCGGCGGCCTTCCGGCGTGATTCGGTCGGTCGACCAGGAGTCGTCGAGAGCGACGTCGATCTCGGGCTCGGCGCCGAGCGCCCGCACCGCGTCGGCCATCCGGTCCCTCATGACCTCCTGTGCGGGGCAGCCGAGGAAGGTCGGCGTGAACTCGACCCGGACGCGTCCGTCCTCGACCTCCACGTCGCGGACGACGCCCAGCTCGACGAGTGAGATGACCGGGATCTCTGGGTCGGGAATCCCGGCCAGGGCGTCCCAGACCTTCTCCGCCGTCACCACGTCGCACCCGGCACCGAGCGGCGCACCATCGTCATCTCCTCGTGGAGCGCGGGGAAGCCGTCGGCGTGCGTTCCGCGCTCGACCGCCTCGACCTCGTCGCGACCGACAAGCTCGGCGAAAGCTCCTCGCTGGGCCGGCTCGAGGACTCCGAGTGCGTAGGGCCAGAGCTCGGCCACCGCGGCCTCGAGCTGCTCGTTCCCCTCGAGCTTCTCCAGCCACATCCGGGCGTGAATGCGGTGGTAGGCCTCCTCGCGGTCCATCTTCGCGGCCAGGCCCGCGAGCTCGGGCCAGTCGGACTCCTTGAGCGCCGCAACCCGGATCGCGTCCGCCTCCTCGTAGAGCCAGTGACGCGCGATCGTGCCGGCCCAGTCGCCGACCAGCGCGAGCTCGACGAAGGGCGCGCAGCGGTACTCCTCCGGCTCGCGGTCAAAGGCGAGCGTGTCGGCGTCGCCGCCGACCACGCCGACGGCGAGCTCGTAGAGCGCGCGCGCGTGGCCGATCTCGCCCTGCGCGATCGAAGAGAAGGCGACGTCCTCCTCGAGGAACGGGGCCATGCCGGTCCACTCGGAGTCCCGCCAGCCGAGGACGAGCTCGTCGTCCGCGAAGGCGAGGACCGTCTCGACGAGCGAGCTAGGCGGCGCCTGCGCGTTCACGGGCCTCCCTCAGCTTGACCTTGAGCGAGTAGCCGTCCACACGGCGGTAGTCCCGGTCGAATACGTCCGCCACGTAGGGGTCCTCGATCTCGAGGATCTCGTCGCGCGGAACGATCCAGAGGGCCACGGATTCTGCGCGCCGCCCGTAGAACTCGACGGCGTAGGCCTCTGCGAACTCGCGGTTCGGCGCCTCGAGCGAGCCGCCGTGCTGGAACGGCTGGCCCTCCCGCTCCTGGCGGAAGACCTCCCAGATCACGCCGCGTCGGCGAGGACCGCCCGGCGGACCCACGCCGTCTCCTCGCGCGAGGCGCGCCGGAGGCCGAGCCGCCGCTCCGTCGCCGGGCCGTGGCCGGTCACGACCCACTTGAGCTCGTCCCAGTCCGGCTCCGTGTAATGCCACACGCCCTCGTCGTCCTTGCGGAGAGCCGGGTCGGGGACGGTGAGGCCGAGCTCCCAGATTTGCGGCACGTAGCCGTCGAGGAACTGCTGGCGCGCGTCCTCGTTGGCCTGGCTCTTGATCCGCCACCGGTACATCGGGTCGTCCTCGGCCGAGATCGGATTCCCGTGGAACTGCATCAGCGGGCTCCACCAGCGGTCGAGCGCCTCCTGGACGAGCTCGCGCTGCTCGTCGGTGCCGGTCATCAGCGCGAGCACGACGTCGCGCCCGTGGAGAATGTGGAACGACTCCTCCCAGCAGATCTTCTTCATGATCCGGGCGTACGGCGCGTATGAGCACTTGAGCAGCGCCTTCTGAGAGATGATCGCCGCCGCGTCGACGAGCCAGGCGATGACGCCGACGTCGCCCCAGGTCTTCGTCGGGTAGTGGAAGACGTTGTGGAACTTCGTCTTGCCGGCGATCAGGTCGTCGAAGCACGCATCGCGCGGCTTGCCCAGGTCCTCGACGACCCGGTAGATGAGCTGGCCGTGGCCGACCTCGTCCTGCACCTTCGCAGTCAGGGCGAGCTTCCGCTGCAGCGTGGGCGCCCGGAGGATCCACTCGCGCTCGGGCAGGACGCCCATCAGCTCCGAGTTTCCGTGCATCTCGATGAACTTGATCAGCGCCTTGCGGTAGTCCTCGGGCATCGGGTCGCCGACCTCGACCTGGCCGCCCTCCTGCAGGTAGGCGCGGAACTCCTCGTCGCCCATGCGCTCCAGCACTGGCAGGACCTCCCAACCGAACGATCGTTAGTATTCCAGCGTACCATGAGTCGCCGCGAGGAGCTTGCGCGCGAGGCCGCCCGTCTGTTCGCCGAGAAGGGCTACCACGGGACGTCGATCGGCGCGCTCGCAGACGCGATCGGGGTGCAGAAGGGCTCGCTCTACGCCCACATCGAGGGCAAGCAGGACCTCCTCTACGAGACGATGCGGCAGGGCGCCGAGGCGTTCCACGGCGCGCTCGACGCCATCCCGGAGACGCTGCGCGCGACCGAGAAGATCCGCCTCGCCCTGCGCGGCCACCTGCGCGTGGTCGCCGACCAGCTCGAGCTCGCCACCGTATTCGTGCAGGAGTGGCGCTATCTCGACGACGTGCGCCGCGAGCGGTTCGTCGCGGAGCGGCGACGTTACGAGGAGCGGGTGCGGGCGCTCTTCCGGGAGGGCCGCGAGCAGGGTGAGCTCCGCTCGGACCTAGACGAGAACGTCGCTGCGCTCCTCTTCCTCTCCGCGGCGAACTGGGCCTTCACCTGGCTCCGCGCCGGCGCCGACACGGACGCGCTCGCGGACGCGTTCTACGCGCTTCTCGTCGACGGCATGCGCGGGTACTCGACGCCCTCCTGACAGGGCTTGCCGGCCCCGGCCGGGGGCCCCTCTCTTCTCGCGGTGGGACTACAGTGGCGGCGTGGCGAGCGCGCTGATCGTCAACCCGCAGGCGACGCGGGTCACGCCGGAGCTCACCGTCGCCGTCGAGCGCGAGCTGGCGGCCGGCGGCGACGAGGTCGACACCCTGCTCACCGAGGCGCCCCGTCACGCGGCCGACCTCGCCGCGGCCGCCTCGCACTCCTACGAGCGGCTGTATGTCTTCGGCGGGGACGGCGCCTTCAACGAGGTCGTGAACGGCATCGAGGAGGACGTGCCCGTCGGTTTCATCCCCGGGGGCGGCACGAGCGTCCTCTCGCGCGTGCTCGGGCTCCCGCGCGACCCGGTCGGCTCCGCCCGGGTGCTCGCCCGCTCCCGTCGCGAGCAGACGATCTCGCTGGGTCGCGTCAACGGCCGCCGGTTCACGTTCAGCGCCGGCCTCGGGCTCGACGCCGAGCTGATCCGGCGCGTCGACGACCTCGGCCGCGGTGACGGCAGGCGGCCGGGAGACATCGCGTTCATGCGGGCCCTGGCCGGCATCCTGGCACGGAGAGGCGGGCGCCTCCAACCCGCGCTCACGGTCGTCGGGCACGGGCGCGCCGCCTTCGCCCTCGTCGCCAACTGCGACCCGTACACGTACGTCGGCCCGCTCGCCGTGCATGCGGCGCCGAAGGCACGCTTCGACGCGGGGCTCGACCTGGTCGCCCCGCGCGCGGTCGCGCCGTGGCAGCTCCCGCGACTCGCCGCGTGGGCCTTCTCCGGACGCGGCCAGGTCTCGTCACCGCGCGCGATCTACCTCCACGACTGCGACGAGATCGAAGTCGAGTGCGACGGGCTTACGCCGCTCCAGGCGGACGGCGAGGATCTCGGGGACGTCGTCTCCGCGCGATTCGAGGCGGAACGCGACGCGCTCCGGGTCGTCGTGGGCGATACCTAGGAACACGTTTCGAGCCGAGGCCCTGTGCCGTCGGGCCGCGCTGCTCGCCCCGACGCGGCGTCCTCGGTCGCGCCCGTAGCCTCCGGCTACGAACGCTCCCTGCGTCCTTGCCTCGGAACGACCATCGCACCCCGACGACGAGGCGTCAACTCGAAACGTATTCTTAGAACGTGGCACAGGTGCTTCCGGCCGAGCACGACGTTCGGCGGATCATCGGCGATGGGGAACTGGTGGCGGACGGCGAGGTCGAAGGCCTCGGCGACGGTGCGCTCTTGGACCTCTACCGCGGGATGGTCCTGCTCCGGACGTACGACGAGCGCTCGCTCGTCTACCACCGGCAGGGGCGGATCGGCACCTATGCGATCTTCTGGGGCCACGAGGCGATCCAGGTCGGCTCGGCGCTCGCCCTGGCCGACGAAGACTGGATCTTTCCCTCCTACCGGGAGTCCGCGATCGGGCTCCTTCGTGGGATGCCGCCGGAGGTCGTGCTCGCGTGGTGGCGGGGCCATCCGGCCGGTTGGTGGGACCCGCAGGAGTTCCGCGTCGCGTCGATCACGGTTCCCATCGCGACGCACGTCCCGCACGCGGTCGGGTACGCCTGGGGAGCGAGGCTCAAGGGCCGGAGCGACTGCGCCATCGCCTACTTCGGCGACGGCGCCACCTCCGAGGGCGCCTTTCACGAGGGCGCGAACTTCGCGGCCGTCATGCGCGCTCCGGTCGTCCTTCTCTGCAACAACAACCAGTGGGCGATCTCGACGCCGCTCTCCGCGCAGACGCGCGCCGAGTCGCTGGCCGACAAGGCCGTGGGCTACGGGATGCCCGGCGTGCGCGTCGACGGGGGGGACGTCCTCGCCGTCTACGAGGCGACGGTCGAGGCGCTCGCCCGGGCTCGGGCGGGCGAGGGCCCGACCTTCATCGAGGCGCTGACCTACCGCGCGGCGCCGCATGCGACCGCGGACGACCCGAGTACCTACTGGGACGAGGAGCGTGTGGTGGAGGAGCGGCGGAACGAGTGCCTCGGGCGGTTCGAGCGCTACTTGCGACGCGCGGGCGTGCTCACGGACGAGCTCGTCGAGGAGGCGACAGCGGACGCGCTCTCGCGCATGAAGGCGGGGATCGCCGCGGCCGAAGCGATGGCGCCTCCCGATCGGGAGGTCGTCTTCGACCACGCGTACGTCAATCCGCCCCCGGGCCTCCGCGATGGCTGAGAAGACGCTCGTCGAGGCGGTCAACGACGCTCTCCACATGGAGATGGAGCGCGACGGCGCGATCATGGTCCTGGGCGAGGACGTCGGCCGCGCGGGCGGCGTCTTCCGCGCCACCGCCGGGCTGCGGGACCGCTTCGGCGAGGACCGCTGCGTCGATACCCCGCTCGCCGAGGCGGGGATCCTGGGAACGGCGATCGGCCTCGCGATGGCCGGCTGGCGGCCTGTCTGCGAGATGCAGTACGAGTCCTTCAGCTATCCGTGCCTGGACCAGCTCATCACCCACGTCGGCCGCTACCGCTGGCGCACGGGCGGGAAGATGCAGTTCCCGCTGACGATCCGGATGCCGACCGGCGGGGGTGTGCGGGCGCCCGAGCTCCACGAGGACTCGCCCGAGGCGTATTACGTCCACACCCCGGGCGTGAAGGTGGCGATCCCGTCGACACCGGCGGACGCCAAGGGCCTTCTCGCAGCCGCGACCCGCGACCCGGATCCCGTCGTGATCATGGAGCCGAAGGTGCTCTACCGCAGCCCCCGTGGCGAGGTCCCCGAGGGCGAGCATCTCGTGCCGCTGGGGCGGGCGCGGATCGCCCGGGAAGGCAGCGACGTGACGCTCGTCGCCTACGGCGCGATGGTCCGGACCTGTCTCGAAGCCGCGGACCTGCTCGAGGCGAGCGCCGAGGTCGTGGACCTCCGATCGCTGAAGCCGCTCGACGAGGCGACCCTGCTCGCGTCCGTGGAGAAGACCGGCCGCGTGGTCGTCGTCCAGGAGGCGCCGCGCGTCGCCGGGTTCGGAGCCGAGATCGCCGCCGTGATCGCCGAGAAGGCGATCCTCGACTTGCAGGGCCCGATCCTCCGCGTCACGGGCTACGACGTCCCCTTCCCGTACTGGGCGATCGAGGACGAATACCTGCCGACGCCGGAGCGGGTGGCGGAGGCGGCCCAGCGCGTGCTGGACTACTAGGTAGTGCCGCACCAGGCAATGCACGCCGCACTCCTGCCCCGCGGTCACGCGGCGCCAGAGCCGACCCTCGCCCTCACCAAGGCGTCCTCAGCCTTGGCTTCGGAGGAGTGCGAGCTCTGGCTTGGTGCTCGCGACGCAGAAGCGCAGCAGCATCACCTGGAGGAGCGCTGATGGCGTACGAGTTCAAGCTGCCGGACCTCGGCGAAGGGGTGGCCGAGGGCGAGATCGCCCGCTGGCTCGTCGAGGTCGGTCAGCTGATCGACGAGGACGACCCGCTCGTCGAGGTGCAAACCGACAAGACGACGGTCGAGATCCCGTCCCCTGCCGCGGGCACGGTGGCCCGCATCCTCGTCGCCGAGGGCGAGCTGGTCCCGGTCGGCACGCCGCTCGTCGTCATCGGAGACGGTGACTCGCCGGCCGAGCCGGCCGCCCAGCCCGAGCCCGCCGCGGCAACCGCCGCCGAGTCGGTAGGAGCGTCGGAGCGCGTCAAGGCGACCCCGCTGGTGCGCAGGGTCGCCGCCGAGCTGGGCGTCGACCTCGGGCTCCTCGCCGGCACCGGCCCCGGCGGGCGGGTGACCGAAGAGGACGTCCGGCGCTTTTCCGCCCTGTCCAGGGGTCAGACCCCTGGGCGTGGCCCCGGAAGGCGCGTCCCGCTGCGCGGCGTCCGCCGCCTGATCGCGCAGCACTTGACCACGTCGCATCACGAGGTGCCCGCGGTCACGGTGGTCGAGGAGTGCGACTTCACGGCGCTTGCCGCAGCCCGCGGCGAGCGCTCGTACCTCCCGTACCTCCTGCAGGCCGTCGTCGGCGGGCTGAGGGAAGTCCCGGAGCTGAACGCGACCCTCGACGGGGAGGAGATCGTCCTCTGGGAGCGGTACGACCTCGGCCTCGCCGTGCAGACGGACGACGGCCTGGTCGTCCCCGTCATCCGTGGGGCCGACACGAAATCGTTGGACGAGCTCGAAGCGGAGGCACATCGCCTGGCCGACGGAGCTCGCGCCGGAGCCCTCAAGCCCGAAGAGCTGAAGGGCTCGACGTTCACGGTGACGAGCGCGGGAAAGCTCGGCGGGCTCTTCGCCACGCCGCTCGTAAACCACCCCGAGGTCGGGATTCTCGGCCTGCATCGGATCGGGCCCCGGCCGGCCGTCGTCGGCGGCGAGGTCGTCGCCCGCGAGATCGGGTGGCTCGCCTGCACGTTCGATCATCGCGTCGTCGACGGCGCCCGCGCGAGCACCTTCCTCCTGGACGTCATCGGTCGCCTCGAGAGCCCCAGATGGTGAGAGAGCCCGGCGTGGCCGGGCTCTCCGAGTTGCGTCTGGTCGAACGGGTTAGTTGTTGGCGTCCTGGTCGTTGATCTGCGCGCGGATCTCGCCGCCCGGCCACCTGGGCGTGTGGACGTTGACATACGTGTGCCCTGCGCGCATCGCGGCCACCAGCTCGTCGAAGGATCCCGCCTCGATGCCTTGACCGGCCGGTCCGACGACGTCGGCGGCGTCGATCACGCCGGTGACGGTGCCCTCCGTCGCCGGGCACGCGGGCTTGTCGCCGCCGCCGCACAGGAACGCCGACACGCCCCCGTTGACGGCGCGCTTGCCGAAGTGGATGTGCGCGGCGAACGCGTCCCCACCCTCGAGCGCGGAGTAGCTCAACTCATACGTGATCGTCTGGGCGTCATCGTCGATCGTGGCCTCGAAGGAGCCCGTTCCGGTCGACGAGACGTCCGGGTTCTCCTGATACCCCGTCAGGGTGTCTGACTTCAGATTCTTCTTGTCGCCGGCGGCTCCCGCCAGGGACGCGACCAGCAACCCGGCCGCGAGGACGGCGACCGCCAACACAACACTGCGCCTGCGCATGATCGCAACCTCCCGGTTCCCCTACTGGTTCCAACCCGCACGTCGCGAGCTCGCTCAGTACTACGCGGCGAGGCTGGTGTCCGGTTTGCCCGGCGGGAGATGGGCCGCGAGCATCCGCTCGATCTGCGGTGCGCTGGCCCGGCCCTCGATGCGGGCGACGGGGCTGCCGGCGACGAGGAGGACTAGCGTCGGAATCTCGTTCACCGCGAGCCGCCGGGTGAGCTTCGCGACACGGTCCGAGTCGACCCGAGAGACGCGGAGGCGCTCGCGCTCCTTGCGCGCGAGCTGCGCCAGGAGGCTCTCCATGCGCCGCCCCGGGCCCGAGCGGAGGTTCGTGAAGAAGAGGAGGTGCGGCCTGTCCGCATCTGTCGGCATCTCTCTCTGGAATTCCCCTCGCTGCCCGCCCGCAAACTGGCTAGCGGCGCCGCCCGGGGTCGGAAGTGGGGTGCGGGAGCGGGACGAACTGGACGCTCGGACGCCTGCGCCCCTCCTGTGGATAGAGGTCCATGAGGTCGTATGCCTCGGTGGGGAGCCCGGTCGCGACCGGGAGGCCGAGAGCCTTCGCCTCGGCCACGGTGATCGGGTCGTCGTGCGTGTAGTGGCCGCCCGCGAGCTCCTCCGCGATCGTCTCGGCGCGGTCCTCGCCGACCCGCGGCGTCAGCAGCTCCCGGACGACCTGCTTCATGTGGCGCAGCGCCTTCTCGGCGACGTCCGCGAGCAGGAGCGTGCGGTCCTCCAACCGCTCGAGGGGCTTCTTTCCGGCCACGCGCACGAGGGCCGCCGCCGGGAAGTCGCCAAGCTGGGGGTCGACCGGTCCGAGCACGCCGGCCTCGTCCATGAGGATCTCGTCGGCCGCGAGCGCAATCAGCGTGCCGCCCGACATTGCGTAGTGCGGGACGAGGACGGTGACCTTCCCGGGGTGCGCGCGCACGGCGTACGCGATCTGCTCGGACGCGAGCACGAGCCCGCCGGGCGTGTGTAGGAGGAGGTCGATCGGGCTCTCCGGCGGCGTCTGTCTGATCGCCCTCAGAACTGCCTCGGAGTCGTCGATGTCGATGAAGCGGTAGAAGGGCACGCCGAAGACCCCGACGGTCTCCTGGCGATGGATCATGGCGATGACGTGGGTAGCGCGCACGCGCTCGAGGGCCGCGAAGGCACGTCGCCGCTGGGCACGCAGCGCTCGTTGTCCGAGCACGGGCGTGCCGAAGAGCAGGAGGATCAGGACGAAGATCCCGATCGCGAAGACGGTGCCGAGGTCGATGGCGCGAGGATACGGGCGGGCGCGGCTAGCAGATGCTCGGCTGGCGTGCTGGCGGGGAAGGCTGCGACCAAGCCGGGCGCCGCGATCGCCTGCGGCGCGTACTGACGAAGTACGGGGGAGGGCGAGCGCGACGATCCGGCGCAGCGTCGCAGCCACCATCCGTGAGCGCGGCAGTTGTCGGTCGAGCATCTAGTATCACGAACGATGGACGGGGCGCTCGACTGGTACGTGCTCGGCGTCGTGCTCGGGCTCGGTGTCGCCGCCGGCGCGGCGGCCGTCGGAGCGCTCGGCGTTCCCGCGTGGGCGGGGCTCGCCGTCGTTGCGGGCGTGGGCGCCCTCGTCCTCGTGCTTGCCCTGCTGCCGCTCTGGACGATCGCCGCGTTCGCCGTTGCGCTTGTGATCGCGTTCGTCTCGCTGCGGAGGCTCTCCACGGAGGCGATACCTGCGGCGATCCTCGGAGCGGTCGTCCTCGCGGCCATCCCGCTCCTCGGCTACCTCGCCGTGTTGGTCACCCCGCTTGCTGGCGCCCGGCTGAGCCGCCGGGCCGACGCGCGTCACGCGGGCTTGAGAATCCTCGCCAAGGACTGACCTGACCGATCCAGATCGAAGGAAGCTCGTCCTCGTCGTCATCGACGGGCTGACGCCGGAGGCTCTCGACGAGGGCCTGGCAGAAGGGAGGCTTCCCGCGCTCGCGGCCGTCGCCGAGGGCGGCTGGATGGGCAGCGCGACGAGCGTCTTCCCGTCGCTGACGCCGGTGTGTCTGACCTCGATCGCGACGGGAGCGTTCCCCGACGTCCACCACATCCCGCACCTCGTCTGGTACCACCGCAGCGAGGGGCGGGTGATCGAATACGGCTCGTCCTTCCCGGCCATGCGGGCGGTCGGGGCGCGCCGGGCGATCAAGGACACGATCTTCGGCATGAGCGCCGAGCACCTCGCCGCCTCCGCGACCACGGTCTTCGAGGCTCTCGAGGACGCCGGCCTCGAGCCGGCCGCGATCAACTTCACCTGCTACCGCGGCCGGACGCGACACCCCATCCGCCTGCCGGTCCCGGCGCGCCGGAACCGGTGGTACGAGGCCGTCTACGGCCCCAGGCACTTCTTCTACTACAACCTGTTCGAGTCGGAGAGGACCGGCGCACCGCTCGCGGTCCGCTCCCGCCTCGAAGGCTCCATCGACGAGTACGCCGCAGCGGTCGGCCGCTGGCTGGTGACGCGGGACTCCTTCGACTTCCTGGTCTTCTACCTCCCCGACTACGACTACGCCTCCCATCTCGCCGGGCCGGGCGCGGCCGCGCAGGCGCTGGAGCGGAGCGACCACGCCCTGGGCCGCCTGCTCGAAGCCGCCGGCGGAGCCGACGCCTTCCTCGAGCGCTACGCGGTCCTTATCTGCTCCGATCACGGTCAGACGCGCGTCGAGCGCCTCGCCCGCCTGCAGCGCTCGTATCCCGAGAGCAACGAGCGGGTGTTGGCGCTCGCGTCGAACCGCGCCGGGATGGTCTACCGGCTCCCGGGCTGCAAGGTCGGCGTCCGGTCGCTCGCGGAGCGCCTCGACGACGAGCCGGCAGCGGACGTCGCCCTCTTCCTCGAGAACGGCCTCGCGGTCGCCAGGCGGGCAGGCGCCGAGCTCCGCTTCGCGCCGGAAGGGGACGAGTGGCGCCTGGAGGGCGACGCGGCCGTCCTCGACCCCGAGCGCTATCCGCACGGCGTCGAGCGCGCCTGGCACGCCCTGCAGGCGCCCACCGCAGGCGACGTGCTCGTCTCGGCGACGGAGGGCTGGGAGCTCGCCGACGGTGGGGGCAGGCATCACCTCGGCGGGGGCAGCCACGGCTCTCTCGTCGCCGGCGACTCCGTCGTCCCCGTGATCGCGACCGGTTTCGACGGGGACGCGCTCCCGCCGGAGCCCTACATCACCGATCTCGCGCCCGTCGTGCTGGAGCACTTCGGGGTACCGCCGCCCGCGTCCATGCGGAGAGCACGTGAGGCAGCGCGAGCGTGACTACGAGGAGCTCCGCGCGGAGATGGTCGCGGAGCAGCTCGAGCGGCGCGGGATCTCCGACCCGCGGGTGCTGGAGGCGATGAGGAAGGTCCCGCGCGAGGCGTTCACCGACGCCGACGACCGCAGGCGCGCCTACGAGGACATTCCTATCCAGATCGGCTGGGGGCAGACCATCTCGCAGCCGTACATGGTGGCGCTGATCTGCGAGGCGGCGGCGGTCAAGCCTGGTCAGCGAGTCCTCGACGTCGGCACGGGCTCCGGCTATCAGGCCGCCGTCCTCGCCGAGCTGGGCGCCGAGGTACACACCGTGGAGCGGCTCCGCCAGCTTGCCGAACGGGCGCGCGAGAAGCTCGACGCCGCGGGCTACGGGGGCGTGGTCGTCCACCTGGGTGACGGCTCGCTGGGCGACTCCGACCATGCGCCTTTCGATGCGATCACGGTCGCGGCCGCTGCTCCCGCACCGCCGCCGACCCTCTACGATCAGCTCGTTCCCGGCGGCCGCCTTGTCATCCCGATCGGGGACCGGCGCGGCCAGCGCCTCGAAATCGTCGTGCGGAGCCCGGAAGGGCCTGCCGTGGCGTACTCCGTCGAGTGTCGCTTCGTCCCTCTCGTGGGGGAAGAGGGGTACTAAGAGCTCGATTCACAGGAGGTTTCGCAGGCGCGCGGCCCGGGGACCACCAGCGCGGATGGGGCCTCTCCATTCGACCCGGGGGCTAGCTCGCCGCGCCGTTCTCTGCGGCGGCGTGCGGCTCGGCGTCGTGGTGGACTCGCTCCTCGACCATCCGCTGCGCCGGATCGTGGGCTTCGAGATCGGGTGCGGCGACGGATTCCACCGGTTCCTCCCGTTTCCCGCGTGCCAGGTCCTCGATGACAGCCTCGTGATCGAGTCGGCGCTCGTCCTCCTCGACCGAGATCTCGACTTCTACCGGCTGGGAGGCGGTGCGTTCTCCGATCTCGTGGGCCAGCGGGTCGGCATCGGCCGAGAGGAGGCGGGCCCCCTCGTCGACCTTCTTTTCTCGGCGGAGGGCGACGTCCGGCGCGTCGTGGCATCCACGCCTCGAGGTGACCTCGAGCTGGAGACGGGGCCCGGCCTCGTGGTCGGGAACCACATTCTCCGCCCAGCCGTCTGAGGGCTGTACGTAACCTTCCACCGTGGCGAAAGGAGCTCAGGCGACGTCCTCGCGGGCAAGCGCCCTCACCGACGCGGCGTCGGTCGCCCTCCGCCGGCCGGCCAACTGGGTTCAGCTCGCGAAGTTCTGCACGGTGGGAGCCTCGGGGTACATCGTCAACCTCGCCGTCTACGGGACGCTGCTCGCCCTCGGCGTCCATTACCTCCTCGCGGCGGTCTGCTCGTTCCTCGTCGCGGTTACGAACAACTATCTCTGGAACCGCGTCTGGACCTTCCGGCGCCAGCGCGGCCATCTTGTCTTCCAGGGCTTCCGCTTCCTCCTCGTCTCGACGATCGCGCTGGCCGCGAACCTCGCCTTCCTGAGCGCTCTGGTCGCCCTCGGGGTGTCAAAGCTGCCGGCGCAGGCGGTCGCGATCGCGCTCGTCACGCCGTGGAACTTCGTCGCCAACAAGCTCTGGAGCTTCCGACGACGGCGCGGATGATGCTTGGCCGGTGAGTGGCGTGCTCGTCGGGGACGGCTGCGACCAAGCCGGGCGCCGCGATCGCCCGAAGCCCGTACTGATCAGTACGGGTGAAGGCGAGCGCGACGATCCGCCGCCGCGTCGCAGCCGCAATCCGCGAGTGGGCCACTTGCCGGTCAAGCATCTAGGAATCGCGGGCCTCGTCGCGCTGGCCCTCGCGGGGGCTGCGCACGCGGCCGTTCCGACCTCGCCCGTCTACGACTCTCGCGGCAACCTGATCCAGACGCCCTTCGTCCCGCCGCCTGCTGAGCCGGTCCTGACGGAGGAGGACGCCCTCGGCCGTGCACTCGCGGACGACAAGGTGGCCGATTGGCTCGACCGCTACCCCGAGAACAGCCTCACGAAGGAGGCCTCCTTCGACGAGGCCACGAAGGCCTGGAGCGTCAAGGTCTGGTCGTCCCTCCCCGACGCCGGCCAAGTCGTGGAGGCGAAGGTGGACGATACGACCGGGGCGGTGACCGAGGCCTGGACGGGGCCGCAGGTGGCGTGGAAGATGGCGCGCGGCTACGACGGCGCCTTCGGGCGCAAGATCAACAACCCGTGGATCTGGGGCGCGCTCAGCCTCGCCTTCTTCCTCGGCCTCGCCAACCTCCGCCGCCCGCTCTCCGTGCGCAACCTCGACTTGCTCGTGCTCCTCTCCTTCGGGATCTCCCTCTACTTCTTCAACCAAGGTGACGTGTTCACGGCCATGCCGCTCGCGTACCCGCCCCTGCTCTACCTGTTCGGCCGCATGGCGTGGATCGGGTGGAAGGGACGGGGCAGCCCCAGCCGGCCGCTCTGGCCCGTCTGGGTGCTCCTCGCCGCGACGGTCTTCCTCGCCGGGTTCCGTTTCGGCTTGAACCTTCGGGCGTCCAACGTCATCGACGTCGGCCTCGCCGGCGTCATCGGCGCCCAGCGGATCGTCCAGGACGGCGAGATGCCCTACGGGAACATGCCGGACGACGTGGGGAAGGAGTGCGGGGAGCCCGACTCGGAGGGCTACGTCCGGGAGCGGATTCAGACGAACGGGCGCTGCGAGGTCGCCAACGGCCGCGGGGACACCTACGGCCCGGTCAGCTATCTGGCCTACGTGCCGGGCTTCCTGGCCATGGGCTACGACTTCGAGTGGGACTACCTGCCCGCGGCCCACTTCACCTCGCTGCTCTGGGACGGGCTCGCCCTGCTCGGGATGGGAGCGCTCGGCTTTCGCTTCGGCGGTGCCCGCATGGGCGCCACCCTGGCGTTCGCGTGGGCCGCCTATCCCTTCACGCAGTACGTGTCGAGCTCGAACTCGAACGACGCGATCATGCCCGCGTTCCTGGTGTGGGGGCTCGTGTTCGTCACCTCGGCGCCCGCGCGCGGGCTCTTCCTGGGCCTGGCCGCGTGGACGAAGTTCGCCTCCTTCCTGCTGTTACCGCTCTGGGCCTCGTACCCGAAGGCCACAAAATGGCCGCGCCAGCAGCTCCTCTTCGCGGTCGGCCTCCTGCTCGCCACGGTGCTGGGCTTCTGGATCCTCCTTCTGGAGCCGGATCCGCTCCATGCGGCCCGCGTCTTCTGGGACCGGACGTTCGGCTGGCAGCTCTCACGACCCTCGCCGTTCTCGATCTGGGACTGGAACGAGTACCCGGGCTATCCCGACCTGCGTGTCGTGCAGACGGTGCTGAAGGGCCTCTTGCTGGTCGCGTCGCTCGCGCTGGCGTTCGTGCCCCGCACCCGCAACGTGGTCCAGCTGGCTGCGCTCTCCGGCGCCCTCCTGATCGGCTTCGAGCTCGTCTTGACGCACTGGTTCTACCTCTACATCCCGTGGTTCTTCCCCTTCGTCGCGTTCGCGCTGCTCGTCCCCGCCGCCGTCACGATCGCGCAGCCCGAGCCGCAGCCCGAGGACTCGAGCGATGAGCGTCCGGTCGGAGAGCTCGTCCCCGTCCGCTGACGCCGGCCTCGTCCTGCTCACGCTGGCCGTCGGCCTCGGGCTCCTGACGGCGACCTGGGGGGCACTCCACCTGCCTCCGTTCGAGCGCTTCCAGATCATCGACACGATGCTCTACCAGGAGTACGGCGAGGCGATGGCGGCCGGCCAGGTCCCCTACCGCGACTTCGAGCTCGAGTACCCGCCGGCCGCCCTGCCCGTCTTCTGGTTGCCGACCCTGGGGCCGGCCGAGGACTACCGCTCGATCTTCGAGGCTCTTATGTGGATCTGCGCGGCCGCGATGCTGGTCTTCGTCGTCCGGGCGGCGGCCTCCCTCGGCGCTCCGCCCGGCCGCCTGCTCGGGATCGCGGCCGCAGTCGGGCTCTTTCCGCTCGCGCTGGGAACGGTGGTACTGACCCGCTACGACCTCTGGCCAGCGGCGCTCACGGCGGCCGCGCTGGCGGCGGTCTTCTCGGGACGGGAGCGGCTCGGCCTCGCCGTGCTCGGGGTTGCGGTCGCAGCGAAGCTCTACCCGCTCGTCCTCCTGCCTCCGCTGCTCGTGTACCTGGCGTGGCGGGGTGGCCGGAGAGAGGCCCTGCTCGGCTTCGCCGCCTTCGCGGCCACGCTCGCGGTGATCGTGGTGCCGTTTGCCGTCGTCTCCTCTGAGGGGCTCGCGGACTCGGTGGAGCGCCAGCTCGGCAGGCCGCTCCAGATCGAGAGCCTGGGCGCGTCGCTCCTCCTCGCCACGCACCAGCTGGGGCTGTACGACCCGGTCGTGGTCACGACGCACGGCTCGCAGAACCTCGCAGGCTCGTTGCCGGACGGGCTGGCGACAGCGCAGACCGTGCTCCAGGCCGGCGCGCTGGTGGCCGTGTGGGCGCTCTTCGCGCGCGGCCCGGCGACACCGACGCGCCTGGCGGCGGCCTGCGCCGGGTCTCTCGTCGTCTTCGTGGCGTTCGGGAAGGTGCTCTCGCCGCAGTTCATGATCTGGCTCGTGCCGCTCGTCCCCCTGGTCCTGGGGCGGATCGGCCTCGCCGCCGGCGCTCTCTTCGGCGCGGCGCTCGTGACGACCCACGCGTGGTTTCCGACGCGGTACTGGGACCTGGTCGACCTCCAGCCCGTGGGCTGGCTCGCACTCGTGCGCAACGGGCTCCTCGTCGCGCTGGCGGCGGTGCTCGCCGTCGCTACGGCACGGACACGCGGATCGCCTCGCAGCGGGTAGCGCGCCCGTCCGTTCCGCACTCGACGAGGACGCCCTCGATGCGCACGTCGCCCTCGGCCGGATGGAACCGGACGGGGATCCCCGTGCGCATCCGCTGGATGGCCAGCTCGGCGCGGACGCCGATCACCGAGTCGTGTGGGCCGGTCATGCCGGCGTCCGTGATCGCGGCGGTGCCGCCGGCGAGGATGCGAGCGTCGTTCGTCTGCACGTGGGTGTGGGTGCCGATGACGGCGGTGACGCGCCCGTCGAGCATGTGGGCGAGGGCGACCTTCTCGCTTGTGGCCTCGGCGTGGAAGTCGACGACGATCACGGGCGTCTGCCCCCGCGCCTCCTCGACCAGCGCATCGACGACACGGAAGGGGTGCACCGGCGTCTGCAGGAAGAGTTGGCCCTGGAGGTTGAGCACCGCGACCGTCGTGCCGTCTCGCGCCTCCGCGAAGGCGAGGCCGGACCCGGGGATCCCGGCCTCCCCGAAGTTCGCCGGGCGGATGACGCGCGCGTCCGACTCGAGCACGGGCACGAGGTCCCGGTGGCGCCAAACGTGGTTCCCGGTCGTGATGACGTCCGCCCCCGCCTCGAGGATCCTGGCGGCGAGCTTGGCGGTGAGCCCGATGCCGTCGGCGGCGTTCTCGCCGTTGACGATGCAGAGGTCGGCGTCGAGCTCGTGCTTGAGCTCGGGCAGCCGGTCCGTCACCGCCCGCCTGCCGGGAGGGCCGAACACGTCGCCGATGAAGAGAAGCTTCAGGGGGTGGAGCCGATCAAGATGTTCGGTCGAGCATCTAAGGGCTCGTGAGGCCGGTGGCCGGCTGCACCTCGATGTGGACGTGCTGGCCGTTGTCCTGCGTGTAGCGGGCGAGCCCGGCCCGCTCGACTTCGGAGAGGTCGAGGACGCGCCCGACCTTCGTCGTGGCGGAGGAGACGGTGGAGCCGACGGTCAGCGCCGGATCGGGCCGAAGGTTCGTGAGCGAGACCACGACACCGGGAGACCCGGAGGGCTGGATGTCGATCCGAACGCCGTACACCGTCCCGTTGACGACGTTGTCGGTGATCGCGATCACGCTGCCGTCGACCGGCGCATAGACGTCCGTGTCCACTGGAGCACCGACGTCGAGGCCACCCGTGCCTGCTCCGACGCCGCCCTCGAGCATGTAGTAGCGAACGTCGGAGCTGCTGGAGCCGAAGAGCCTGCGGAAGAGGCGCTCGGCCAAGCCGGCGTTGGCCTGTGTGCCGACGGGCTCCAGCGGGAGTGCCTGCGTCCCGCTTGCGTGGTAGCCGATCGCCGTCACCCGGCTCTCGTTGACCGGCAGCTGGATCCGCAACGTGTCGTATGTCGCGACGATCTGGGGCCTGGGCGGCCCCGCGGGCAGCAGCCGCGAGGCAGGAGCCGGTCCCGTCAAGGTCACACCGGTCTCCCCGCTCCGGCCGAAGGCCGTCAGGAGGAGCGCGACGAGGCAGCCGCACGCGATGACGACGAGCGCCGCGGTCCGGCGAGCTCGACGGGCCTTCGCCCTGGCTTCCTCACGCTGGCGCTGCCTCGCGCGCGCGGCGAAGCCGGGGGCTTCCGTCGTAGCCATCCGCGGCACGGTAACGGAGGTCACCAGGGCTAGCAAACCGAAGTGACGCTCTTTCCGGGAGGTTTGCGGCTCGTCCTCGAGCTCCTCGGGCTCGGGATCCGGCTGGAGCGCGAGCGCGCCGTAGGTCGGAAACTCCCAGTCCTCCTCGACGCCCCAGAGGTCGACGACGTTCCCGCGCGTCGCAGGGGCGTCGTGCTCCTGGTCGTACAGTTGAAACCCGACCGGCATCACTGGCCTCGCGGCGTGCCCGCCGTCGGTCCACCTTGCCAGGGGCGCCGGACGGGCCCGAACAAATTCCTTGCGGCGACAGTCTCAAGAAGAGGTGCGCCTAATCGCTGCACTCATCGGTCTGCTCGTGGTGGTCGCCGGGGCGGGCTGTCAGAGTGGAGTTGAGAGCGACGGCGATTGCGCCCTGGCCGTGCGCTTCGACGGCGCCGTCTTTGAAGGACAGGGCGTTCAGGTCGCACCGCGCCTCGGGCGTCCAGTTGGCACGGGCGTGCTGCCGGGGTGCAACGACAGCGACGGCCCGCCAGAGAAGGATGAGGAAATCGAGCTTGTCCAGCTCGAGGGCGTCTCTCCGGAGGTCGCTCTGGTCTGGCCCATGTTGGATGCCACGGTGCTCGTGCGGCGCGGCCGCGAGCTCCCGCGGGAAGTCGAGGCGCTTCTGCGGGCGCCGACGTGCAACCCCGCCGACGAGCCGATCGACCTCTTCGGTCCGTGGCTGGGCATCCTCGGCGCCGACGGGCACACCGAGCTCGACCTCCAGCCGCCGTACGACCTGCACGTCCTGGTCGGGCGCGCTTCCACCGCCCGTTATGTGCGCGCCTTCCTGACCGTGCGGGTTCCCGCCTCGCTCGGCACGCCGTTGACTCGCGCCGACATCGAGTCCTCGCTCTGGGAAGCCGGAACCGTGGCCTTACGCGTCCGCTGCGGAGCGAAGGGGGAGTACGCCGCCGAAGCGGTCAGCGCCCGGCCGGGCGGCTAGTTTCCGGCGTCAGCCGGTGGGTCTTTGCGAAGATTCCGGCGACGTGTCGACCTTCCCCCTCACCCGCCTGCGGCGCTTTCGCCGGACAGCCGCGCTCCGCTCGCTCGTCCGCGAGACGCGCCTCGACCTGGAGGACTTCGTCTACCCGCTCTTCGCGTGCCCCGGTGAGGGCGTCGAGAGGCCGCTCGAAGGTCTCCCTGGAATCGCGCAGCGCTCCGTCGACACGCTCTGCCGTGAGGCGGATGCCGCTCACAAGGCCGGGGTACCCGCGGTCCTCCTCTTCGGCATCCCCGAGGAGAAGGACGAGGCGGCATCGGGCGCCTACGACGACGACGGGATCGTCCAGCGCACGCTTCGCGCCCTGCGCGAGGAGGTTCCCGGCCTCGTGCTCCTTACGGACGTCTGCCTCTGCGAGTACACGTCTCACGGCCACTGCGGGCTCGTGGAGGGCGACGAGGTGCTGAACGACGTCAGCCTGGAGCTCCTGGCGAAGACGGCTGTCAGCCATGCCGAGGCGGGCGCTGACGCCGTTTGCCCGAGCGACATGCTCGACGGCCGCGTCGGGGCGATTCGCGGGGCGCTCGACGCCGAGGGGTTCGAGCAGCTTCCGGTCGTCGCCTACTCGGCGAAGTACGCCTCCGCGTTCTACGGGCCGTTCCGGGAGGCGGCGGAGTCGGCTCCGGCCTTCGGCGACCGGCGCAGCTACCAGATGGATCCACCCAACGTCCGCGAGGCGCTGCGGGAATGCGAGCTCGACCTCGCCGAGGGCGCCGACGCGATCATGGTCAAGCCGGCGCTTGCGTACCTCGACGTGATCCGCGCCGCGCGCGAGCGCTTCGACGCGCCCCTCTTCGCCTACAGCGTCAGCGGCGAGTACGGGATGGTCAAGGCGGCGGCCGCGCGCGGCTGGCTCGACGAGCGCCAGGCGGCGCTCGAGGGCCTGACCGCGATCAAGCGCGCCGGCGCCGACGTGATCGTCTCGTACTGGGCGCGGGAGCTCGCCGAGTGGCTCTGAGGGCAGCCGCTGTGGGCCTCTTTCGGCGCGCGTCGGACGTGATCCCGGGCGGGGTCAACTCGCCGGTGCGCGCCTGGGGCGCCGTCGGGGCGGGCGAGCCCTTCTTCGCCGCCCGCGGCGAGGGCGCGTATCTCTCGGACGCCGAGGGGAACCGCTACGTCGACTGGGTGATGTCCTGGGGCCCGCTGGTCTTCGGGCACGCCGATCCCGAGATCGTGGAGGCGGTGCAGGAGGCGGCCGCCGACGGGACGACCTTCGGCGCACCGACCGAGCGCGAGGTGGAGCTCGCCGAGGAGATCGTCGACGCCGTTCCCTCCGTGGAGAAGGTCCGGCTGGTCTCTTCCGGCACGGAGGCGGCGATGAGCGCGCTGCGGCTCGCCCGCGGCTTCACCGGCCGCGAGCGGACGGTCAAGTTCTCCGGGTGCTACCACGGCCACGCCGACGCGCTCCTGGCCGTAGGCGGCTCGGGCCTCGCAACGCTCGGCATCCCGTCGTCGCCGGGCGTCCCAGCGGGCGCCGCCGCCGACACGATCGTGTGCTCGTTCAACGACATCGAGGAAGTGACGGCAGCGGTGGAGCGGCACGGGGACGAGCTCGCCGCCGTCATCGTCGAGCCCGTTGCCGGGAACATGGGCGTCGTCCCTCCCGAGCCCGGCTTCCTCGAGGCGCTGCGTGCGCTCTGCGACGCGTCCGGAGCGCTGCTCGTCTTCGACGAGGTGATCACGGGCTTCCGCGTCGCGCGCGGGGGCGCGCAGGAGCTCTACGGGGTGGCGCCCGACCTCACCGTCCTCGGGAAGATCGCCGGCGGCGGGCTTCCCCTTGCGGCGTTCGGCGGCCGGGCCGATGTCATGGACCAGCTCGCGCCGAGCGGGCCGGTCTACCAGGCCGGGACGCTCTCCGGGAACCCGCTCGCGACCGCCGCGGCGGTCGTCACCCTCCGGCGCCTGCGGGACCCCGGCGTCTACGCCCAGCTCGAAGAGGCGGGGACCCGCCTCGAGGCAGGGCTGCTCGACGCCATCGGCGACGAGGCCGTCTGCGTTCAGCGGGTCGGGGCGATGGTCACGCTCTTCTTCCACGAGGGGCCGGTGCGGAGCTTCGAGGACGCTTCCGCGAGCGACACGGATCGCTTCGGCGCCTGGTTCCGCCACCTGCTCGCGCGCGGCCACTACGTCGCCCCCTCGCAGTTCGAGGCATTGTTCCTCTCGGCCGCGCATAGTGAGGTGGAGCTCGACGCGCTGGCGGAGGCCGCGCATGCGTTCTTGGGCCGCTGAGCTCGACATCTGGGCGACGATCGCGAGCGAGGCCGAGCGCGAGAGCGCGCTCTGGGGGGCGGCGCTCCGGCCCGAGGCGGACCGTGACGGCACCGCGGTTTTCTCGGCGCTGGCCGACGATCGCCACGCGCTCGGGCTCGAGTCGATCTACGAGGGCTATCTCCTGCACCACGGCCGGCCGCGCCTCTTCGCGCCGGACGACTCCGACACGGCCGTCCTGCTCGGGGACTACCTCTACGCGCACGGGCTCGTCCGCGTCGCGGCGCACGGCGAGGTGGCGGTCGTCGCCGACCTGGCCGAGCTCGTCTCGCTCTGCTCGCAGCTCCGCGCCGAGGAGCGGGGCGGGGACGGCGCGGCCTGGGCGGGGACCGTCGCGCTGCTCGGGAGCGGGGACGGACGTCTGGAGGACGCGCGGGCCGCGCTCCGTCTCGAGAGCGACCCAGAGCCGCTCTTGGCGGTCGCGGAGCTCGCGGCCGGGCCGGACGCCGTCGACCGGGCGTTGGCCCTGCACGCCTCTTTCCTCGTCTAGGATCACACCATGCTGAGCGCGCTCGTCTTCGCCGCCGAGAAGACCACGGCAGAAGAGGGCCGTGACATCATCACCGTCATGCTGGTCGTCGGCCTGGTGTTCTGCAGCGTGATCGCGCTCGGCCAGCTCAGCCGGTGGCTCGGGCATCGCCGCGGCCGGGGCCACTAGCCCCGATAGACTCGGATCGGTGCCTGTCGCCGATCTCCGCTCCTGGATCGACCTGCTGCGCCGGGAGGGCGAGCTGGTCGAGATCGAGGCCGAGGTCGATCCTTACCTCGAGATCACCGAGATCACCGACCGCGTCGTCAAGGGCGGCGGGCCGGCGCTCCTCTTCAAGAACGTCAGGGGCTCGGAGCGGCCGCTCTTCATCAATCAGTTCGGCACCGAGCGCCGCGTCTGCCTCGCTTTCGGCGAGCCGACGCTCGACCAGGTCGCTCGCAAGCTGGAGGACGTCCTCGAGATGCAGCCGCCGCAGGGGCTCGTGGAGAAGGTGAAGGGCCTCGGGAAGCTGAAGCGCCTCGCCGACTCGATGCCGAAGACGGTCTCGCGCGGAGCTTGTCAGGAGCTCGTGCTCGAGCCGGACCTCGACGCGCTTCCGATCCAGCACTGCTGGCCGGGAGACCCGGCGCCGTTCATCACCCTCCCGGCCGTGATCACGCGGGACCCGCGCACGGGCGTCCGCAACGTCGGCATGTACCGCATGCAGAAGATCGACGCGCGGTCCACTTTCATGCACTGGCAGATCCACAAGGACGGCCGGGCGGACTGGCTCGCCGCCCAAGGGTCGATTCCCGTCGCCGTCGCGCTCGGCCTCGATCCGGTCACTGCGTACTCCGCGAGCGCGCCGCTGCCGAAGCACATCGACGAGTTCATGCTCGCGGGCTTCCTGCGCGGCGAGGCGGTCGAGACGGTCAAGTGCAAGACGATCGACCTCGAGGTCCCCTCGAACGCCGAGATCGTGCTCGAGGGGGCGATCGAGGCCGGCGACATGGGGACGGAAGGACCGTTCGGCGACCACACGGGGTACTACTCACCGCCGGAGCCCTTCCCCGTCTTCCGCCTGACCGCGATGACGATGCGGCGGGACGCGATCTACCCGTCCATCGTCGTGGGCGTCCCGCCCGCGGAGGATGCCTGGCTCGGCAAGGCCACCGAGCGGATCTTCCTGCCCGCGATCCGCATGACCGTCCCGGAGATCGTCGACTACGACCTGCCCGTCGCGGGCGCCTTCCACAACTGCGTGATCGTCTCGATCCGCAAGGCGTTCCCGGGCCATGCCAAGAAGGTCATGCACGCCATCTGGGGCCTGGGGATGCTGAGCCTCTCGAAGTCGGTCGTCGTCGTCGACGAGATCGTCGACGTTCACGACTACGAGCAGGTCTTCTTTCACGTGTGCGCCAACGTCGACCCGAAGCGGGACGTCCTCTTGAGCGAGGGTCCGCTCGACCAGCTCGACCACGCTGCCGCGCTGCCCTGCTACGGCGGTAAGCTCGGGATCGACGCGACGCACAAGCTGCCGGAGGAGGGTGCGCGCGAATGGCCCGAGCGGATCGAGATGACGCAGGAGGTTCGTGACACGGTGGACCGGCGCTGGGAGGAGTACGGCATTGCCTCGCCGGCGGCTGGGAACGGCCGAATTTCCCAGGTCTTGAGGCAAAAGGTACGTCGTTGACAGGAGCGAGCGGGCACGGGAAGAATGCCCACGCTTGTAACAACGAGTGCGGGCAGAAGGGAGCCGTGTGGCCGACGAGGTAGAGCGGCCGGGAGAGACCCCCGAGCGCGAAGACGCTGAGGCCCACCTCCCTTCGCCGACGATCTGGCCATTCGCCTTCGCCGGTGCTGTCGCGCTCATCCTCCTCGGCCTGATCGTCAACGCGTGGCTGACCGTGATCGGCATCGGGCTCGCGGTCGTCTTCGGCTTCCTCTGGATCCGCCAGGTCACGCGCGAGGTCAGGGGCGAGCCCGAGCCCGTCGAGGCTCGGCCGCCGGTCGAGCCGGAGCTAGAGGAGGAGGGCCCACCCCGCTACGAGCGCTCGAAGTTCCTCGAGGGGGCGACGCTCGGCATCGGTGCCGTCATCGGCGGCCTCGTCACCCTGCCGGTACTGGGCTTCGCCGTCGCGCCCGCGTTCGTCGACCAGGACTACCCACAGGTCCCGCTCGGCCCCCTGGACAACTACCCCGAGGGCGAGTGGCAGATCGCCACCTTCACGTCGAGGCCTGAGGACGGGAAGGTGTCGAGGGCCACGGCCTTCGTCCGCAACAACGGCTTGAAGGACGGGGTCCCGAGCTTCTCGATCCTCTCCAACCGCTGCGTGCACCTCGGCTGCCCGACGCAGCCTCAGGGCCCGCCCGGCGAGCCTCGTGAGGTCGAGACCGCGGGCGGCCCCGTCACTCTCACCTCCACCAATCCCTCCGGCTACGCCTGCCCCTGCCACGGCGGCGCCTACGACGTCGAGGGCAACCGGACGGCGGGGCCACCGGTCCGCGCGCTCGACCGCTACGAGTACTCGATCGTCGAGGGCAGCCTCGTGCTCGGCACTCCCTACAGCGTCGCCGAGGTCGACGGCGAGGGCGCCGACGCGGTGATCGTGAAGTACCGCGGCGCAGATCCCGGCGTGCACGTCGACGGGCCCGAGCAGTATTTCTACCCGATCGTGCCGTGAGGACGGGCTGATGGCACAAGCGAAGGCCAAGCGGCAGCAGCGGCTCACGCACCTCGTCAATGTTCCGCTGGACTGGATCGAGGAGCGCTCCGGGTTCGTCGGCGCGACCAAGTACTTCCTCTTCCGCAACGTCCCGCGCGACTCGAGCTGGTTCCACACCCTCGGCTCGGCCACGCTGACCGCATTCCTCGTCCAGCTCGTGACGGGCGTAGTGCTCGCCTTCTACTACAAGCCGTCGCCGAACGAAGCGTACGACTCGATCCAGTTCATCACCAACGACCTGACGCTCGGGTGGCTCGTGCGCGGCATGCACCGCTGGGGCGCGAGCGTCTTCATCATCCTGCTCTTCCTGCACATGGGGCGGGTGTTCCTCTTCGGCGCCTACAAGTACCCGCGCGAGCTCAACTGGCTTCTTGGCGTGCTCCTCCTTGTGCTGGCGATGCTGGAGGGCTTCACCGGCTATCTGCTGCCATGGGACCAGACCGCCTACTGGGCGACCGTCGTTGGCATCAACCTGAACGCGACCGCTCCGTTCCTCGGGCCGTTCATCTCGGACTTCCTGCGCGGAGGTCAGGAGATCGGCACCAACACGCTGTCGATCTTCTACTCGATGCACATGCTGCTCATCCCAGGCGGCCTCATCGCACTCATCACGCTGCACATCTACCTCGTCATCCGCCTCGGCGTGTCGTCGCCTCCCTGGTCGAAGGAAGCCGCGGGCCGTGACCGCGAAGAGGTGATCACCGCCAGACGAGGCCTGCTCGAGCCGAGGCCGCGCGGAGACGGCGGCGAGGCCGCCGGAGCGCGAGGGCGGCCGGAGGCATGACGTCATGACCAACGAGGAAGAGCGGGCCTACTTCAAGCGATACAAGGAAGACGTTCGGCACGAGGGGAAGCCCTTCTTCCCGTTCGCGTTGTTCCACGACACGGTGATGAGCTTCGTCGTGGTCTGCGTCATCATCGCCCTCGCCTGCATCTGGTACTTCACGTCGGGCGAGGAGGCAGGCGACTCCGGCATCCTCGGGCCGCGCTACGAGGAAGAGGCCAACCCCGGCACCACGTCGTTCGTGCCGCGGCCGGACTGGTACTTCTACTTCCTCTTCTACCTCTTGCGGATCTTCAAGTGGCCGGACTCGGTCGTCCTCGGGACGGTCGGGATCCCGACGATCGCCCTGATCCTCCTCTTCGTCCTGCCCTTCATCGACCGCCGCCGAGAGCGGAGGCTCGTGCGCCGGCCTGTCGCCGTCGTCGGCGCGCTCCTCGTCATCGCCTCGATGGGCGTCCTCACCTACAAGGGCGCGACCGCCGAGGAGTCGCTTGCCTCCGAGAACGTCGAGCTGGTCGGCGAGTGGGTGGAGGTGCAGGGGCTTTCGGAGGAGGGTGCCCAGGGGGCGGAGCTGTTCGCTGAGATCGGCTGCATGACCTGCCACACGTACCTGGGTGCCGGCTCGTCGCAGCTCGGCGCACCGGACCTCTCGGAGATCGGTGCCACGGGGCAGACGGCCGAAGAGTTCTCCGCGTACGTCGCCAACCCGCGCGAGTTCGGGAACGACGTGATGCCGGTGTATCAGGGCCAGGGTGAGGAGGTTCTCCGCCTCCTCGGCGTCTTCCTCGAAGAGTCGAAGGGCGAGGGCGGCGGCCGGTAGCGTCGCCGCGCGCCTCGTGAACGTCTTCGTGGGAGTCACCGGCGCCTCGGGCGCGCCGTACGCGGCACGGCTCCTCCAGGCCCTCTCGGCCGCCCGCGCCGAGGTGGGCCTCTGCATCTCGGACGCCGGTGTCCAGGTGTGCGCGACCGAGCTCTACGGAGACGCAGCGCTGCCACGTGAGGACGTGACCGCGCGGCTCGTGGACGGCCTCGACGGCGTCGAGGTCGTCGGCCTGCGGGACTACACGACGCCGTACGCGAGCGGCTCGGCGCGCGTGGACGGCTACGTCGTCTGCCCGTGCTCCATGTCGACCGCCGCCAGCATCGCCGCCGGCGCGATGGCGAACCTCGTCCACCGGGCCGCCTCGGTGGCGCTGAAGGAGGAGCGGAAGCTCGTGCTGGTGCCCCGCGAGACCCCCCTGTCTACCATCCACCTCGAGAACCTTCTCCGCCTACGCCGGGCCGGCGCGACCGTCGTCTTCGCGGCGCCGGGCTTCTACCATTCCCCCGAAACCGTCGACGATCTGGTCAACTTCGTCGTGGCCCGATGTCTCGATCAGTTGGGAATCGACCAGACGCTCGTCAACCGGTGG
>Ga0081538_10001075_pt1 | contig 29040 bp, 33 predicted proteins | sample TabmetS5T2R1_FD_71022 | JGI IMG/M metagenome (GOLD analysis project Ga0081538, IMG submission 71022) | Tabebuia heterophylla rhizosphere microbial communities from the University of Puerto Rico - S5T2R1 | ecosystem: Host-associated > Plants > Roots > Rhizosphere ...
GCAAGCTCACCCGCCGCCCGGCCGATACGGCCACGGCCTGAACCAGTCACCGACAGAATGGAGTCGAGAGAAGCGATGACCGACACGGAGAAGAACGGGGTGCTCCCCGGCGGGCTCGCCCTGCCCGGGCCGAGCGTGATCGGGGCGACCGGCGGCTCGGGCACGCGGGTCGTGGCGCGCATCGCCCGCACCTCGGGTGTCTACACCGGCGAGAAGCTGAATCCCTACGAGGACGCGGTCGAGCTCGGCTTCTACTCCGACCGCTGGATCGACCGCTATGTCCGCTCCACAGGCGACCTCTCGGACGAGGAGCGCGCCGAGATGAAGGCCGACCTGCGATCGGTCCTGGCCGACCACCTGGTCGCCGTGCCCGGCAGCGCTGTCTCCTGGGGGTGGAAGGAGCCGCGGAGCATCTACCTTCTGCGTTTCTGGAACGAGACGATTCCGAGCCTCCGGTTCCTCCATTTCCTGCGCGACGGGCGCGACATGGCCTTCTCGCAGAACCAGAATCAGCTCAACTGGCACGGACCGGCCGTTCTCGGAGACGAGCTCGAGAAGGCGAAGACGCCGACGCGCTCGATCGCGCTCTGGAACCGCGTCAACCTGGCGGCAGCCGACTACGGCGAGCACCACCTCGGCCCGCGCTACCTGCGCGTCCGCTTCGAGGACCTCTGCGCCGAGCCGCGCGCGACCGTGGCGGGCATCTTCGAGTTTCTCGGGCTCGAGGGCGACGCCGAGGCGGCGGCGGCGGAGGTGCGTCCTCCGGCGAGCCTGGGTCGTTGGCGGAGCCGACGCCAGAAGGTCGTCGACGAGCTGACGGAGACGGCCCGGCCGGCGCTCGACCGCTTCGGCTACCTCTAGCCGACCGCGCTCTCCTCGAGACGCTGCTCGAGCGCCTGAGCGGTCAGCACGAGCGCTTCCTGGGCCGCGTCCTTGTCGGCGAAGGGCGCGAGGAGCCCTTCGATCCGCAGCTGCTGGACGACGAGGACGCGGCCGTCGCCGAGTGGCTCGAGGACGAACTCGTACTCCCAGTCGCGCAGGCCGGGAACCAGGAGCCTGTCCTGCCAGCGGACCTTGCGCTCCGGCCGAGCGATGACGACCTCGGCATCGAGCGACTCGGGATCGTGCCCGGGGAGGGCGACGTCGAGATCGAGCTCCGTGCCCTCGCGCGCCTCCCCGTCGGCCTCGGTGATCACCGGATTCCAGTCGTCGTAGGAGCGGAAGTCCGTGAGCGCCTCCCAGACCTCCTGCTTTGGGCCCGGGACCGCCGTGCTGATGGTCACGACCTTGGCGGGCCGGTCGAGCACCGCACTCAGGCCGAGGGCGAGAAGCGCCACCAGGGCGAGAGCGCCGGCGGTGATGAGAGTGAGCCGCAGCCCTCGGCGCACGTCACCCGGCCCCCTTCGTCAACTGCCGCCGGCGCCGGCGCAGCGTCGTCAGGGCCCCCGTGCGCTCCGCGGCTCTGCGGCCCGCTCTGGTGGCGCCGAGGGTCGCGGAGCGGGCGAGGTTGAGAGCAAGCGGGCGTGCACGGGGCTCGACGAGCACAACGTCCTGCTCCACCCAGCTCTCGTCCCCGAAGTTGCGCTTGTACTCGGCGTCGCCGAAGCTGAAGTCGAGCGTGTGCACCGAATCGTCCGCGGCGAGATCCTCGATCACGCGCATGAGCAGGTAGGTCCCCGGCCTGTCCTCCGCGAACGCCGGGTCGAACCCCGTCGCGCCGATACCGAAGACGCCCTTGTAGGCGTTGCCGTGCCAGAAGGCCGCGGGGACGCCCTTCAGGTAGAGGACATAGCCGCGAAACCAGTTGCGCTCCATTGCCAGCTGCGTGAGGGCACGCTGGACGCGCTCGTCCGAGAAGCCGACGCCGAGCACGTGCTGATAGGTCTCCCGGTGCACGAGCCCGGAGTCCGCGAAGAGGCGGTCGAGCTGGTCGCGCGTGCGGAAGATCTCGACGCGCGCCTCGTCGCCGTAGGCCCGCTCCAGGCGCCTCGAGTAGCGCCGCACGCTCTCGCGTCGGCGGCGCGAGCGCCGAGCCAGGAACTCGTCGAGCGAGCCGGGAATGTCCGCGCGCCAGTGGGTCATCCGCGTCGAGAAGTGCTCGCGCCGGAGGAGCGGGGCGCGCTCGAGAGCGACGGAGTGGACGGGGGAGCCGGTGCGGAGCATGCGCAGTCGTATGACGTCGACCTCGCCGGGCTCGACGGATTCGGTAACCGCACCGAGCAGACGAGGGACGGTCGTCTCGTCGACGCGGCCCATGAAGCCGCCGTAGGTAACGGTCAGGCAGCGGATTGTGGGGTTGACGAGCGTCTTCGGGCCGATTGTGATCGGTGCCGCGATGTCTTCGACGCGTCCCGCGACGAGCGCGACGGGAGCACCCCCTTCGCGAAGGACGACCGCATGCGGCCGGACCGCGTTCCGAGTGTTGCGCACGTACGTCAGGATGAAGTCGAGGTCGCTCGTCAGGAACGGGGTCTGGAGCGTCTCCCAGATCGGCCTCAGAGCCAGCACCTCCTCCGCCGTGCGGGCGATCTCGATCAGGGCCACGCTCGAGCTCCCCGCGCCAACGGAGCGCGGCGGCGACGGCTCCGTATTTGACCGGTCGAGCTGGGCCGGGAGTCCAGTCGCTGAGCCATGCCGCGTACGCGTTCGGCCAAGGTCGAGACCACGGCGTCTCGAACGACAAGATACGGCGGCGGAGCCCGACGTGCCAACCGCGGTTGGGGCAAGTGCCTGCTCGGAGTCCTTCATCGCATGACCTGCCTGACCGCAGCCTTGGCCTTTCCGGCTTGCGCCCGGGCCTTGCGGGCGAGGCGTCGCGCGCGGTAGCCGTAGAAGCTGTCCCGCTCGAGCTTGCGCACGTCGTCCTCGGTCAGCTCGAGCCGCTCCCCGCGCACGTTCTCCTCGAGGTGGGACACCGACGCGGTTCCCGGGATCGCGAAGGCTGCCGGCGAGCGCAGCACCCACGCGAGCGAGACCTGCCCGCGCGTGGCGCCGTGCCTCTTCGCGACGCGCCCCAGGGCCTGCGAGCCTGCCGCGAGCATGCCCTTGGCGAGCGGAGCCCACGCGATGAACGCGAGCCCGTCGCGCTCGCAGCGCCTGAGCACCGGCAGCGAGCTTTGCTCGACGAGGCTGAGGCGATTCTGCACGCTGACGACATCCGCGGCGGCGCGGGCGCGGGCGAGCTGGTACTCGTCGACGTTGCAAACGCCGATGTCCCGAATCTTGCCCTCGCGCTGGAGGTCCGTGAGAGCCCCCACCGATTCCTCCACGGGCACGCAGGCGTCCACGACGTGAAGCTGGTAGAGGTCGATTCGCTCTACCTGGAGGCGGCGCAGGCTTCCCACGCAGGCAGCCTGCAGCGCTTCGGGACGGCAGTCCGCGACCCATTCGTGCGGGCCGAGCCTCCTGAAGCCGCCCTTGGTGGCGACGAGGAGCCCGTCGTAGGGGTGGAGCGCCTCGCGGAGGAGCCGCTCCGCGGTCTCAGGACCGTAAGAATCGGCGGTGTCGAAGAGCCGCACGCCGAGCTCGGCCGCTCGTCTCAGCAGCGCGCGGGCCCCGGCCGGGTCCGGAGGGTCGCCCCAGGTCCCGCAGCCCGTGAGCGACATCGTGCCGAGCCCCAGGCGGCTGAGCGTGCGGTCGCCCAGCCTTCCCTCCGCGCGGGTCGAACTCGTCACGCAGCGCCGCCTCCCGGTCGGGTGAGCCGGCGGCGCCAGGCGCGGCGTGCCTTCTCGACGCCGCCGCCGCGTGCAAGCATCGAGCGCGCGAGGGTCGCCGTGCCGAGCAGCGCGCTCTCCGCGGCGTTGAAGGCCAGCGGCCGCGGCCGCGGCTCGAAGACGACGGCGTCCTCTTCCAGCACGCTCACGTCTCCGAAGCTGCGCTTGTACTCGGCGTCGCCGAAGCCGAAGTCGAGCGTCTGGACCCGTTCGTCTGCGCAGAGCCCCTCGACGAGCTTCATGAACAGGTACGTCCCGGGCCGGTGCTCGGCGAGGGCCGGGTCGTATCCGGTCACGGACGTCCCGAAGGTGCCGCGGTAGGCGCTGCCGTGCCAGAAGGCGGCAGGCTCTCCGTGCAGGTAGAGCACGACCCCCTGGAACCAGCCCTGATCCATCGCGAGCCCGGTGAGCTCCCTGGTGAGCTCGTCGTCGGCGAACCCGACGCCGAGGGTCCGCTGGTAGGTCCGCTTCTGCACGCGCTCGGAGTCGGCGAAGAGCCGGTCGAGGTCGGCGCGGTCGGTGAAGCGGCGGACCTCCACATCGCCCGGGAACGCCTCCTCCAGGCGGCGCTGGTAGCGGCGGATGTGACGCCTTCGCTCCTTCGAGCGCATCGCCATGAACTCGTCGAGGGAGTCCGGAACCGCGCATCGCCAGTGCAGGAGCGCGTGCTCGAACCGGCGCCGCCGCAGGACTCCCGTATGGTCGCGCGCGGCCGAATGGAGTGGCGAGCCCACGGTCAGCATGCGCAGCCGTACGAGGTCGACGGGTTCGCCCTCGAGCGACTCCCTCAAGCCGTCGAGGAGGCCGGCGGGATCCGGGTGCTCGCCGAGGACACCGCCGTACGCGACGGTCAGCATCCGCAGGCGCGGGCTGATCCCGATGTAGCCGAGGCGCGCGGGCAGCGTGACGTCCTCGAGTCGCCCGGCGACGAGGGAGACCGGCTCGCCCGCGTGCTCGAAGACGACGACGTGTGGCCGCACGACTCCCGGAGCGTGCCGGACGACCGTCAGAAAGACGTCGATGTCGCTCGTGAACCGCTGTCCCTCGAGCGACTGCCAGACGGGCCTGAGCTCCTCGACCCTCTCGACGGTGCGCGCGGCCTGCACGGTGAGGTTGCCGGCGACCCTGGGCGACTGCAGTGCGCCGATCACCGGAAGCCCGTCCCCGACTGGCCCTGTGCCGGCGGCGGGAAGAGCGCGTAGCGTGTCGCGCTTGCGCCGAGCGTCCACTCGGCGACGACGAGCCGCGGGAGGTTCTGCAGGAAGCGGTGCCTGAGCTCGGGCTGCGTCAGCAGGCGGCGGTAGATGACGGGCAGCCGGATGAGCGCGAAGTGGTGGAGCGGGACCCGAGCGAAGAACCCCCGGACCGGGCCCTCGTCGACGAGCCGCCGTGTGCGCACGATGCCGTAGGCCGTTCGACGCTGTTGGCGCCGAAGGTCGACCCAGGTCTCGCGGTCGTGGTCGTGGTGGGCGTGGAAGCGCGGGTCGAAGACGAGCTCGAGGCCGGCCGCCTTCGCGTCTGCGCAGAAGACGCCGTCCTCGCCGCCGTAGCTCTCGTCCCACCGGAAGGGAACGTCGCGTGGGACGGCGACGCAGTACGAGGAGAGGAACGCCGCTTTGCGCGGCTCGCCGAGCGGGAGATACGGCGTCTCACCCTGGAGGTGGGCGACCCAGCCCCAGGCCGTGCGGCTGTCGAACGTCCGCGCGCAGCCGATCAGCGCGTTCGGGAACTCGCGGAGCGCACGCTCGAGGCCGGCCCCCCAGCCGGAAGCCGGAATCGCGTCGGAGTCGAGGAAGACGACGACCGGGCGGGTGGCGACTCTCCAGCCCGAGTTCCGGGCGCCGCCGGCGAAGCGGGGAGGGTCGTTCCGGACGACCTGCGCTCCGGCGCCCTCGGCGACCGCGCCGGTCGCGTCCGTCGACCCGTCGTCGACGACGATGATCTCGGCAGGGGCCGGCTCCTGCGAGCGGAGGGCTTGGACCACGCGCCCCACCGTCCGCTCGGCGTTGAACGCGGGGATGACGACGCTGACGTCGAGCTCAGCGCCCATTGCCGATCACCCGAAGGCGGAGTGCGAGCGAGTCTGCGAGGAACTTCGCCGCCCAGTTCGGATACTGCAGCGGCGCGTAGCGGCCGTAGAGAGGGAAGGAGCCCGGGACGGCGCCATCCGTCGCACGCCAGCGGCCGCGGGACTGGAGGCCCGCCGCCTGCTCGACCGCCTGGATCCCTGCCTGGAGGAGCGTCGGGTCGCCTGTCTGCTGGTAGAGACGGAGCCAGACGCCGCCGCTCTGGGCGAGCCCGGTGACGCAGACGTAGTGGGCCCGGGGCGTCCACTCCCGGTCGTAGGTCGCCGGGAGTCGACCGAGCTTCCGGTAGAGGCCCGAGAGCGCGTGCGCCGTCCGCAGGGCGGCGTCGGTGTACCGCTCGTCGCCGAGGAGGGCGCCGCTCTCGAGCAGACCGCGGGTCGTGTACGCGAGCCCGTGGCTGTTGGGAAAGTCCCCCGGGCGGAAGACGCACCATTCGAACCAGCCGTTCGGCTGCTGAACGGACAGCACCCAGTCGAGGTGGCGGACGGCGGTCTCCCGGTACCGCTCGTCGCCGGCGACCAGGGCGAGACGGGCGAGCGCCCAGGCCACGCGCGCGTCGTATGCATGCGGGATCCCGTGGTGCTCGTGCTCGCCCTGCCAGGCGCCGTCAGGGCTCTGAGTGCGCTCGAGCCAGTCGCCGGCACGCAGCGCGGCCTCGAGGAAGAGCTCGGTGCCGAGCTGCTCGTAGAGATCGAGCCACCCGAAGATGACCATTCCCGTGTTGAAGGCGATCGAGCGGCCCGGCGGTGTCTGCAGGGCGCCCTGCATGACGCCGCCGTCGGGATTCTGCACCTCGACCTCCCATTCGCCCATCTCCCGGGCGCGCTGGACGAGCGACTCGTTGCCGGTGCGGGCGGCATGGTCGAGCAGCGTCCCGATGATGTAGCCGGTCGTCTCCGGGAAGGCGGGCATCCACCCGCGCAGGAGGTGGTAGCCGAGCGAGGAGCCTCGTCTCCCCGTGACGTCGTGCGTGCGGCAGAGCCATTCGATCGCCGCCTCGAGGGCCCCGTCGGGCACTCCCGCTCCTCCGCGAGGTGGGCTGACGGCGCCCCGCACCGTGTCCCCGACGGCCAGCGTCGGCAGCGCGATCGTGCGCCGCAAGAGCTCCCCCGGCACGGCTGCTACGCCGGTCGGCGGGTGAAGAGCTCGCGCACGAACAGGCCGCCGAAGCGTGCGTTCGTGCGCAGGTAACGCGGTCCGAGGCGCCTCGGCTCCTGGACGAAGCGGTAGAACCACTCGAGGCCCAGCCGCTGCATGAGGTCCGGGGCACGCTTCGTCAGGCCGGCGACGACGTCGATCGACCCTCCGACCCCCATGGAGAAGGGGACGCCGAGCTCGACGGCGTGGTCGGCCAGCCAGTACTCCTTCCGAGGCGAGCTCATCGCCACGAGCAGGATGTGCGGCTCGGCGGCTCGAACCGCCTCGCAGACGGCGGCGCTGTCCTCCTCGGCGAAGTAGCCGTGGTGGTAGCCGGCGATCGTGAGGCGCGGATACCGCTCGGCGAGCCGCGCGACCGCCGTCTCCAGGACCTCCTGCTTCGCGCCGAGAACGTAGACCCGGTAGCCGCGCTCCTCGGCCAGGCCGAGCATCCGGAACATGAGGTCGATGCCCGCGACGCGCTCTGGCAGCGGGTCGCGGAGGGCCTTCGAGGCCCAGACGACCGGCTGGCCGTCGACGCTGACCAGGTGACAGCGCTCGACGATCCCCCGCAGGCGTTCGTCGTCGCGGACCGCGACGATCTTCGCGACGTTGACGGAGACGTGCTGGACCGGGCCGCCCGAGTCGATCAGCTCGGCGCAGCGCCGCACCGTCTCGTCCATGTCGAGACGGTCGATGTCGACGCCGAGAATCCGGGCCCGGCCGGGCACCGACGAAGGCCTAACGGACAGATCGAGCTCCGGGGTACTGGTCACGCCGATGTCGCAATCGCTCCGACGGCCCCGAACGCGTTGGCGATCACGTCCGCGACGCGCTCGGCCGCATGCCCGTCCCAGAGGGGAATCGCGCACGGGGCCGGCGGCTCGTTCGAGCGGCGGAGAGCCGCGATCGCTGCGGGGTCGTCGCCGATCAAGGTGTTCGTGCCCTGGCTGATGGTGATCGGACGCTCGGTATTGGGTCGGAGCGTATAGCACGGCACTCCGAGCGCCGAGGCTTCCTCCTGCAGGCCGCCCGAGTCGGTGACGATCAAGCCGGCACCGCATTCGAGCGAGAGGAAGTCGAGGTAGCCAAGCGGCTCGACGCAAGTGACCTCCGCCCGCTGCAGCCGCTCGAGGCCGCCGAGGGACTCGAGCCGCGCCCACGTGCGCGGGTGGACGGGGAAGACCACGGGGACGTTCGCACCCAGCTCCGCGAGCGCGCCGACCACCGCCTGGAGCCGGCCCTCGTGGTCGACGTTCGAGGGTCGGTGCAGCGTGACGAGCGCGTACTTCCCCTGCTCGGCCCCCAGAGTCGCCCAGACCCGGCGGTCGCGCGCCTCCCGCTCGAGGCGTCGGAGGGTGTCGATCATCGTGTTGCCGACGTAGTGGATCCGCTCCCCGTCGATGCCTTCCGCGAGGAGGTTCTCGTCCGCGTCGGGGCTATGTGTGAAGAGGAGCTCGGAGAGGCGGTCGGTGAGCACCCGGTTCTGCTCCTCCGGCATCGTCCAGTCACGGGAGCGCAGGCCCGACTCGACGTGGGCCACCGGGATGCCGAGCTTGGAGGCGGCGAGCGAGCAAGCGAGCGTCGCGTTGACGTCCCCGCTGACGACGACGAGGTCGGGGCGCTCCTCGAGGAGGACGCGTTCGAAGGCGATCAGGGTGAAGCCGGTCTGCTCGCCGTGCGAGCCCGAGCCGACCCCGAGGAAGCGATCCGGCTCGGGAAAGCCGAGGTCGTCGAGGATCTCGGCCGACATCCGCTCGTCGTAGTGCTGGCCCGTGTGGACGACGAGCCGGCGGAAGAGGCCGAGCCGCCCGACTGCCTCGATGACCGGGGCCATCTTGACGAAGTTCGGGCGGGCCCCGACTGCGAAGACGATAGTGCTCATGCGCATGGATACCCGGGCTAAGTGTGGCTCAGAAAAGGGACTGTGACTAGGACGCTCTCGCCCGATAGAGGGCGGGGATCGTGCGGAGGACCAACTTCGTGTCGTTGAGCAGCGACCAGGTGGTCACGTAGACGTAGTCGAGCCTGACCATCTCCTCGAAGCCGATGTCGTCGCGGCCGAGCACCTGCCAGAGCCCTGTGATTCCGGGCTTCAGCGTGAGTCGCTGCCGGCGCCAGTCGACGACGTGGAGGTCCTCCTCGAGGATGAGCGGCCGCGGCCCGACCAGGCTCATCTCGCCGCGGACGACGTTCCAGAGCTGCGGCAGCTCGTCGATCGAGAAGCGCCTGAGCACCCGTCCGCTGCGTGTGACCCTCGGGTCGTGCTCGATCTTGAACATCCGCGAGTCTCCGTTCACGTGCTTGTTGAGCCCGGCGAACTCCTGCTTCCGCGCGTCGGCGTCCGCGGCCATCGTCCGGAACTTGAGGATCTCGAACGTCCGGTCGCCGCAACCCATGCGCAGCTGGCGGAAGAAGACCGGGCCGCGGGAGTCGAGCTTGATCCAGACGGCCACCGCGAGGAAGAGCGGCGACAGGAGGACGAGGCCGGCGATCGAAAGCGTCAGGTCCATCGCCCGCTTGAGGAGGAGCGAGGAGCGTGAGAGCCTCTGCGCCGGCAGGCCGATCAGCGGCAGGCCTTCGGCGGTGTGAATGCCGACGTTGGTGCCGATGACCTCGAAGAACCGCGGAACGAGGTCGATCTGGATGTCGAGGTCCTTCAGCGAGCGGATCGCGTCGAGCATCTCCTCGTTGGAGTGGTTCGAGAAGGCGATGATCACGCGCTCGACGTCGAGGATCTGCACCATCTGCGGCAGCTGGTCGAGCCCGCCGAGGAAGGCGATGTCCGAGAGCTCCTCGGCGCGCTCCTTCGGCTGGTCATCCACGAAGCCGACGATGTTGAGTCCGTACTCGGGATGCTGGAAGAGCTTCTTGGCCACCTGCTGCCCGACCTCGCCCGCGCCGACGATGATCGTGTTCTGGACGTAGGCCAGGCTCTGCCGCGCGACCCCGCGCGCGATCGCACGCGCCACGGTGAGAGCGACGATGGCGAAGAGCCAGAATCCGAGCAACCGCGCGAACCCCGGATCGGCCCTGTGCGTGACCGCCGCGAAGGCGAAGAAAAGCCAGCTTCCCACGGTCACGAGATGGAGCACACCGACGAGGTCGTCGGCGGTCGAGTGGTCGGTGCGCTCCTCGTCGTGGTCGTAGAGCCCGTAGAGCTTCGCCACGATCACCCACGCCGGCAGGCTCAGGCAGAAGACGAGCAGCTCGACCTGCGTGCCGACCGCATTGGTTCGCCCGTCCTGCTCGAAGACGACGCTGGCCGCGAGGAACGCGAGCGTCAGGCCGACGAGGTCGGCGAGGACCAGCATCCGGCGGACGAGCCAACCGCGGCGCATCTTCGCGCCGACCGACCGCCGCCGCTCGAGGATGTGGAGCGTCCGCTCGTCCAGCGTGCTCGGGACGTCAGTCCTCGCGGATGCGTCGACGAAGGGCTCGACCGCGCTCATCTACCCGGTACGTCCCTTCGGGGCTCGCACCCATCCCGTTCTTGCCGCAATTAGCACTCCCTGGTGAGTTCGGGTCGTACGCCAGCCGCCCCGTATCGCCCCGGACGCACGAGGGCTCCTCCGAAACTACAGCCATGTCCAGACCGCAGCAATGAACGAATGGACGGCCTGAACCTACGCTTTCTTCTCGAAACCTGAACTTTCGGCTAGGAGGCCGTCGAGGCCGCTTCCGACCTAGGAATCGGATAGAGATAGCCCGGCGTGGCGGGCACTGACATTTGGGCGGGCGTCGACCGGCTCCTCGAGCGCGGGGACGAGCGGGCGCTCGTTTTCCACAGGCTTGAGACCCTCGCGGCGCGCCGCCTGCGCCGGCTCGGCCGGGAGGTGCCGGAGGAGTTGGTCGAGTCGGAGCGGCTCGGGGCTGCCTTCACGCTCGCGGCGACCGCGCACCTCAGCCGCGTGCGGGGGGCCGTCGACGGCCCGCTGCTCGTCGTCAAGGGGCCGGACCTGGCCGCGCTCTACCCCGACCCGGCGCTCCGAATCGCCCGCGACCTCGACCTCGTCGTCCCGGGTCCGCGCGCGGTTCAGTCGGCTCTGCTCGCGGCGGGCTTCGTGGAGTCGGGCGATCCGGATCTCTACGTGCGGGCGCCGCACCTGCGCCCACTCGCCTGGCCGGGCATGCCGGTGGAGGTGGAGGTCCACGCGCAGCCGAACTGGCCTCCCCGGCTCGAGGCGCCCGCGAGCGCCGAGCTGCTCGAAGGAGCGGAGCCTTCGGCCGCGGGCGTCGACGGTGTGCTCGTCCCCGCGCCCGAGCGGCACGTCCTCGTCGTCGCGGCCCACGCCTGGATGCACGGGCCGCTCCAGCGGCTTCGTGACCTGCTCGACGTCGCCCTGCTCGCCCGCGAGGCCGAACGGCGCGAGGTCGAGCGGGTCGCGCGGGCGTGGGGCATGACCAAGCTGTGGCGGACGAGCGCGGCGATCGCGGACGCGCTCTTCCTCGGCGACCCTGCTCCGCGGGCGCTCCGCGGCTGGGCGAAGAATCTCGCGGAGGTTCGAGAGCGCACGGTGCTCGAGCAGCACGTTGCGCGGTGGCGCTGTTGGTTCGACGCCCTCCCGCCGTCCCTCGCTGCGCGGGCGACCCTCGACGAGCTCCACGAGGACCTGACGCCGGACCCCGGGGAGAGCTGGGGGAGCAAGCTGCGCCGCTCTCGGCGCGCGGTGCGAAACGCTTTCGTTCGCCGGTCCGAGCACGACCGCGTTGTTAGGTAATGGGCCCTGTTACTTGAAGCGGGCGAGCTCCTCGTGGGGGCCCTTGCCCGGCGGCGGGCCGATGTCGGCGCCGTCGAGCTCCACCCAGGCGTGCGCGTCCTTGTCAGCGGGTCTCGCCGGCAGCCCGATGACGAGCTCGACGTCGTCACCTTGCTCGCGCAGAAGGCGGTAGAGCACGAGCGCGCTGACGAGGCACCGCGGCCGCCGCGAGCCCAGGCGGAGGCTCCGGTCCACCGCTCGGGAGAGCTGAGCGGGGGAGCGCGGGGCACGCCCGGTGCCGGTCGCCCCGAGCTTGGCGACGAAGGCGGGGAGCTGCTCCCGCCGGAGGCCGACGACAACGCGCGGATAGAGCGACCAGATCCTGAGCGCGAGCCCTGCCTTACCGGGCAACGACAGTGGAGCCTCAGACACCGGCGAGCACCAGGGAGACATGGTCGTCCAGGCGGCCGAGGGCGAGCGGGCGCCTGAGGCGGTAGGCCGGCACCGAGGCCGCGAGGTCGGCGACGCCCGCGAACGACCGGCTCACGTCCTCCTCGGTGGGGAGCCGGAAGCTCAGAGCCCAGATGTCGCGGATCGCCTCCGGCTGCTCGATGGTCTCGAGTGTCGCCTCCTCTGACTCCTCGAGGAAGACGAGCGCCCGCAGCGGGATCGGGGCGCAATCTCCGGGCTCCTCGAGCGCGTAGTGGACGCGGTCCGTGTCCGCGCCGAGCCTGCGAGTCGCGGGGAGCTCGAGCAGCTCGGCGACGTCGCGGCGGACGCGCAGCAGGGCGGGACCCGGAACAACCGCCGGCTCGGGGCCGAGACGGACGCATGATGTGTCCTCGCTGAGGACGCGCGCCCCGGCGCGGTGGAAGGCGGCGGCCATCGTCGTCTTCCCGTACGTCCGCGGCGCGGCCACGAGCACGGCACCGCCGTCCGCCTCGACGGCGGCGGCGTGCAGGGGCAGGTCGCCGCGCGCGAGGAAGCAGAGCAGCGCCGGAATGCCCCAGAGCCTTTCCTCCGTCCGGAGCCCGCCGTCGGCCGGCACCTCGATCCGGCGCTCGTGAGGATCCACCGAGAACCAGCCGGCCTCTCCGATCCGGAGGCGGAAGCCGACCCCGTTCGAATAGAGCTCCGCCTCGAGCGGCAGCTCGGGGGTCGGACGCCACTCGACGAGCAGCCGGTCGTCCGGCCGTGGGCCGGCCGGAGCCGGCGCCACGACCTCGAGCGGGTCCCCGGCGCCTTCCCGCAGGTAGGCGAACGGGAGCGCCGAGCGGACCTCGAACCCGTAGCAGGTGCCTTGCGCGTTGGTCACCACAGTCCCAGGAAGGCGTGCGCGCGGGCGAGGTCGTAGGCCCAGAGGAGCTCGACGACGCCCATGGTGCGCGCCTCAACCCTGGCCGCGAGGAGTTCGTAGTCGACTCCGTGGATCCGCTGCTCGGAGTCGAGCGCGAGCCGGCGGATCCCGTCGTAGTCGGCGGTCCTGAGCGCGAAGTCGTTGAAGAAGGTCTTGTCCGTGCGGTCGAGGAGCTCGTCCGGAAGGCGGCCGCGGAGGCTCTCGCGCAGCAGGCTCTTGGGCACGGCGTCCGGGAACTTGATCTCGGCCGGAAGCGAGAGCACGAACTCCCAGAGATCGACGTCGACGAGCGGCCGGCGCACGTGGACCCCGCAGACCGCGGCACAGAGCGCGTCCGCGTCGAAGGAGTACGCTCCGACGCCGACCAGCGGGTCGAGCTGGTGCTCCAGCCAGCGGCGACGCGCGGGGCGGGCGAGGTCGGGGCGGGGGCCGGGCGAGCCGGCGACCTCGGGGTCGACCCAGGGCGGCAGCTGCCGGAAGTCCCCGCGCCGACGGAGCCTCCTGTAGCCCTGCGCGAGGCGCGGCGAGACGAGCGACGGCCCGGCCCGCTTGGCGATGATCGGCCAAGGGGCGCCGCGGGCGCGCTGGTCGCGCGTCCAGGCAAGCGCGGCACGCAGCCGGCCGTGCAAGACCAGGTGGCCGATCAGGTGCTGGCCGAAGGTGAACACCCACTCGGCCATCTCGCCGGTGAGGACGTTCCCCGCGCCGAGCTCCCGCGCGACGGTGTAGTTCTCGGCCAGCTCCGGGATCGACATCGTGTCGACCGGCCCGTCGAGGATGTCGACCCAGTGCTCGACGTCGTCCAGAGGGCGCGAGGACGGCGTGTACGCGTGCAGGCGCAGGCCGAGGTAGTCGCTGACGAGCTCGATCCAGCGCGACTCGTCGACGCCGGGGTCCTCGGGGTAGACGGACGAGACCGCGAGCAGGGGCTCCCCGGTCAGCTCTCGAGTCTCCGGCGCGGCGAACGCGGCGATCGCCGGGGAATCGATGCCACCGCTCAGCGAGATCGCATCGGCGCCGGTGAGAGTCCGCTCGACCGCCCGCTCGACCAGCTCGGCGAGCTGCTCCCGTGCATCGGGGAGGCTGATGCGGGCGGTCTCGAGCAGGCGCTCCGGGTCCCAGTAGCGAGCGAAGGCGGCGGATCCGGCCGGGACGATGGTGGCGGTCGCCGCCCGCGGAAAGCGGTCGATCTCTCGCAGCATCGTCCGCCGGGCGTCGAACCGGCCGAAGAACATCGCCTCCACCGACTCGACGTCCGGCTCCCGCTCGATGCCCGCGCCGGCGGCCACCTGCTTCCCCTCGGTGGCGGCGACGAACCCGTCGCGGCCCTCGCGGTGGAAGAGAGGCGCGAGGCCGAGGTGGTCGCGAAAGACCACGAGCTCCGTTCCGTCCGTCCAGGCGCCGGCGAAGACACCCCGGAGGCGGGCCGGCGCCTCCTCGCCCCAGGCTTCGAAGGCGGCGAGGATCGTCCCGGCGGGTCCTTCCTCGCCGGCGGGCAGCTCGGCGCTGTTGTCGAGCGAGCCGGTGACGACCGCGGCGTTTCCGTTCGACGTGGCCGCCCAGGCGTCCGGGCGGCCGGGTTCGTTCGACACTCCCAGCGCGATGTCGCCGGTCTCGATCACCTGTTGCCGGCGGCCGCGGTGAGGCGCGGCGTCGAGCGCGCGTTCGACCGCGGTGCGCCCGGCGGGCCCGTCGGCGGAGCGGTGGACGGCGATCGAGCCCACGACGACCTCAGGACGCGATCAGATCCCGCTCGCGCAGGTCGCTCAGGAAGCGCTCGACCTCGGCGTCGAGGTCCTCCGGCGCGTCATCGAGCTGCTCGCGGACGGCGTCGACCAGGGCCGGCAGGGCGCGCTCGCCGTCGATCAGGTCCCAGATCAGGATCCCCGTCGTGTTGAGCCCGTGGTAGGCGCCGGTCTCGAGGTGCAGGAGCACGGCACCGCCCTCGCCCGCGAGCTCACGGTAGGCGACCTGTGGGTTCTTGCGGATGGCTCTGTCTGGCACGACTAGTAAAGGCCCAGCGTGCCCTGGCGACGCTCGCGCCGCAGGGCGGCCCTGAACGCGACCGCGCCGAGGGCGAGCGAGACGGCGGCGAGGGGGAGCAGGATGATCACGGCCCGGCCGACTCCGTCCCAGCCCGTGCCGCCGAGAAGCGGCTCGCGCATTCCGTCCACGGCGATGGTGATCGGGTTGAGCTCGGCCAGCGTGGCGATCCAGTTCGGCAGGAGGTCGAGCGGGTAGTACGCCCCGGAGAAGAGGACAAGGACGGTCATGGCGATGCCGACGACGCCCGAGCCGCGGCGGAAGGTCAGAGTGGCGCCGGCGCTGGCGACGCCGAGCCCCCAGACGAAGGGGATGAACACGACCAGCACGACGAGGGCGGGGAGGAGGCCGCTGGCGTAGAAGTCGATCCCGAACGCGAGCGCGATGACGACGAGGAACACGGCAGTGCGGATCGGGATGTAGATGAGGTCGTAGACGACTGCGCCGAGCTGCACCGTAGCCGGGCTGGTCGGCGTCATCAGGAGCGACTCGAGTGTGCCCGCGAGCTGCTCCTGCTGGATCCCCACCGAGACGCGCCCGAGCGCGAGGGTCATGAACGCCGAGATGGCGATCCCGACCGCCACGAACGCGAGGTAGGTCGTCGGCTCGCCCCCGAAGGTCGGCAGCTTCGAGGGGTCGACCATGAGGCCGACGAAGTAGAACATGAGCGCCTGGAACGCGAGGCCGATCCAGTCGGTGACGAACGGGAGCCGGTAGCTCCAGGCGACGAGGAAATCGCGCCGGACGAACGCAGGCAGCTTGCGAAGCTCTCCGGCGAGCGTCGTCACTGCTCACCCCGGGCGAGGTTGAGGTAGGCGTTCTCGATCTCGGAGACCTCCTCGCGGCACCCGAGGATCTCGACGCCGCCTGCGGCGAGCGCGGCGAGCGCGCTGCCCAGCACTGTGTCCTCGGCCAGGTGGAGCACGAAGTCGTCGGGGTCGCCGTCGTCCGCGGCCACGATCGTCGTGCCGCCCCCGACTGCGGCCCGGAGGAGGGGCTCGAGCTCGTGACCGGCGGCGCGTCCGTTCCCGAGGCGAAGGACGTAGCGGCGAGGAGCGGCGACCGCGATCAACTGCGAGACCGTTCCCTGGAATGCCGCCTGGCCTTCGCGGAGGAGCGTGACGCCGTCGGCGAAGCCGCGGATCTCTTCGATTCGCTGGGTAGCCCACACGACCGCGGCGCCCTCGTCGGCGAGACCGCGGACGAGGTCGCGCATCCGCGCGGCCGCCTCCGGGTCGAGGTCGTGTGTCGCCTCGTCGATCAGGAGGACGCTCGGATCGGTGAGGAGCGCCCGCGCGATCGAGAGCCGCTTTTGCATCCCGTGGGAGTAGAACCCCGAGCGAAGACGCGCAGCGTCGGTGAGGTCGACGAGCTCGAGCAGCTCCCAGGCACGAGCGACCGCTTCGCTCTTGGACATGCCGTGGAGCCGCCCGAAGAAGATGAGGTTCTCGAGGCCGGAGATGCGCAGGTAGAGCGAGCGGTCGCCGGACGGCACGAGGCCCATGCGCGCCCTCAGCTCCCTCGGGCAGTCCCAGGTATCGACGCCGAGCACGCGCGCGACGCCCAGGTCCGGCTTGACGAGCCCGGTGAGCACGCGGACGAGCGTGGTCTTGCCGGCGCCGTTGGGCCCGAGCAGGGCCTCGATCCTGCCGCCGTCGACCATGAGCGAGACGTCGTCCAGAGCGCGGCGCGGGCCGAAGCTCCGGGAGACGGAGATCGCCTCGACGACCGCGGGCGCGGCCGGCGAAGAGCGTGGGGGGCCGCTCAGCGGCCTACGAAGGGCAGGAGTACTCGCAGAACTTGTCGAGCTGACAGATCCGCCAGTCACCCTGTTTGTTCTGGTGCGGGTTGGGGTCCGGCGAGCAAATGGTGCTCGGAATCTGCGCACGAGCGAAAGTGTGCGCGCTGATCGAACCGTAGTCCACCACGAGAGGTGGCGTGAAGCTTGTGCTCATGCTCGCCTTCCCGATAAACGCCTGGATGGATCTCCCGAGGGACCTCCCGAGGGATCCGTCGTAAGTGTGCGCAGTCCGCACCATGCCCGCAACTAAACGTATGGTCAGGTTTCCGTATTTTCACCAGGTTTTCATACTTTCCAGTAGTCAGCGGGTGCGCGCCCTGATCGCATCGGCGATTGCGAGCGCCGCGAACACCCTCGCGACGAGCCTCGTCTCGCGCGGACGCGCGAGCTGGGAGACGGCGAGGGCGCCCGCCGCCCAGAGAGAGACGCAATGCGGGCACGTGACCAGCTCGCCGAGCGCGCGCCTGATCCCGTCTCCGGCCGGTTGCACGGCGGCCGGGCCGTCGGCGAACGGCCTGCGGAGGAAAACGGTCACTCGGTCCTCCGCGACGATCGTCCCGAGCTTCGCGCTCGCGAGGCCGAGGGCGACGAGGTCTACCGCGGACGTCGGCTCCGACAGCCGCTCCCGCCCGGCGCGCGCCGCAGTCACGAGCCCGGCCCAGAAGACCGCCGAGAGGGCGACGTATGACGTTTCCGAGGGCACGGCTCAGATCTCGACGACGAGGCCGTCGTGGGCGACGGGGACGCCGTCGGGCCCTGGCAGCTCGACCGGGCGATGCGTGAGGAGAATGGGGCCGTCGGCGGCGGCGAGGGCTTCATCGGCGGACAGGTGCCCGCGGGGCTGTCCGTCCTTCGTGGAGTCGGCGAGCGTTGCTTCGCAGAGAAAGAGGTCGGCGCCGCGCGCGAGCCGGGCGAGCTCGTCCGTGGGAGCCGAGTCCCCGGAGTACGCGAGCGTCGTCTCGTCGTGCGTCACGCGGAACCCGTACGACGTCAGGTCGTAGTGCGGGAGCCGGCAGGCTTGCACCTCGAAGCCCGCCGTCGTGAAGGGCACGTCCGGCTCGAACTCGTTCAGCGTGAAGGCGTTGTCGAACATCGCGTCATTTCCCCAGTGCGAGGCGAACTCCTCGAGCTGACCCCGGCCGCCCGGGGGCAGCCAGAGCGAGCACTCGATCCGGTGGTCCTGCGGCCCGTAGGCGTTCAGCCACGCCCAGGGGACGAGGTCGCCCCAGTGATCGAGGTGGAAGTGCGTGATCGCGATCGAGCGCGGATAGAGGCCGAGCTCGCGCAGGTTCCCGAGGACGCCCGGTCCGCAGTCGAGCAGCAGCTTCCCGTCGCCCTCGACCAGGTACCCGGATTGGGCGCTTCCCGGGTTGGGCCAGGCGGGGGAAGAGCCGATGACGGTCAGGCGCACCTCCATATACTGGCGCACGATGGCCAGAAAGATCCGGGTCGTCATCGCAAAGCCGGGGCTCGACGGCCACGACCGGGGGGCGAAGATCATCGCGCGGGCGTTGCGGGACGCCGGCATGGAGGTGATCTACACCGGTCTCCACCAGACGCCGGAGCAAATCGTCGAGACCGCCATCCAGGAAGACGCGGACGCCGTCGGCATCTCGATTCTCTCCGGCGCGCACATGACGCTTGTGCCGCGCATCCTCGAGGGGCTTCGGGAGAACGGGGTCGAAGACGTCCTCGTCCTCGTCGGCGGCACGATCCCGCGCGAGGACGTCGTCGCTCTCAAGGAGCAGGGAGTCGCCGAGATCTTCACGCCCGGCGCACCCGTGTCCGAGATCGTCGACTTCCTGCGCGCCAACGTCCCTGTCGCATGATCAACGTCGATCGAGTCGGCGGCACTGCCATCGTCTCGGTCGACCGGCCGGAGGCCATGAACGCGCTCGACCTCGAGCACGCAGAACACCTTCGCGACACCCTGGCCGAGCTCGCTGCCGACGGGGCCGTCCGCGTCGTCGTGCTCACCGGCGCAGGCGAAAAGGCCTTCATCGCAGGGGCGGACATCAAGTACATGCAGGCGCTCGGCGTCCTCGAGGCGCGCCGCTGGGGCGAGCTCGGGCATGCCTGCGGCCACCTGCTGGAGACGATGCCGAAGCCGACCATCGCCGCCGTCAACGGCTTCGCGCTCGGCGGCGGCTGCGAGCTCGCGCTGGCTTGCGACCTGCGCCTCGCCTCGTCCAACGCGCGCATAGGCCAGCCGGAGATCGACCTGGGCATCCTCCCGGGCTGGGGCGGCTCCGTCCGCCTGGCCCGGACGACGACGCTCGGCTTCGCCAAGGAGCTCATCCTCACGGGCCGGCCCGTCGACGCGCAGGAGGCGCTCCAGCACGGCCTCGTCAACGCCGTGTACCCGCCCGAGGAGCTGCGCGAGAAGACCCTCGACCTGTGCCGCGGACTGGAGGCGAAGAGCGCGGTGGCGCTCGCCTACGCGAAGGAGGCCGTCAATCTCGCCCTCCAGGGCCCGCACCGGACGAACCTCGAGATCGAAGCGCGCCTCTTCGCGATGCTGTTCGCAAGCGAGGACCAGAAGGAGGGCATGGCCGCCTTCACGGAGAAGCGGCCGCCCGAGTTCCGCGGCCGCTAGACGCTCCAGGCACAGACTGCTGCGTGGTCGCGGTTGGTAGCCTTGCGGGAGCGGGAGCCTCTGGACGGAGGCTGAGAGGAGGCCGCGGAGGCCTCGACCGCCACCACCTGATCTGGGTCATGCCAGCGAAGGGACGCGAATGAGCCTGGGAACTTCGGATCCACTCGTCATCGCCGGGCGCGAGTTCGGCTCGCGGCTGCTCACGGGCACCGGGAAGTACGACACGTACGAGACGATGCGCGAGGCGCTGGCCGCCTCCGGCTCCGAGCTCGTCACCGTCGCCGTGCGCAGGATCGACCTCGAGGCCCGGGACGACGACATCACCGCGTTTCTCCCGGAGAGCATTCTCCTGCTCCCGAACACGTCCGGGTGCGAGACGGCCGAGGAGGCGGTCCGCACGGCCCGGCTCGCGCGGGCGGGCGGCCTGCCCGACTGGGTGAAGCTCGAGGTGATCCCCGACCCGCGGTACCTGCTTCCCGATCCGGTGGAGACGCTGCGGGCCGCTGCCAAGCTCGTCGAGGAAGAGTTCACGGTGCTGCCCTACGTCCTCCCGGACCCCGTCCTTCAGAAGAAGCTCGAGGAGGTCGGGTGTGCGACCGTGATGCCGCTTGCGGCGCCGATCGGCAGCGGGCGCGGCCTGAAGCTCCGCGACGCGATCCGGATCATGGTCGAGCAGGCCGAGGTCCCCCTCGTCGTCGACGCCGGCCTTGGCTCGCCGTCACACGCGGCCGAGTCGATGGAGCTCGGGGCCGACGCCGTGCTCGTCAACACGGCGATCGCCCGCGCGGACGACCCGGTGGCGATGGCACGGGCGTTCCGGCTCGGCGTCGAGGCCGGCCGCGCCGCCTTTTTGGCCGGGATCATGGAGGAAGGCGTCCAGGCCGTTGCGTCGAGCCCGCTCACGGGAGCGGTCCACGAGTCGTGACCGTGAGAGCCCGAAGCGTCAGCGTGAACGGCCGGGAGCAGGCGGTCGCCGACGGAGAGACCGTCGCGGGGCTGCTCGAGCGGCTCGGCCTCGGAGCGCGCTACGCGCTCGTCGAGCGGAACGGCGAGGCCGTCGAGCGTGCCCTCTACCAGGAGGTGCGGCTCGAGGATGGCGACCACCTCGTCGTCGCCCGACCCGTGGCCGGCGGCTGAGGCTCGGCTCTATCTCATCACCGGGGCGCGGCCGGACCTGAGCGCGTTCCTCGAGGCCGCTGTCCGGGGCGGTGTCGACCTCGTGCAGCTGCGGGAGAAGCGACTGCCGGACGGAGAGCTGCTGAGCGTGCTCGAGGACGCCCACGGGGCCACCCGTCGGCTCGGCGTCCCGCTCGTCGTCAACGACCGCCCCGACCTGGCGGTGCTCGTCGGAGCCGACTGCGTGCACGTTGGACAGGACGATTTACCGGTCGAGGCCGTTCGCCGCTTCGGCCTGCCGGTCGGTCTCTCCACGCACTCGCCCCGCGACCTCGCGCGCGCGGAGGCCGACTACGTCGGGGTCGGGCCCGTGTTCGCGACGCCGACGAAGGAGGGCAGGCCGGCCGTCGGGCTCGAATACGTTCGCCACGCTGCCGCCCATGCCCGCGTTCCCTGGTTCGCCGTCGGCGGCATCGACGAGACGAACGTGGGCGACGTCGTCGCGGCCGGCGCGAGCCGGATCGCCGTCGTCCGAGCGATCGGCGAGGCCTCCGATCCGGAGCGCGCGGCGCGCGCCCTCCGGACGGCGCTCACTTCCTGAGGCGAAGGAGGATGTCGCGGATCGCGTGAGCGCCGGCCGATGCGCGGGCTGCGGCCAGGCTCTCGTTGAACTCGCTCGTCCAGACGATGACTCGGTCGTCCTCGCGAAAAGCGTCGAGGGTGACGACTCTGAAGGTCCCCGGAGCGACGGCCCGGCGCATCACGGCCTCGGGCGGGACCGCGAGCGTGAACGCGCGGGCGGGGCGGATTCTCCAGTCATTCTCGATCAGCCGCAGTCCCTTGACGCGGATCCGGAGCTGCTGCGGGTCGGTGTCGCGAAAGGTCTTCACGACCCTGGCGTAGGCCCGCATGCTCAGCGTCTTGAACTGGCCTCTCGGCGGGCGTGGATAGAGGTGCCTGTAGGCAGAGCGCAGATACCTGTAGGGGGACCCCGCTGACCCGCCGTTGGGATGCACCTCGAAGTGCAGGTGCGAGTCGATGCCGTCCGCATCCCCGGAGTCGCCCACATACGCGATCAGCTCGCCCGCCCGCACCCACTGGCGACGATCGAGCCCGGGGGCGTAGGCGATCCTGTTCCTGCAGCCGCCGCGGTTGTCGTTGCGGAGGGTCCTGTCGTTGTTGAGGTGGACGTACATGTAGGTCGTCCCGCTCTTGCCGTGCAGGTAGAGCATGCACCCGGCGTTCCACGACCTCGTGTACTTGACGACGCGGCCGCTCTCCACCGCGACGACGGGCGTCCGCTTCGCAGCCAAGATGTCGTTCCCCTGGTGCCCACCGCTCGGGCGCGGAACTCCGAAGTCGTCGTAGTAGCTCGTCGCGCCGACGACTGGGAAGACGAGCCGCGGCACGCCCGCGCCCGCCGTGCCTGCGAGTACCCACGTGGCAAGGAGGACGAGTAGGGCGACGGCTGTCGTCCGGCGGCGGCTCATGTGAGCGGTCCGACGCTCCGGTGCGGCGCCTGGAAGGCGCGGAGACTAGCAGACTGTCTGACAGGAACTTGTAAAGAGCCCAGGCAGGTTCCAAGGCCGGCGCCGCTCGATAGGATCCGCCCCCGGTGAAGGTCGCCGTCTGCGTCAAGGAGGTGCCCGAGGCGTCCGCGCGCACGCGGATCGACTCCGAGACCCTGCGGCTCGACCGCAGCGGAACGGCGGCGCTCAACCCGTTCGACACGCATGCTCTCGAGGAAGCTCTGCGGATCAAGGAGCAGACGGGCGACGGGGAGGTCGTCGCGCTGATGATGGCGCCGGCGCGCGCCGCCGACTCGCTTCGCAAGGCCCTCGCCATCGGCGCCGACCGCGCCGTCCACGTCGTCGACGACGCGCTCGCGGGCTCCGACCTCCTCGCGACTGCACGCGCGCTCGCGCGAGCGCTCGAACGCGAGGAGCCCGATGTCATCCTCCTCGGCCAGCAGGGCGGGGACTCGGATGGGGCTGTGCTCTGGTCGGCGCTCGCAGATCTCCTCCGGCTCCCGGTCGTCTCGCAGGCGGCGAGCCTCGAACTCGGGGACGGGACGGTGACCGCAAAGCGCCAGACGGAGTACGGCTACGACGTGATCGAGACGCCGCTCCCGGCGGTCGTGGCGGTCTCGGACGCCATCAACGAGCCTCGCTACCCCTCGCTGAAGGGCATCATGGGCGCGAAGAAGAAGCCGTTCGAGACGCTCGCGGCCGCGGAGGTCGGCCTGGCCGCCGAGGAGGTCGGGGAGGCAGGTTCGCGGACCGAGGTGCTCGCGCTCGCGGATCCGCCGTCCCGGGGCGAGAGCATCCGGATCGAAGACGACGGCAACGCGGCCGAGCAGATCGTCGAGTACCTGTCCGAGCGGAAGCTGATCTAGTGGCTCCCCCGACGACACCTTTCGGCGCTCGCCGGCTGCAAACCGGGGCCATGCGTCGTCCTCGGTCGGGCACAGGCTCGTCGAGCCTGCACCCTCCCTGCGTCCTAGCCTTGCTTGGTGTTCGCGCGACGGGCATCCGAAGATGTCGCCGGGGGAGCCACTGATGGCGACGCTCGTCTTCCTCGAGGACCACGAGGGCGAGCTCGTCAAGGGCTCGCTCGGCGTGCTCTCGAAGGCGTCACAGCTCGGCGGCGACGTCGCCGCGGTCATCCCCGGCTCCGGCGTGGCGGCGCTCGCGGCCGGTGCCGGCCGCTACGGGGCGGCCAAGGTCTACGTGGCCGACGATCCCGCGCTCGCCGCTCCGCTCCCGCAGCCGCGGGTCGACGTCCTCGCCGGACTCGTGCGCGACCGGGGCTTCGACACCGTGCTCTTCGGCGCCTCGGTCCTCTCGGCGGACGTTGCCGCAGGGCTCGCCGCCCGGCTCGGCGCCGGTCTCAACTGGGACCTCGTCGACCTCGAGCTCCGCGACGGGCAGCTCGTCGGGAAGCGTCCCGCGCTCCAGGACTCGGTCTTCGTCGAGGTCGGCTGGAGGGGCGAGCCGCGGCTCGCGCTCGTCCGCTCCGGGACCTTCGAGCCCGTGGAGACCGGCGGCGAAGCGGAGGTCGAGGAGGTGGCCGTCGAGCTCGAGGACTTCTCGACGATGGCGGTCATGGTCGAGCGCGCGCACGCCGAGAGCGAAGGCCCCTCGATCGAGGACGCCGAGGTGATCGTCGCGGGTGGACGCGGGCTGGGGGAGCCGGCCAAGTTCGCGCTCCTCGAGGAGCTGGCGAAGGCGCTCGGCGGCGCGGTCGCCGCGACCAGGGCCGTCGTCGACGCCGGCTGGTACCCCTACGCGACCCAGGTTGGCCAGACCGGGAAGACCGTCTCGCCCAGGCTCTACCTCGCCTGCGGCATCTCCGGCGCGATCCAGCACAAGGTGGGTATGCAGGCCTCCAGCACGATCGTCGCCATCAACAAGGACCCGAACGCCCCCATCTTCGAGTACGCGGACGTCGCCGTCGTCGGCGACCTGCACGAGATCGTCCCCAAGCTGACGGAGCTCGTCCGGGAGCGCAAGGGATGAGCGTCCGCCCGGCCGACTTTCCGCCTCCCTTCGACTGGCGCGATTTCGTCGCCGAGCCGACCGATCCGCCCGACGAGCGCATCGACGTCGGCGTGCTGATCGTCGGCGGCGGTCCAGCCGGTCTCTCGGCAGCCGTCCGGCTGGGGCAGCTGCTGGAGGAGCATCCGGCCGTTCGCGACCAGCTCGGCGACGTGCCCGTCGCGATCGTCGAGAAGGCGCGGGTCCCGGGCGCTCACTTGCTCTCCGGGGTGGTCATCAACCCACGAGCGTTTCGGGAGCTCTTCCCCGGCATGCACACCGAGGAGATGCCCTTCCGGGCGCCCGTGGTGCGCGAGGGCGTCTACTTCCTGACGCCGAAGCGGCACTTGCGCGTCCCGGCGCCGCCGACGATGTGGAACCACAACCATTACGTCGCCTCGCTCTCGGAGGTCGGCCGCTGGCTCGCCGAGAAGGCGGAGGAGGCCGGCGCCACGCTCGTCCCCGAGACGAGCGCGCGCACCCTCCTCGTCAGCGGCGGCCGGGTCGTGGGCGTCCGTACCGGCGACAGGGGCCGCGGCAAGGACGGCGAGGAGCTGCCGAACTTCGAGCCTGGCTCCGACATCCGCGCCCGGGTGACGATCCTCGCCGAGGGGACGCAGGGGCATCTCGCGGGCGTGGCCTCGGAGCGCTTCGCCCTGGCACCGCGCCCACAGGTCTACGCGCTCGGCGTGAAGGAGGTCTGGGAGGTACCGAAGCCGCTCAACCGCGTGATCCACACGATGGGTTGGCCGCTCCGCCCGGGGAAGCGCCACCGTGAGTTCGGGGGCAGCTTCATCTACCCGCTGGGAGACGACCAGATCGCCATCGGCATGGTCGTCGGGCTCGACTACACCGACGCGACGCTCTCGGTGCACGACCTGCTCCAGGAGCTGAAGACCCACCCGTTCGTCCGCGGCATCCTCGCCGGCGGCACGCGCGTGGCGTGGGGAGCGAAGACGATCCCGGAGGGAGGCTTCCAGGCGCTGCCCGACCGCTTCTCCTTCCCCGGCGGGATGATCGTCGGGGACTCGGCCGGCTTCGTCAACGTTCCCGCGCTCAAGGGCGTCCACTACGCGATGAAATCGGGCCTGCTCGCCGCCGAGGCGGCCTTCGCCGCGGTGGGCCCGGGCGAGACGTCCTGGGCGCCGGGGGCGCTCGAGCCCTACGACGAGGCCCTGCGCGCGAGCTACGTGTGGAGCGATCTCAAGCGTGTCCGCAACATGCGGCCCGCGTTCAAGCACGGCTTCTACCGCGGCGCCCTGCTTGCCGGGCTTTCCCTGAACACGCTGGGCAAGCTCCCGCCCGGGACGATGGAGCTCGAGCGGGACGCCGAGGTGCCCGTGACCGTCGGCGACCGCCCGAAGGCCTATCCGGCGCCGGACGGCGAGCTCGTCTTCGACAAGCTCTCGAGCGTCTACCTCTCCGGGAACAAGACCCGCGACGATGCCCCGAGCCACATCAAGGTCGACACGAAGGTCCGCCGCGAGCTGGCCGAGGCCTGGGCCCACATGTGCCCTGCGCAGGTCTACGAGGTCGCCGGCGAGGCGAGCCCGGCGGGGAACGTCGTCGACGTCGAGGTGACGGCCTCGAACTGCGTCCAGTGCGGGGCGATCACGGCCAAGGGCGGGCGGCTGACTCCGCCCGAGGGCGGGGACGGGCCCGAATACACCCAGATGTAGAAGCAGCCGCGGCCGTCCTCGAAGGACGCCTGCCCAGGACGCCGCTCCTCTCCTCCGAGACGCTCGGACGCTCGTTCGGCGGGCGCGCGTTCCTCAAGTGCGAGCTCTTCCAGAAGACGGGGAGCTTCAAGCCGCGGGGCGTGCTCACGAAGCTCGCCTCGCTGCGCCCGGAAGAGCGCGCCCGCGGCGTCATCGCCGCCTCCGCCGGCAACCACGCCGGCGCGCTCGCCTACGGGAGCGCCGTCGAGGGGATCGACTGCCTCGTCGTCATGTGGCAGGGCGCGAGCGAGCCGAAGCGCGCTGCGGCGCAAGGCTACGGCGCGACGATCGACCAGGAGGCGGCGGGGCCCACCGAGGTGTTCGAGCGCCTGGCGAAGCTGCAGGAAGAGACGGGTCGCGTGCTCGTTCATCCCTTCGACGACCCGCTGGTGGCGGCGGGCCAGGGCACGGTCGGCCTGGAGATCCGCGAGGACCTGCCGGAGGTGGACGTCGTAGTTGTCCCGGTGGGCGGCGGCGGCCTGGTCTCGGGGATTGCCGCCGCCCTCCCGGAAGCGCGGGTGGTCGCCGTCGAGCCCGAGGCCTCCCGCGCGTTCCACGACAGCCTCGCCGCGGGGGCGCCCGTTCCCGTGAAGCCGCGCTCCGTTGCCGACGGCCTCAACGCGCCTTTCGCCGGCACGCTCGCGATCGCCCTCGGCCTCGAGCTGGGGGTGGAGTCGATGCTGGTGACCGAGGAGGAGATCGAGGCCGGCTTTCGCTTCCTCTACCAGCGGGCAAAGCTCGCAGCGGAGCCCGCCGCCGCCGCCGGGGTCGCCGCTCTCCTGACCGGCAAGGTGCCTGCCGTCGAAGGAGCGACCGTGGCCGTTGTCGTCTCCGGTGGCAACGTAGCGGCCGAAACGGCCTCTGGTATCCTCAAGCCCGCTCCCCCCTAGGCCGATCATGAAGACCGACATCCATCCCGAATACGTCCTCGCCACCGTCACGTGCTCCTGTGGGAACACGTTCCAGACTCGTTCCACGAAGGCCGAGCTCCATGTCGAGATCTGCTCCGAGTGCCACCCCTTCTACACCGGCAAGCAGAAGCTCGTGGACACGGGCGGGCGGGTCGAGCGGTTCCAGCGGCGCCTCGAGAAGGCCGGCGCCCGTCGCGGCGACGAGTAGGAATCGACGGATATGAGCGCGCCGATCGGCGGCCAGGCGGTCCTGGAAGGCGTGATGATGCGCGGCCCTTCGGCCTGGTCGGTGGCGGTGCGCAAGCCCGACGGCGAGATCGCCGAGGTCAACCGGCCGATCTCCTCGTTCCTGCTCAAGCACCGGTGGGCGCGCGTCCCGGTCATCCGCGGCGTCTTCGCGCTCGGAGAGTCGCTCGCGATCGGCTTCAAGGCGCTCGCCATCTCCGCGAACTACGCCGCGCAGGAGGAAGGCGAGGAAGGCGAGGAGGTGCAGACGGAGCTCTCGCGGGGCCAGCTCCTCTTCGCGTTCGGCATTGCGATCGGCTTCGCGCTCCTGCTGTTCAAGGTCTCGCCGGCGCTGATCACGAACTGGCTCCCGATCGAGTCCACGAGCTGGTTCGTCATCGTCGAGGGGCTCCTGCGCGTGACCATCTTCATCCTCTACCTCGTGCTCGTCGGCCTGATGCCGGACCTGAAACGCGTCTTCCAGTATCACGCGGCCGAGCACAAGGCCATCAATGCCTACGAGGCCGGCGATCCGCTCGAGCCCGAGACCGTCCAGCGCCACAGCCTTATCCACGTGCGCTGCGGGACGGCGTTCCTCCTGTACGTGATGGTGATCGCGATCTTCGTCTTCGCCTTCGTCGGCCAGCCCGGCTGGTTCTGGCTGATCGCGTCCCGGATCCTGCTCCTGCCGGTGATCGCGGGCATCGCCTACGAGGTGATCCGCTTCGCCGGCAAGTATCCGAGGAATCCCGTTCTCCGGACGATCCTCGCGCCCGGCCTCTGGCTCCAGCGGCTGACGACGAGGGCTCCGTCGCTCGACCAGATCGAGGTCTCGATCCGCGCGCTCCGCGAGGTGCTCCGCCTCGAAGGCCGGCTGACGCCCGAGGAGCGCAAAGTCGAGGTCATGGCGTAGTTCGAGGTAGCTCTTTTCCAGCGCTTTCCGGGGCTATCCTGAGGCGGTCATGAGCGCCCGGATCGACAGCCTCGTCGACGAGCTCGAGCGCTCCTACGTCGAGGCGCAGGAGCGCATGAACGACCCTGCGCTCTACTCGGACCGCAACGCGGCGGCCGATGCGGGCCGGCGCCTGAAGGAGCTGGAAGGCCCGCACCGGCTCGCCCAGGAATGGCGGGAGGCGCGCGACGACGCGGAGGCCGCCCGCTCCGACCCCGACCTTCGCGAGCTTCTCCCCGAGGTGGAGGAGCGATTGGAGCGGCTGGAGGAGGACCTGAAGCTTGCGCTCGTCGAGCGCGACCCGAACGACGCGAAGGACGTCGTGGTCGAGATTCGCCAGGGCGCCGGCGGGGACGAAGCGGCGCTCTGGGCCGGCGACCTCTTCCGTATGCTCACGCGCTACGCCGAGCGTCGCGGCTACCGCTGGGAGCCCCTGGGCTCCGCTCCGAGCGATGGGGGCGGTTTCAAGGACGTCACGTTCGCGATCAAGGGCGACGGCGCCTACTCGGTCTTCAAGTTCGAGGGCGGCACGCACCGCGTACAGCGCGTGCCGGAAACGGAGTCGCAGGGCCGCATCCACACCTCGACGGCCACGGTCGCGGTTATGCCCGAGGCCGAGGAGGTCGACGTCGAGGTCGACCAGACCGACCTGAAGATCGACGTCTACCGCTCGACGGGGCCCGGCGGGCAGAGCGTGAACACGACCGACTCGGCCGTCCGGATCACGCATCTCCCGACCGGGATCGTCGTGGCCATGCAGGACGAGAAGTCTCAGCTCCAGAACAAGCAGAAGGCGATGCGCGTCCTGCGCGCCCGGCTGCTCGAGGCGGAGCTGCGCCGACAGCAGGAAGAGCTCTCCGCGCAGCGGCGCTCGCAGATCGGAAGCGGCGACCGCGCCGAGAAGATCCGCACCTACAACTTCCCGGAGAACCGCGTCACCGACCACCGCATCAAGCTGACGCTCCACCGGCTGGACGCGATCCTCGGCGGGGACCTCGAGGAGCTCACCGAAGCGCTCTCGGCGGAGGAACGCCGCCGGGCGCTCGAGACCGCTGCGTCGGTGTGAGCGTCGCTCGCCTTCGGCTCCCTCCCCCCCGGTTGTGGCAGTCCCGTTCCAGCTTACCCTCGGCTCATGCGCGCTGCGCTTT
>Ga0081538_10001076_pt1 | contig 29029 bp, 27 predicted proteins | sample TabmetS5T2R1_FD_71022 | JGI IMG/M metagenome (GOLD analysis project Ga0081538, IMG submission 71022) | Tabebuia heterophylla rhizosphere microbial communities from the University of Puerto Rico - S5T2R1 | ecosystem: Host-associated > Plants > Roots > Rhizosphere ...
CCGGACGTCGTGGCCGTCGGCCTGCCGCCGCAAGAGGCCGCCGCCCTCGTCGCGGCCGGCGAGGAGCGCGGCCTCGCCGTCGCCGCCGGCTCCACGCTGCCCGCCGACTGGCCGCCGATCGCCCTCCTCGACGCCTCGCTCCCCGGCCTCGCCGACGGCATCGAGGCGCTCGCCGGGCACGGGACGAGCGTCGCCGTCCTCCTCGGATCGGGGCGGGACGACCGCGACGAGGGGCGGCCGCTCGCGCGCGACGAAGGGCGGCCGCTCGCACGCGACGCGGGTCGGCCGCTCGCGCGCGACGAGGGGCGCGCCGGTGAGCCGCTCGACCGCGTCGAGCTCGTCCGCCGCGGGGCGCAGCGCCTGCTCCCCGCGGACGCGTCCCCGGAGGCGCTGATCGACGCGCTGACCGCGCTGACCGAGCGCCGGAGGCCGCCCGCGGGGCGGATCCTGGCCGTCGACGACGACCCGTCGATCCTGCTCGTCATGGAGGCGATCCTCGGCGGCGCGGGCTACGAGGTCGCCGTGCTCGAGGACCCGCTCGCGGTCTGGGCCGCGCTGGAGCGCACGAAGCCCGACCTGCTCGTGTGCGACGTCGACATGCCCGGCCTCGACGGCATCGACCTCTGCCGCACGGTCCGCGCCGACGCACGCTGGCAGAGCCTGCCGCTGCTCTTCCTCACCGGCCACGGCGACGCCGGCACGGTCTCGCGCCTGTTCGCGGCGGGCGCCGACGACTACGTCTCCAAACCCGTCCTCGGCCCCGAGCTGCTCGCCCGCGTCCGCAACCGGCTCGAGCGCGTCGTCCTCCAGCGCGAGCTCGACGACGTCGACCGCCTGACCGGCCTCCTGCGACGCGACGCCGCCCGCCCCGAGCTCGACTCGCTGCTCAAGCTCGGCCGCCGGCTCACCCAGGCCGTCTCGATCGTCGCGTTCAGGATCGACGGCCTCGGCGAGATCAACCGCACGCAAGGACACGTCCAGGGCGACGAGGCGCTCGCCGCCGCCGGCCACGCGCTCAAGGCCGCCTTCGCGGCCGACGGCGTGGCCGCCCGCTGGGGCGGGGCCGAGCTGGTCGTCGGCATGGTCGGGCTCGGCTCGCACGATGCGCGCGACCGCGTCGGGGCCGTGCTCGAGGACGTCCGCACCGGCCCTGCCAAGGTCACGCTCTCCGCCGGCCTGGCCGAGTTCCCGCACGACGGCGAGGACGTCGACGCGCTCGTCGACGCCGCCGTCGCGGCCGCCCGCGACGCCCACGCCGCCGGCGGCGACCGCCTCCACACCGCGACCTCCGACGCGGAGCGCGACCGCGTCGACGTCGCGCTCGTCGAGGACGACGACGTGCTCGCCCCGCTGCTCGTCCACGCCCTCCAGACCCGCGGCTACCGCACGCGCTGGATCACCGACGGCGACGAGGCGGCGCGGCTGCTGGCCGGGCCCCGGCCAACGCTCAACGCCGAGCTCGTGCTGCTCGACTGGGACCTGCCCGGCCGCGACGGGCTGACCGTCCTCCGTGGGCTCGCCGACGACGGCGGCCTCGTCGGCGTCAAGGTCGTGATGCTCACCTTCCGCGCCAGCGAGCGCGAGATCCTCTCCACGCTCGAGATGGGCGCGGTCGACCACGTCGCCAAGCCGTTCAGCGTGCCCGTGCTGATGCAGCGGGTGCGGCGGCTGCTCGGGGAATGATCGGCGAGGACGTCCTCCTCACCGTCGCGCTCGTGCTCGCGGCCCTCCTGCTGGCCGCGCTCACGCTGCTCGTGGCCCACGGGACGTACCGTGCGCTCTCCGAGGCGCGCTGGCGGCGCCCCACGATCGCGGCCCGCGCCGCGCTGGCGGAGACCGCCGACCGGCTCGAGCTGACCCCCGACGGCAACCGCGCGCTGGCCAGGCTCCCGCCCGACCGCCGGATCGACCTCTTCGCCGAGCTCGCCCAGAGCGTCGCCGGCGCGCCGCGCTCCGCGCTCGCCGAGGCCGCCGCCGAGCTCGGCGTCATCGAGCGCGCCGAGCGCTGGTGTCACAGCCGCGGATGGCGGCGCCGGCTGCGCGGTGCACGGCTGCTGACCACGGTCGGCGGCGGCGAGACCGCCGTCCCGCCGCTGCTGCACGACGCCCGCCCCGAGGTCCGCGCGCAAGCCGCCGAGTGGGCGGCCGACCACCCCGAGCCCGAGGTCGTCTCTGCGCTCGTCGACCTGCTCGGCGACCCGCGCGGTCTCGCGCGCTTCACCGTGATGGACTCGCTGATCCGCCTCGGCGCCTTCGCGGTCGAGCCGCTGCGCGACGCGCTCCCGCACGCCGTCGGCGGCACGGCCGTCGCGGCCCTGCGCGTGGCCACCGCCGTCGGCGACCCGCGGCTGGCGCCGAGCGCGCGCGAACGGCTCGCCGACCCCGACCCCGCGGTCCGTGCGTGGGCCGTCCGCCTCGCCGGCGCGATCGGCGGCGACGACAACGCGGTCGCCGTCCAGCAGCGCCTGGCCGACGAGTCCGAGGACGTGCGTGCGGCCGCCGCCGTGGCGCTCGGCCGCCTCGGCCACTGGCCCGCCGCGCCCGAGCTGGCGGCCCGGCTCGGCGACAGCTCGTGGCTCGTGCGCCGCAACGCCGCGCTCGCGCTGCGCAGCCTGGGTCCCGCCGGCGAGCTGCTGCTGAGCCGCGCGCTGCGCGAGGAGGACCGCTTCGCGCGCGACATCGCCCGCCAGACGCTCGACCTCCCCGAGCCGATGCTGCCCGCCTGATGGTCGACGCGCTCGAGCTCGCCCTCGCCGGCCTCAACTGGGTCGTCCTCGGCTACTTCCTGCTCGTCAACGGCTTCCTGATCCTGCTGCTGACCATGGCGGCGATCGACCTCCGCAGCCAGCGCCTCGACGTCTGGCAGGAGGGCCGCTGGCGCCTGCTCGGCTCCGACGTCGCGCCGGTGATCTCGATCCTCGCCCCCGCCCACGACGAGGAGCTGACGGTCAGCGAGAGCGTGCGGTCACTGCTCACGCTGCGCTACCCGAGCCTCGAGGTCGTGCTCGTGAACGACGGCTCGAGCGACGGCACGCTCGAGACCCTGCAGCGGGACTTCGACCTCGTCGAGATCCACGCCGCGCCGATCCGCCGCCGGATCGAGACGCAGCCGATCCGGCGCCTCTACCGGTCGCGCCGCACGCCCGCGCTGGTGGTGGTGGACAAGGAGAACGGCGGCAAGGCGGACGCGCTCAACGCCGGCCTGCTCGTCGCCTCCGGCGAGCTCGCGTGCGCGATCGACGCCGACACGATCGTGGAGCCCGACGCCCTCCAGCGCATGATCCGCCCCTTCCTGCTCGACAATCGCGTGGTGGCCGCCGGCGGCACGCTGCGCGTCGTCAACGGCTGCGAGGTGACGGCCGGGCGCGTCATCCGGCAGCGCGCGCCGCGGCGGTTCCTGCCCGGGGTGCAGGCGGTCGAGTACCTGCGCGCGTTCCTGGCCGGGCGCGTCGGCTGGAACCGGCTCGGCGGCAACCTGATCATCTCCGGCGCCTTCGGCCTCTTCCGGCGCGAGCCGATGATCGCGGCCGGCGGCTACCGGCATGACACGGTCGGCGAGGACATGGAGCTCGTGGTGCGCATGCGCCGGCTCGCGTACGAGCGCGGCGAGCCGGGGCGGATCGTCTTCGTGCCCGACCCCGTGGCGTGGACCGAGGTGCCGCGCCGCCTGCGCGTGCTCGCCCGCCAGCGCGACCGCTGGCACCGCGGGCTGACCGACGTCGTCGCGCGCCACCGCGGGATCGTGCTCAACCCGCGCTACGGCGCGATGGGCCTCGTGGTCGCGCCCTACTTCCTGTTCATCGAGCTGCTGGCGCCGCTCGTCGAGCTGATCGGGCTCGCCGCGCTGGCCGTCGGCCTGCCGCTGGGCGCCGTCAACGTGCCGTTCGCGGTGATGTTCCTGATCGTCGCCTACGGCCTCGGCCTCCTGCTCACGACGCTGACGCTGGCGCTCGAGGAGTGGACCTACGGCGGCTACGGCGGCCTGCGCGACCGGCTGCTCCTGCTCGCCTACGGCGCCGTCGAGAGCCTCGGCTACCGCCAGCTCACGGCGTTCTGGCGGGTGCGCGGCATGACGCGCCACTGGCGCGGTCACGCCGACTGGGGCCGGATGGAGCGCGAGGGCTTCCGGCCCGCATCGGAGAAGGGGAGCTAGGCGGTCACGGCGCCGCGCAGCTCGGCCAGCGTCGGCGGGTAGGCGCTGCGGAGCTCCTCGACGAGCGCCGCGTGCCCGCTGCTCGTCGGCTCCTCGAGCGTCCGGCACGCAGTGGCCATCCGCACCGCGCCGACGTTCTCGCAGCTGCCCTTGAGCTTGTGCGCCAGCTTGCGCACGCGCTCGTCGTCCCCCTCGAGCGACGCCGCCTCGAGCTGGTCGAGGAGCGGCGGGGTGGTGTCGACGAACATCGCGAACAGCCGCTCGACGATCTCGGGGTAGGTCTCGGCGAAGCCGCGGATGCGCGACTCGTCGATGACCGGCTCCGCCGCGGCCGAACCGGTCGCGCCGACCCAGCGCTCGAGCACGGCATCGAGCTGCTCGGGGCGCAGCGGCTTGGACAGGTAGTCGTCCATCCCCGACGCCAGCGCCGCCTCGCGGTCGCCCTCCATCGCGCTCGCGGTCATGGCGATGATCGGGATCCGCGACCCGCCGGCCTCGGCGGCGCGGATCCGGCGCGTCGCCTCGTAGCCGTCGAGCTCGGGCATCTGGACGTCCATGAGCACGGCGGCGTGGCGCTCGCGGTCGAGCTCGTCGAGCACCGCCCGCCCGCTCGTCACGACGTCGGTCTCGTAGCCGCGCTTGGCCAGCATCCCCTGGATGACGAGCTGGTTGACCGGGTTGTCCTCGGCCACGAGCAGCCGCCGGCCGGTCGGCGCCACCGGCGGCTCGACGAGCTCGGGCTCCGGCTCGGCGGCCGGGTGCGGCGCGCCCCGTCCCGCGAGCACCTCGGCGATCGTCTCGAGCAGGCTCGCCCGGCGCACCGGCTTGGTGAGATGGGCGTCGACCGTGCCCGCCGCCAGGGCGCCGCGCGCCGCCGCGGACGTGAGCATGATCAGCCGCGCCGTCCGCAGGCTCGGCGTGCCGCGGACCGCCGTCGCCAGCTCGGCGCCGTCCATCCCCGGCATGTTGCCGTCGAGCACGACGACCGCGTACGGGACGCCGGAGCTGGCCGCGGAGTGCAGCAGGACGAGCGCGTCCTCGCCCGACTCCGCCTCGTCGCAGCGGCTCACTCGCGGCTCGAGGTAGCCGCGCACGATCTGGCGGTTCGTCGCGCTGTCGTCGACCACGAGCACGTGCAGGCCCTCCGGCAGGCCGGCGCGCGGGCGGCGCGTCGGCCGCTCGCCCGAGCCGGGTGCCAGCGACGCGGTGAAGGAGAACGTGCTGCCCTCGCCGGGCACCGACGTGGCGCTCAGCTCGCCGCCCATGAGCTCGACGAGCTGGCGCGAGATCGCGAGCCCGAGCCCGGTGCCGCCGAAGCGCCGGGTCGTCGAGCTGTCCTCCTGCGAGAACGGCTCGAACAGCTCGGCGATGCGCGCCGGCTCGATGCCGATGCCGGTATCGCTGACCTCGCCGCGCACGAGCAGGCGGCCGCCCTCCGGCGCGGCGCTCACGCGCACCGAGACCTCGCCGGCCGCGGTGAACTTGACCGCGTTCGAGAGGAGGTTGGTCAGCACCTGGCGCAGGCGCCCGCGGTCGCCGCGCACGAGCGGCGGCACCTGCTCGTCGATCCACGCGGTCAGCTCGACGCCCTTGCGGTGCGCGTCGTGGGCGAGGATCTCGGTCGCGTCCTCGACCACCTGGCGCAGGTCGAAGTCGGTGTCGTCGAGCTCGAGCTTGCCGGCCTCGATCTTCGAGAAGTCGAGGATGTCGTTGATCACGCCGAGCAGGGCGTCGCCGGACGTGGTCGCGGTCCGCGCGTACTCGCGCTGGTCCGGGCTGAGGTCGGTGTCCATCAGCAGCTCGAGCATCCCGATCACGCCGTTGAGCGGCGTGCGCAGCTCGTGGCTCATGTTGGCCAGGAACTCCGACTTCGCGCGCGAGGCCTCCATCGCGACGTGCAGCGCCTCGCGGCGCTCGGTGACGTCGGTGCCCGCCGCCACGATGTGGGTGATCCGCCCGTCGGCCCCGAGCAGGCCGTTGTTCGACCAGGCGATCAGGCGCCGCTCGCCGAGGGCGTCAAGCCACTCCAGCTCGAAGTCGATCGGGAAGTCCTCGGCGTCCTGGAGCAGCGCGCCGACCCGCGCGGCCTCGTCCGGCGAGGCGACGAACGCCGACGGCATGGTCCCCAGCACCTCCGCCTCGCTGCGCCCGGTGAGCGCCTCGCACGCGCGGTTGAAGCGCTCGATTCGGCCCTCCGGGTCGAGCACCATGACCAGGCTGCCGGCGGTGTCGACCACCGCGGCGCTGAAGTCGCGCTCGGCCTCGAGCGCCGCCTCCGCCCGCAGCCGCTCGGTGATGTCGGTCGCCACGCTGAGGGATCCGTCGACGTTGCGGGTCAGCGTGAGCGAGACCTCGACGCGTCCGCCGTCCTTGCGGACGTAGGTCCACCGCCTCGTGCCCGGCTCCGGCAGCTCGTCGGTCTCCGAGATCAGCGCGGGCGTCGCCGTGCCGACGACCTCCGCCGCCGTGTAGCCGAGCATGCGCTCGGCGCCGCGGTTGAAGACCGTGATCGTGCCCTGCGCGTCGGTGGCGATGATCGCGGTCTCGGTCGCGCTCTGGAGCACGCCCGAGAGCCGGTCGCGCGTCGTGCGCAGGCGGACGATCAGCGACTGGATGGCAAGGCCCGTGAGCGCGCCGACGACGAGCCACAGGAGCGTGCTCCGCCACGCCGTCGACGGGTAACGCGGCTCGCCGTAGAGCAGGAACGGGATCAGCAGCGCGGCGGCCATCGCCGCGAGGCCGATGATGAGCTGGCCCCGGGTCCCGAACAGCGCCAGCCAGACGATCGGGAGCATGACCAGCGGCACGAAGCCGGCCGCCTGCGTCGTCCCGGAGTGGCGCAGCAGCGCCACGACGACGAAGTACACGAGCGGCAGGGCCAGGATCAGCGGACGACCGCGGCTCAGGCGCGCGGCGGTGAAGCCGACGGCGGCGATCAGGACCGTGAGGACGGCCGCGATCGTGAACAGCGTCCAGTCCGTCGGCGGTCCGGGCAGCAGCACCGCGACCAGCCCGACGATCGCCGCCCCGGCGAACGGCAGGATCTCGCGTGGCTGCACGGTCGAATGGTCCACCATCGAACCCCGGTGAGAGCTTCTCACCTTAATCGAGCAGCGACGCCAGTTCCGCGATCGCCGTGGCGTTGTCGCGGAACACGATCCCGTGCATCCCCGCCTCGCGAGCGGCGTCGACGTTGACCTCGAGGTCGTCGACGAACGCGCACGCGCCGGCGGGCAGGCCGAGCCGCTCGAGCGTGATCGCGTAGATCTGCGGCTCCGGCTTGCGGGTGCCGACGAACGCCGAGTCGACCACGACCTCGAAGAGCTCGTCGATCGGGAGCTTCGAGCGCCACAACGGCTCCCATTCGCGCACGTTGTTGGTGCACAGCGCGAAGCGCAGGCCGCGCTCGCGCCGCAGCGCCCGGTAGTGGTCGAACAGCTCGTCGTTCGGCTCCAGCGCGTTCATCAGCTCGTGGTGGTAGTCGTCGAGCGAGACCGAGAGCCCCACCGTGGCCTGCAGGCCGCGCTCGAGCCGGGCGATGAAGTCCTCGTAGCTGATCTCGCCGCGCTCGAGCGCGAACAGGGGGTGCACGCCGTCGTGCGCGAGGCTGTGCGCCATCGCGTGGCGGTAGTGGTCCGGGGCGACGTCGATGCGATCCTGCACCCGCTCGAAGGCCTGCAGGAGCGGCGAGGTGAGGACGCCGCCGAAGTCGGAGATCACGGCCTCGATCATGCGCGCCGCAGGACGTCGTAGCGGCCGATGCCGGTGAGTCCGTCCATCCGCCACCGGAAGAACGCGCAGTCGAGCCGCAGCTGCCCGAGGTCGAGCGTCGAGCCGCAGACGACCTCGCCGGTGGCCTGGCGCGGGTAGGCATCGTCCTCGCCGACCCACAGCTCGAGGCCGGCGCGGCGCTGGCGGCCGTCGTCGTCGTACGTGGTCGAGAGCCGCGGCGTGTCGACGCGGAGATTGCCGCCGGCGGCGAGCAGCGCCGCCCATGCCGCCTCGCCCTCGTGGCCGGGCGCGCCGGCGGGCCGCACGGCGAGCAGCGCGACGCCGGAGCCGTCCTCGAGCCAGGCCGCGAGCGTGCGCGTGGAGCCGATCCGCTCCCAGTCGGGCTCGCCCCAGTCGTGCGCCCGCTGGCCGAGGCCACGGATCTCGTGGGCGCGGCCGCCGGCGCGGACGCTCCCGCGTACGTGGCAGAGCTGCACGTAGCCGCTCATGCCGCCGGCGCGCGCGGCCGGCTCGGACGGCTCGACCTCGGCGGGCGGCCCGCTCGCCTCGAACACGAGGTCGAAGCCGTGCGGGTCGTCCTCGAAGCGCACCGTCCACTGCCGCAGCGGCTCGTCGACGGTCGCCTGCAGGCCCGGCAGTCGGAGATCCTCGAAGTCGGCGCCGGGCTCGACCGCGAGGCCTCCGCGCGCGGAGGCGGCGACCGGCTCGCGGCCGGAGAAGAGCACGGCCAGGGCGCTCGCCTCGCGCTCGCCGTCGGCGCCCGCCAGCCCGAGCCGCGCGAGGCCGTAGAGGCCGGCGGCCGGGTCGCCGAAGCTGAAGGTGACCGCGTCGGAGAAGCCTGGGCCTGTCGGGCGCCGCGCGCGCTCGGCGCTCGCCTCGGTCACGTGGGGCCGATCCGGTCCTTGTCGACGTCGACGGCCGTGCCCTCGACGTCGTAGTCGCCACGCGGGCGCACGCGCGCGCTCGTCATCGACGCGACCATCCGCCGCGTCAGCCGCCGGGCGAGGATGCCGCGCACGACGGCGCGGGTCGGCGGGATGAGCAGGATCAGCCCGAGGATGTCGGTGATGAAGCCCGGCGTCAGCAGCAGCGCGCCGCCGAAGATGACCAGCGCGCCGTCGAGGACCTCGCGCGCGGGAACGCGGCCGAGGCGCGTGGCGTCGTTGAAGCGGCGCCATGCCGCACGGCCCTGCGAGCGCATCAGCACCGAGCCGAGGATCGAGTCCGCCACCAGCAGCGCGACCGTCCACAGCACGCCGATCTCCTGCCCGACCTGGATGATCACCGCCAGCTCGGCGATCGGTACGACGATGAAGAGGAGGACGAGGGGGAGCAGCATGCGCTCCCTTGAGGTTACGAGCTGTAGGCCGGCAGCTGGCCGTCGAGTCGCACGGCGGGCAGGCGGTGCAGACCGACGGCCTCGATCAGCGTTCGGACGTTCGGCTGCGCGCCGCTCAGCCACAGCGTCCGGCCCTGCGCGCGCAGGCGCTGGGCGAGGCAGGCGAGGTCGATCATCAGCGACGGGTCGGCGAAGTGGAGCTCGGAGAGGTCGACGATGACGTCGCGGGTCGCCTTCAGGGCGGCCGAGAACGGCCGACGGCGCCGGCCACTCGTCGTTCGATCCTCATCCCCCGCGATCCTCATGATCGCCAACTGCGCATCGAAGTGAACGATCCCGGCAAGCTAGTACATACCGCGGAGTTCGTACAGGCCTCGCAACAAATAACTTCGTACACTCGGAGAGATGGTCGACGAAGACGACGTCATCGACGCGCTCAGCAACGTGATCGATCCCGAGCTGGGGCTCGACTTCGTCGAGCTCGGACTCGTCTACGGGATCGAGATCGACGGCGGGAAGGTGTCTGTCACCTTCACGCTCACCACGCCGGCCTGCCCGATCGGGCCTCAGGTCTCCGAGCAGATGAAGGAGTTCGTGGGCGAGATCCCCGGCGTGGAGGAGGTCGTCCCCAACATGGTCTTCACGCCCCCTTGGACGCCGGAGAAGATGTCCGAGGACGCGAAGTTCGCTCTGGGGTATTAGTGCCCCGGCGGGCGTCCGGCCCGCCGTTCTGAGACGGACCGGCGGCATCCGGCCGCCGAAGACCGGCTTCGCCTCTTGCTTGCGCGAGCAGCTCGTCGCGCGCCTCCTCGAACATCTCGCCGACGGCGTCGAGGTCGGGCATCGCGTCGTAGTCCCCGAGCAGCCCGAAGTCCATCCCGCCGTTGTAGGACATGATCGCCACCGCGAGCGCGTGGTCGCGCGGCAGGAAGGCGACCGGGAAGAGGTCGTGCAGCTCCCGGCCGAGCGCGTAGAGCGGGAACTGGGGGCCGGGCACGTTGGTCACGAGCAGGTTGAACAGGCGCGTGGAGAAGTTGATCCGCGAGGCCTGGGCGAGCACCGTCGGCGGGGCGAGGTTCTGGACGCTGGTCAGCACCTCGGCGCCGACCGCCTGCTTGGACTCCTTGAGCCCGTCCATGGCCGCGCGTACGACCTGCAGCCGCGCGACCGGGTCCTCCACGTAGACCGGCAGTGGACCGCGCATGACCGCCAGCCGGTTGCCCATGTGGCCGCGCTCGTCGGCGCCGCGGATCGACACCGGCACGAGCGCGCGCAGCTCGAGCCCTTCGGTGCGCACGCCGCGCGAGCGCAGCCAGCTGCGCAGGCCGCCGGCCACGACGGTGAGCACGACGTCGTTGACCGTGCCGCCGAACGCGTTCTTGATCTCCTTGAAGTCGCTCAGCTCGCTGCGGATCAGCACGAGCCGGCGGTGCGGCCCGATCGGCACGTTGAGCGGCGTGTCGGGCGCGGGGTTGAGCGCCGCCCACGCGACCTCGGCCACGCCCTCGGCCGACTCGCGCGCGGCGTGCAGCGTGCTCGTCGGGTGCCCGGCGGCGCGCAGGGCGCGACCGGCGAGCGAGAACGGCAGCTCGACGAGGCCGCGGACGCCGCGGGCCGCCATCGCCGCTCCGCTCGGCTCGCGCTGAGGCACCCAGGGCTCGCCCTCGTGCGGGATGGCCGGCGGGACCGGCTCGACGTCGAAGAGGACGGTGGCGAGGTCGACGCCCGCCACGCCGTCGACCAGCGCGTGGTGGGTCTTGGAGATCAGCGCGAAGCGGCCGTCGTCGAGCCCTTGGACCAGCCACAGCTCCCACAGCGGCTTGGTGCGGTCGAGGCGCTGCGAGTGGATGCGGGCGGCCAGCGCACGCAGCTGGTCCTCGCTCCCGGGCGCGGGCAGCGCGGTGTGGCGCAGGTGATACTCGAGGTTGAAGCTGGGATCGTCGACCCACAGCGGCCGGCCGGTCTCGAGCGGCGGCACCGCGAGCTTCTGGCGGTAGCGCGGGACGAGGTGGAGGCGCCCGCGGACGTGGTCGGCGAAGTCGGAGAACGCCGGCGGCGGGCCCTCGAAGACCATCACGGCGCCGATGTGCATGTGGGCGTTCTGGCCTTCCTGGGCGAGGAAGGACGCGTCCACCGCGGTGAGCCGATCGCCATGCGCCTGGGCCATGAGCCAAACGTACCTCAGAACAGCGCGGCCGCGAGCCCGGTGACGACCGAGGCGAGCAGGATGCCGGTGAGCACCGCCTCGTAGCGGCCACCGCGCACGAGCGCTCGGAACAGCGGGCGCCCGGCGAGGTGCCCGGCCACGACCACGGGCACGAGGAGGGCGACGAGCTCGGCGTCGGGGACCGCCCCCTGGGTGCCGGTGATCCACAGTGCGACCACGCCGACGACGCTGAGGCCGAGGAAGCAGACCGGCACGGTGTCGCGCACCTGCTCGGGCTCGAGCCGGCGACCGAGCAGATAGACGATCAGCGGCGGGCCCGCCGTCGTCGTCGACGTGGTCAGGCCTCCGGCGGCCAGTCCGGCCACCGGGCCGGCCCAGCCCGGGGTCGCGCGGTCGCTCGTCAGCCTCCGCGCGAGCAGCGTCGCGATCACGCCCACGCTCACCGCGACCTGCAGTGCGACCGGGTCGAGCGCGCGCAGCACGGCCACCCCGGCGACCGCTCCCGGCAGCGCGAAGCCGAGCAGCACGGCGCACTCGCGCCATACCGGTTGCGGCCGCCGGCGCTCGCCGACCAGGGTCAGAACGTTCACGAGCGAGCCGAGCAGGATCATCAGCCCGACCGCCTCCTCGGGATCCACGGCGGCGAAGACGAGCGGCGCGGCGACGACCGAGAAGCCGAAGCCGGTGGCCGACTGCACCGCCGCCCCGGCCGCGACCGCGGCGGCCGCCACCAGCGGCATCAGAGCACGCGGTCGTCGCGGTGAGCGGCGAGCCAGGCCGTCTGGCGCGGCATCACCCGCGCCATCAGGTCCTCGCCGCGCGCCTCGCCGTAGACCGTGCCGGGGAAGTCGAGGCCCTCCTGGATCGCCCAGATCTCCTCGTGGCGGTCGGGCGGCAGCACACGGTCGCCGACCGCGACCCAGCCGATCGGCACCACGGCGCCGGCCGCGACCGTCGAGTTGACGTGCACGACGCCGCGGATCCGGACCTCGGCGCGCTCGCCGACCGTCGCGCCCGGGAACAGCGCCGCGCCGGTGGCCACGAACGCCTGGCGGCCGAGGGTGGCGCCGTTGACGTGCGCGTGCGGGCCGATCAGCACGTCGTCGCCGACCTGTACCGGGTGCGCCGCGCGGCCGCGGACGAGCGCGTGCTCCATGACCACGCTGCGCGCGCCGATCTCGACCCGCCCGTCCTCCGCGCTGACCACCGCGTTCCAGAGGATCCGCGCGTCCTCGCCCACGCGCACGTCGCCGCACACGACGGCGGTCGGCGCGACCCACGCGGAGGCGTGAACGACCGGCCGCTTCCCGCGGTGCTCGACCAACATCACGCCTAGTATGGGGCCCATGGCTTGGGACTTCTCCACCGAGCCCGAGTTCCAGGCGCAGCTCGACTGGATGCGCGACTTCGTGCGCGCCGAGGTCTGGCCGATCGAGACCGTGTTCGAGGAGCTGGGACAGGACGGCTTCCTGCGCGCGATCGAGCCGCTGCAGGAGCAGGTCCGCGAGCGCGGCCTGTGGGCGGCGCACCTTCCGCCCGAGCTCGGCGGCCAGGGCTTCGGCCAGGTCAAGCTCGGCCTCATGCACGAGATCCTCGGCTCGAGCCCGTTCGCGCCGGTGGTGTTCGGCAACCAGGCGCCGGACTCCGGCAACTCGGAGGTCCTCGCGTTGGCCGGCACCGACGACCAGAAGGAGCAGTGGCTGCACCCGCTGCTGGCCGGCGACCTGCGCTCCGCCTTCTCGATGACCGAGCCCGACACGGCGGGCAGCGACCCGACGCTGCTCCAGACGCGCGCGGTCGAGGACGGCGACGGGTGGGTCATCAACGGCCACAAGTGGTTCTCCACCAACGCCTCGGTGGCGGACTTCCTGATCGTCATGGCGGTCACCGACCCCGAAGCGCACCGCTACCAGCGCGCTTCGATGTTCATCGTGCCGGTCGACACGCCGGGGGTGAGGATCGTGCGCGACGTGCCCACGATGGAGCACCCGTACGAGCGCTTCGGGGCCTACGGCGGGCACGCCGAGATCGTCTACGAGGACGTCCGCGTGCCGAAGGACGCGCTGCTCGGCGCGCGCGGGGCCGGCTTCCTGATCGCCCAGCAGCGGCTCGGCCCGGGCCGCATCCACCACTGCATGCGCTGGCTCGGCGTCTCGCGGCGCGCGTTCGACATGCTCTGCGAGCGCGCCCTCAGCCGCTTCTCGCACGGCTCGCTGCTGGCCGACAAGCAGACGGTGCAGAACTGGATCGCCGACTCGGCGGCGCAGATGCACGCGGCGCGGCTGATGACGCTCCACGCGGCGTGGAAGATGGACGCCGAGGGCGCGTCGGCGGCGCGGCAGGAGATCGCGCTGATCAAGTTCTACGGCGCGCAGGTGCTGCACGACGTGGTCGACCGCGCGCTGCAGGCACACGGGTCGCTCGGCTACTCGACCGATCTCCCGCTCGAGCAGATGTACCGCTTCGCCCGCGCGGCGCGGCTCTACGACGGGCCCGACGAGGTCCACCGCCAGAGCGTCGCGCGCCAGATCCTGCGCGGCTACGAAGCGCCCGAGGGCGGCGTCCCCAGCGAGCACGTCCCGACGCGGCGCGAGGCCGCCCGCGCGCGGTTCGCTGACCTGCTCGAGGCGGTGACCTCCAACGACTAAGACGCTCGCGATCGTCGCCGCCGTGCTCGTGCTCGTGGGCGGCGGCCTGGTGGTGGCGGCCGTCACCGGCGCCTTCGACGGCGACTCGGCGCCGTCGGCGTCGGCCGCGCTGAAGACCGACCGCTTCAACCGCGACCGCGCGTTCGCCGACCTGCGCTACCAGGTCGAGCTCGGGCCGCGGCCGGCCGGCTCGGAGACCTCGCAGCAGCTCGCCGAGTGGCTGCGTGAGCGGCTGCCCAACGGCCGGCTGCAGAAGGTGCCGGGCGGGCTGCAGAACGTGGTCGGCGGGATCCCGGGGCGCGGCAAGCCGATCCTCGTGGCCGCGCACTACGACACGAAGGACATCCCCGGCTTCGTGGGCGCCAACGACGGCGCCGGCGGCACCGCGGCGGTGCTGGAGATCGCCCGGGCGCTGGAGAAGGCGAAGCGACCGGCGGGCGCGCCGCCGATCCGCTTCGTGCTCTTCGACGGCGAGGAGAGCCCGGACGACTCGCAGGACTTCTACGCGACCGGCCTGCGCGGCTCGAAGCACTATGCGCGGCGGCACGCGAGGAAGCTGCGGGCGGTGATCCTGCTCGACTTCGTGGCCGAGAAGGGCGGCATGCGCATCCCGCGCGAGGACTCGTCGCACATCGGGCTGTGGGAGCGGCTGCGGGCCGCGGCGCGCAAGGTCGGCGCGCAGTCGGCGTTCCCGGACGCCACGGCCGGCGCCATCCTCGACGACCACACGCCCTTCCTGCGCCGCGGCGTGCCCGCCATCGACCTGATCGACTTCACGTTCGACTGCTGGCACGAGACCTGCGACGACATGAGCGCGGTCTCGGCCCGGGCGCTCGACCTCGCGGGCGAGACCGTCGTGCGCATGCTCCTAGACTTCAGGCAGTGACCGTCGAGAAGCTGCTGCTCGCCGCGCCGCGCGGCTACTGCGCGGGCGTGGACCGCGCCGTGGAGACCGTCGAGCGCGCGCTCGAGCTCCACGGACCGCCGGTCTACGTGCGCAAGGAGATCGTCCACAACAAGCACGTGGTCGCCTCGCTGCGCGAGCGGGGAGCGATCTTCGTCGACGAGCTCGACGACACGATCCCCGAGGGCGCGGTCACCGTGTTCTCCGCCCACGGCGTGTCGCCGGCCGTGCACGCCGACGCCGAGCGCCGCGGCCTGCAGACCATCGACGCCACGTGCCCGCTGGTCACCAAGGTGCACCGCGAGGCGGTCAAGTTCGCGGCCGAGGACTACACGATCGTGCTCATCGGCCACGCCGGCCACGAGGAGGTCGAGGGCACGACCGGCGAGGCGCCCGACCACATCGTGCTCGTCCAGACCGAGGACGACGTCGACACCCTCGAGGTCGCGGACCCGGAGAAGGTCGCGTACATCTCCCAGACCACGCTGTCGGTCGACGAGACCCGCTCGATCATCAACCGGCTGCGCGAGAAGTTCCCGGCCATCACCGGTCCGCGCACCGACGACATCTGCTACGCGACGACCAACCGCCAGGCGGCGGTCAAGCAGATGGCCGACCAGTGCGATCTCGTGCTCGTCATCGGCTCCACCAACTCGTCCAACTCGCAGCGGCTGGTCGACGTCGCCCGCGACGCCGGCACCCGGGCGCACCTGATCGACAACGAGACGATGGTGCAGGAGGAGTGGCTCGAGGGAGCGCGCGTGGTCGGCATCTCGTCCGGCGCCAGCGCGCCCGAGGAGCTCGTCGACCGCCTCGTCCGCTTCTTCCGCGACCGCGGGACCGAGACCGTCGAGACCTTCGAGGTGCTGCGCGAGGACGTCCGCTTCATGCTGCCCAAGGTGATCCGGCAGCAGATGGCCGCTCGGGCCGGCTGATCCGTTGGCCGCTGCGGTTCGTTGAACTGCGGCATTGAGGGAGGGTCGGCTGATCGGCGGGGCGTGGCGGGATCGTCGAACTGCGGCATTGAGGGAGGGTCGGCTGATCGGCGGTGCGTGGCGGGACCGTCGAACGGCGGCATTGAGGGAAGGTCGGCGGGTGCCCGTTGCGCATCGTGGAAGCGGCTGCGCCGTTGAGAGCCATTTCGGCCGGCCGGGCGATGCACCGGTTTCGCGTGGGTCGGATTAGTAGCGATATAGACCCCTAGGCCGACCCACGCTTTTCTGGAGCGGCCCGCGCATCGCGCATGGCGGAAATCCGCGCGGCCGAACCAGCCGACCCCGCCTCCCTACAAGCAAGCAGTTCATCCCGCCAGCGACCACCAGGTCATCCCGACAACCACGACCAGTCATCCCGCCAGCGACGACCGGGTCATCCCGCCAACCACGCCCAGTTCACCCCGCCAGCCACGCCCGGATCTCGTCACCGTGCTCATCCAACCCCGGGGGCGGCCGCCGCACCGGCGGGCGCGAGCCGTCCAACCACAGCGGCGGCGCCACCAAAGGCACTCCGTGGGACGAGTCGATCGGCTCCAACCCGAGCTCGCTCGCGAGCTCGAAGGCCTCGTCGACCCGGTTGATCGGGCCGACGGGGACGCTCGCGCGGCGCAACGCCTCGATCCAGTGGTCGGCGGGCTCCGTCCGGAACACTGCCTCGAGGGACTCGGCCAGCGCGTCGGCGTTCGCGACCCTCGCCTCGTTGGTCGCGAAGCGCTCGTCGGCCGGCAGGTCGGGCAGGCCCACGGCCTCGGACAGGCGCGCGAACAGGCGGTCGTTGCCGACCGCGACCGCGAACGGCCGGTCGGCGGCCTCGTAGGTCTCGTAGGGGACGATGCTCGGGTGGCGGTTGCCGCGCCGCTCGGGAACGGATCCGCCGGACACCCACGCCGAGCCCTGGTTGAGCAGCGACGCGAGCGCCGAGTCCATCAGCGAGACCTCGACGTGGCGCCCGCCGCCCCCGGCCAGCGCCGCCTGGATCCCGTTCGCGGCCAGCAGCCCGCAGATCAGGTCGACGACCGCGGCGCCCACCTTCAGCGGCCGCCCGTCCGGCTCGCCGGTGACGCTCATGAGCCCGCCCATCGCCTGCAGCAGGAAGTCGTAACCGGGCAGGCCGCGGGCCTGCTCGCCGGTGCCGAAGGCGGTGACCGAGCACGAGACGAGCCGTGGGTTGGCGGCGCGCAGCGAGTCGCCGTCCAGCCCCCAGCTCGCCATCAGCCCCGGCCGGAACGACTCGATCATCACGTCGGCGCGCTCGCCGAGCGTGCGCGCCAGCGTCCGGTCGCGCTCGTCGGCGAGGTCGAGCACCACCGAGCGCTTGTTGCGGTTCAGCCCGAGGAAGTACGTGCTCACGCCATCGCGCCAGGGCGGACCCCACGCGCGCGTGTCGTCCCCGCCGCCCGGACGCTCGACCTTGATCACGTCCGCCCCCAGGTCGCCCAGCAGCATCGACGCGTAGGGGCCGGCGAGGACGCGCGAGAAGTCGGCGACGACGAGACCGTCGAGAGGTCCGGGCATGAGGATCGGCACACTAGTTCGCCGTGCGCACCCTGGTGATCTCGGATCTGCACATCGGCGCGAGCAACGGCAACGACCTCCTGCGGCGGCCGGAGCTGCGCGAGCGCCTCGAGGAGGCGGTCCGCGGCATCGACCGGCTCGTGGTCAACGGCGACGCGCTCGAGCTTCGCGACGGGCCGCACCGCGACGCGGTCGAGGTCGCCGGCCCGTTCTTCGAGGCGATGGGGCGCGCGCTCGGCTCCGACGGCGAGCTGCTGCTCGCGGCCGGCAACCACGACCACGGACTGGTGGCGGGCTGGATCGACGGGCGGCTGCTGATCGAGCCGTCGGGCTTCCTGGAGCTCGAGCAGCGGATCGAGCCGCGCGACGCCGGCCCGCTGGCCGCCGCGCTGGCCGAGTGCGCGGCGCCCACGCGCGTGCAGGTGGTCTACCCGGGCGTCTGGCTGCGCGACGACGTCTACGCGATCCACGGCCACTACTCCGACCTGCACGCCACCGTCCCGACCTTCGAGCGCCTGGCGGCCGGGGCGATGGCCCGCTGGGCGGTCGCCCTGCCGGGCGAGGGCGCCACCCCGGACGACTACGAGGCCGTGCTGTCGCCGCTCTACGCGTGGATGCACGCGCTGACCCAGCGCGGCGAGCACGCCATGATCAGCGCCGGCACCGGCGCCTCGTCGCGCGCGTGGGTCGAGCTGGGCGGCCAGGGCAGGCGCATGCGGCCGCGCACGGCCGTGCTGCGGGCCGGGTTCGCGGCGGCGATCGCGGCGATCAACAAGCTCGGGCTCGGTCCGGTCGACGGCGACCTGTCGGGCGCCGGCCTGCGCCGCGGCTACCTGCACGGCGTGACCGAGATGCTCTCGCGCCTCGGCGTGCGCGCGCCGTACGTGATCTGCGGCCACACCCACCGCTCCGGCCCGTGGCCGGGAGACGACCTCGCCGAGTGGACGACCCGCGCCGGCGGCCGCGTCCACAACACGGGCTCGTGGGTCCACCAGCGCCACTTCCTCGGCGACCGGGGGCAGCAGTCGCCCTACTGGCCGGGGACGGCGATCCTCATCGAGGACGAGGAGCCGCCGCGGCTGCTGCGGCTTCTGGAATCGCTGGCGTGAAGCAGGTCGCGTGGCAGGTGACGCCGGGCCCGACCCGGAGGTCGAGCACGCCCGCCGTGTGGTGCGGGTGGGCGACGAGCTCGTAGCAGCCGGGCTCCGACACGGCGATCGCGCGGCCGTTGGCCACCACCTCGCCCTCGCCTTCCAGCACCGCGTGGACGCCGCCCGCCTCATAGGGCCCGCTGTAGGCGCCCGGCTGGTCCTCGGTCTGGGCCGGCAGGCGCGCGCCCGGGGCGTCCTCGGGCCGGATCGGGGCGACGAGCTCCCGCTCCACCCCGAGCAGCTCCTGGATCTCGCGCTCGGTCTCCTCGTACGCGCCCTCGCCGTAGTGCATCGAGTGCAGGTAGCCGTTCCGGTCCCACAGGTAGCGGGCCGGCCAGCCCGCGTTGCCGTACATGTCCCAGAGCTCGAGCCGCGCGTCGATCACCACCGGGTACTCGATCCCCAGCCGCCCGACGGCGCGCTCGACGTTGTCCTCGTCGCGGGCGGGGAGGAACCCGCCGGTGTGGACGCCGATCACGCGCAGCCCGTCCTCCGCGTAGCGCTCGTGCCAGGCCTTCATGTACGGCAGCGTGCGCAGCGAGTTGACGCGGCAGAAGTCCCAGAACTCGATCAGGACGGGCCGCCCGCGCTGCTTGTCCATCCGCAGCGAGGCGACGTTGATCCAGCGAAGCTCGCGCGGGAACGGCGGCGCCGGGATGGTGTCGGGCTGGGCGCGCACCGTGTGGCCACGGTAGCATCGCCGACCGGCTCGGAACCCATCCTCAGGAGGAAGCGTGGACCTCTGGTCTCGCCTGGCTGACGTGCAGTCCCGCTGGAACCTCCTCGACCACCCGTTCTACGTGCGCTGGGGCGCCGGAGAGCTCACCGCGGAGGACCTCGCCTCCTACGCGGGGCAGTACCGCTACGCCGTCGTCGCGCTCGCCCGCGCCGCCGACGGCGCCGCCCGCGCCGCCACCTCGATCGAGCTCGCCGCGCACGCCGGCGAGGAGGCCGCGCACGTCGCCCTGTGGGACGCGTTCGCCGGCGCCGCGGGCACGGACGGGCCGCAGCCGGCCGAGCCCGAGACCGCCGAGTGCGCGCGGGTGTGGGCCGGCGAGGACCGCGACCTGCTCGGCCACCTCGTCGCCCTGTACGCGATCGAGTCCGCGCAGCCCGCGATCTCGCGCGTGAAGGCGGACGGGCTGCGCGCGCACTACGGGTTCCAGGCCGGTCCGGCGACCGCGTACTTCGACCTCCACGCCGCGCGCGACGCCGAGCACGCCGCCGACGGGCGGGCGCTGCTCGAGCAGCGGCTCGACGGCGCGGACGAGGACGCGCTGGTGGCCGAGGCCGACCGCGTGCTGCGCGCGAACTGGACGCTGCTCGACGGCGTCGAGCGCCTCTGCGCGGCCGCCTGACGCTCGCATCGAGCGCGCTTGACGGCGCCTCGTCAGGGTGGACGCACATACGAGTGCAAGAGGACCGAAACTTTCGAGAGGCTTCGGGGTTGATTCGTGAGTCAATCCGAGTACCCGGAGGGTCCCCCTTGCGCAAGTACCTGATCACCGCCGTGGCGGCGGTGACCGCTGTCGCCCTGACCGCACCGATCGCTTCTGCCCAGACGCCTGAGATGTCGGTGAAGATCACGCCCAAGAACGCCGGCACGAAGAAGAAGCCGAAGAACTCGACGATCAAGCTCGCGATCGAGAATCCGGAGACGACCCGGACGATGACGAAGCTCACGATCACGACGGCGAAGACGTTCAAGTTCGCCGCCAAGGGCCTCACCAAGTGCTCGGAGGCGACCCTCGAGCAGGGCGGCCCCGACGCCTGCCCGAAGGCCTCCCGCGTCGGCAAGGGCACGGCCAGCGCCGCCCTCGGCGTCACCTCGCCGACCCCGACGCCGCTGACCTTCGACGTCACCGCCGTCGTCCTCGGCGCCAAGGAGATCGGCTTCTACCTCGCCGCCCGCGAGCTGCCCGTCAACGTCCTCGCGCCCGGCCACATCAGCGGCCGCAAGCTGACGATCGAGGTCCCGGACGCCGCTCAGCAGCCGGTGCCCGGCACGTTCGCCGGCCTGATCTCGCTCGAGACGACGCTGAAGGCCAAGAAGCGCAAGAACTACCTCGCCTCGACCACCGGCTGCAAGGCCCGCAAGCACCCGTTCTCGGCCGTGCTGACGTTCCGCGACAACGGCGCCACGCCGGCCGGCACGCGCAGCACGAACGCGACCGCCGCCTGCTCCAAGTAGCGCGCTCGCTCGCACACCCGAACGTCTCGAAGGCCCCGCAAACGCGGGGCCTTCGTCGTTCCTAGACTCCTTTCACGTGTGGCTGATCGCTCACGGGATCGTCGGGCGCGCCGACCTGCCGATCCCGATCGAATGGTTCGCGGTCGCCGCCGCGGTGGTCCTGGTCGTCTCGTTCCTCGCGCTCGCCGCCGGCTGGTCGCGGCCGCACCTCGAGCGGGTGCGCGAGCGGCCGCTGTTCCGGATCCCGATCGCGGTCGAGGTGCTGCTCGGCGCGCTGGGCGTGTTCGTGTTCTGCGTCGTCGTCTACGCCGGCCTGGCGGGGACCGACAGCCAGAACGACAACCTGGCGCCGACCGCGGTCTACGTCGGCTTCTGGGTCGGCGTGCCGTTCGTCACCCTGCTGTTCGGCGACGTGTTCCGGCTGCTGAGCCCGTGGCGGGCGGTCGGCCGCCTGACCGGCTGGGTCGCCGGCCGGGCGGCGAGCGACGCGCTGCCGGAGCCGCTCCCGTACCCGGCGCGGCTCGGTCAGTGGCCGGCGGCGGTCGGGCTCGTCGGCTTCGCGATCTGCGAGCTGTGCTGGGCGGCGGCCAAGGACCCGGCGCCGCTGGCGATCCTCATGCTCGTCTACATGGCGATCCAGCTCGTGGGCATGAGCCTCTACGGGGTCGAGCCGTGGACCCGGAACGGCGACGCCTTCGGCGCCTGGTTCGGGATGGTCGCGCGGCTGGCCCCGGTGGCGCGGCGCGCCGACGGGCGGCTCGTGCTGCGCCCACCGGTGGTCGGGACGACCGGGCTGCACGCCGTGGCGGGGACGACCGCGCTGCTCGTGGTGGCCATCGGCACCACCGCGTTCGACGCCGCCAAGGAGGGATCGCTCTACAACGGCCTGCTCGGCGACCTCCAGGACGCGTTCGTCGGCGCCGGGCTCTCGCAGGGCCTCGGGCTCGAGCTGGCGTTCGTGGCCGGCCTCGCGATCGCGATCGCCGTGGTCGGGCTGGTGTGGACCGTCGGCGTGCTCGGCATGCCCCTGCGCGACCTGCGGATGTCGCGGCGGGCGCTGGGGCGGCGGTTCGTCCACACGCTGATCCCGATCGCCGCCGCCTACCTCGTCGCCCACTACTTCTCGCTCTTCGCCTACAGCGGGCAGCTCCTGTGGCCGCTCGCGTCCGATCCGCTCGGCGACGGCTCGGACCTGTTCGGCGGCGCGGGGGCGGGCATCGACTACTCGATCCTCACGGCGACGGCGATCATGTACGTCCAGCTCGGGACGCTGGTCCTCGGCCACGTGGCCGGGCTCGTGCTCGCGCATGACCGCGCGCTGACCGTCTACGGCAGCCCACGGGCGGCGACCGCCTCCCAGATCGTCATGCTGGTGGTGATGGTGGTCTTCACGCTGGGTGGCGTCGCGCTCCTGTCGGAGGCGATGAACCTGTGATCGTGGTCGCCCACGCCGGCCACGTGCTCGTGGACATGCTCTACGCCCTGCCGCTGCTCGTCATGGTCGGGCTGCTGCTGGTCGGCAAGCTGCGCGAGCGGCGCGCACGCGACAAGCCGACGAACCTCGAGGAAACCTGAGGCCTGCCGAGCCGGATCGGTCGGATTCCGGCGCGCCAGGTTTCGGGCCGCGCCGCGGGGGTACATCGGCGGAGCGATGACCGCCGCCCAGCTGCAGGACGAGCACTTCGCCATCTGGAGCGCCGCGCGCGCCGAGGCGAACCTGGCCTACACGGCATGGTGCGACGCCCCCGGCGTCGACGCCTACGCGGTCTATCGCGCGGCCGAGGACCGGGCCGACGCGGCCGAGCAGGCGCTGCTCGCCACCGCCGACCCCGTCATCGCCGCCTGACGCAAATCGGTCGGCGAGGCAACCGTCCGGCGCGCTCATGCGTAGAAGGGGGTGCCGGGCGGGAACGTCGTCCGGCAGAGGAGCGAGCCGTGAGCAGCCAGGAGCTCAAGACCCTGCTGGACCAGGTCGCCGACACGCGGGAGATCGTCCTGCGCCGGCCGCGGGCGTGGATCGACTACGACCTGTGGACCGACGCGCGCGACGAGGCGCGCGAGGCGTATCGCGCCTGGCGCGCCGCACCGGCCGCCGAGACCTACGCCGTCTACCGCGCGGCGCAGGATCGCGAGGACGCCGCGCAGGACACGCTCGCCGCTTCCCGCCGCTCGTGACGCCGCGGGGTCAGACCCACACGTCGCGCACGAGCGTCTCGTAGCCGCCGTCCTCGGCGGCCGCCTCGGCGCGGGCGCGGCGCCCCTCGTCGCTGCGCTGGGTGAAGACCAGCGAGGTGGGGCCGAGGTGGTGTCCCCAGGCACGGGCGAACGCCTCGGCGCGTTCCTTGCGGCGCGCGAGGTCGGCCGGCACCGGGTGATGGCGCACGGGGAACGGCGGCCGGCGGGTGAGGACGCGGCTCAGCAGCGTCACCGCGCTCGCATCCGGGTCGGGCAGAGGGCGGGTCACGAGGTAGCGCGGGTTGTCGGAGACGCCGGCGAGCTCGTCGAGCGCGGCGGCGAAGCGGGCGCTCTCCTCGGGCGTCGCCTCGGTGAGCACGCAGCGCAGGTAGCCGGAGGTGCGCGGCTCGATCACCAGCGAGGCGGCGGCCGCGTCGGACAGCTCGCCGAGCTCGCGGTAGGCGTCGACCACCGCGCGCGCCGAGCGGTCGAGCGGCAGCACGAGCGGCAGCCGCTCACGCGCCCGCCCGAGCCGGAAGGCGGCCCAGCCGAGCGCCCCGACGGCGATCCCCAGCCCGGCGAGCCCGGCCGCCCCGATGGCCAGCGTCGCGGCGATCGCGCCGACCACCCCGGCCATTGCGAGCGCCACCGGCGTCCGCTGCGAGATGTGGGGCGTCCTACCCGGCTTCGGCCCGTCGGGGGTGGATTGGCCCTGCGCCGCGGTCCGACCCCCGCGGGGGCGGAGGACGAGGGTTCGGAGGTCGGCTCCCCGGTAGCCGGCGCCCAGGCGCCAGCGCTCGCGGGCCTCGTCGCGGTCGGCGGCGCGGGCGAGCATCGCCCGGTTGATGTCGGCGAAGCGCTCGGCCGGGGGCGGCGCGAACGGGCCGAGCTCCGCGTGCACGTGCGACGGGCCGGCCTCGATCTCGCCGTCGTCGGCCGGCGCGTAGAGGTGCAGGTGCTTGCGCACGAAGCGCTCGTAGTCGGCGCTCCCGCGCACGAGGTCCGGCGCCACGCAGACGACGTCCCAGTTGGAGGCGAGCTTCGCCGGATCCTCGGGGTCGAGCCGCAGCGAACGGCCGCGCATCTGCTGCACCGAGACGCCCGTGGCCGCCACCGTCAGGTCCACGAGGCAGTTGACCGCCGGGCAGTCCCAGCCTTCGCCGAGCAGCGCCCGTGTCCCGATCAGCGCCCCGCTCACGCCGCTCTCGAGCACCCGCGTGGCCAGCTCGACCCACGCCCGCGGCACCCACTCGGCTCCCGAGGAGCGCAGCGAGATCAGGACGCCGTCCGGCACCGCCTCCCACTCGGGCAGCGCCAGATGCTCCTCGGCCTGCGCGACGAGCGCCGCGAGCAGCACGTCGGCGTCGGCCGGCAGGCACCGCAGCCCGCGCCCGGAGACGACCAGCGGCCGCAGCGGCGCCGTCCGGGCGTCGGCCCCGACGGCCATCAGCGCCTGCCGCGCCGTCCCCGCCGCCGCGTCGAGCACGCCGGCCAGCAGCCGGTCGGGCTTGGCCTCGGCCAGCTCGGCGTCGCACAGGACGAGCGCGCGCAGCGCGTCCCCGCGCGACTCCATCTCGGCCGCCAGCACCTCGACGAGCCCGAGCGCCTTGGCCTGGGAGCTCGTCAGCAGCCGGTCCACCTCCGACGTCCCGCGCCGGATCCCCTGGCGCGTGAGCCGGAACCCGAGCTCCGCCAGGGCCGCCGCCACCGCCTCGTACCGGGCCGCCGCGTCGTCCGATGCCGCCGGGTGCAGGCAGCGCAGCGCGTAGTCCTCGAGCAGGACCAGCCAGTCCTCGAGGTCCGGCGCGCGCCGGTAGGCCTCACCGCGCGGCGCGCCGTCGGGCAGCCCCAGCCCCGCCGAGGCCAGGAACCGCACCCCCGCGCGCGCGAGCGCCGGTCGCGCCCGCTGGAACTCCTCCCACGGCACCTGGGCGTCGTCGTCGGCCGAGCGCCGCCGCTCGCGCACGCGCGTGAGCACCCAGCCCGGGAACGAGAGATCGCTCTCGGCATCGTCATGCAGGGCCGTGACCAGCTCCTTGAAGCGCGTGTCGTGCTCGGCCAGCCAGGCGCGCTCGGACTCCAGCGGCTCGGTCAGCCACGCGAGCTCCTGGTACGGCGCCAGGTGGCCGTCGCGGACGACGGCCGGCGTCGGCACCGTGAAGTCGACCGGGCCGAGCAGGTCCTCGTAGAGCTCGGTCTCCTGGCCGGTGAGGTCCGAGGGCGGCGTGGCGGTGAGCCCGATCACGTGCACGTCCTCGCCGCCCAGCTCGTCGAGCACGGCCCGGACGACGTAGCCCCACATCGACGCGAGGTGATGGCACTCGTCGAGCACGACCACGCCCACCCGGCCGGCCTGCAGGGCCGCCACCCGCTGCTTGGCGGACGGCGACAGGAGCTCGGCGAGCTCGACCCCGGCGTGCTCCCCGCGCGCGATCTCGCGCTTGACGGCGGCGGTGATGCGCGCGATCTCGCGCGCCCGCCGCTCGGCGGCGACGCCGTCGTAGCGCTCGGCCTCGACCTCCTCGACGCCGACCCCCGTCGCGGCCGCCCGCTCGGCCACCCAGCGCTCGGCGGCCACGCGCCCGATGAGGATCTCGGGGTCGTCGAGCTGGCACAGCGACTGGTAGGTCATGCAGGCGATCGGGAACGCCGGCTCCGGGCCGGCCGTCCGCACCACGTCGGCCGCCGAGCCGAACCTGCGGATCGCCCGCGGCCACTGCATCTGGACCGCGCTGTTGGGGGTCAGGACCAGCGCGCGGCGGCCGATCCGGCGCACCAGCTCGACGCCGACGAGCGTCTTGCCGGAGCCGGGCGGCGCGACGATGTGCGTGCGCCGCCGGCCCGCCGCCCGGTCGCGCTCGAACGCCGCGATGGCGGCCTTCTGGTACCGCCGCCACTCCCCGCCGAACGACAGGTCGTCGAACAGCCCGGGGAGTGCGGTGGCGGTCACAGCCGGGCCAGGTCGTGCGCGAGCGCGCTCGGGGTGAGCCGGTCGGCGGGGAAGCCGATCCGCTGGCGACCCTCGCCGTCGACCAGCACCGTGTAGGCGGAGTGCTCGCGCCCGCGCCGCTGCGGCGCGATGCCGAACGCGTCCCAGACCGGCTCGAGCTCCGCGCGCGTGCCGAGCAGGAACTCCATCCGGCCGGTCATCGACTGCTCGAGCAGGAACGACCGGGCGCTCTCCGGCGTGTCGTTGGCCGGGTCGACCGAGACGCCGACGACCGGCACGTCACGGCCGAGGTCGTCGAGCGCCCCGCGGATGCTCTGGACCTGCCCCGGGCACGTGTCCTCGCACGTCGAGTAGATGAAGGTCACCACCATGGGCTCGCCGCGCAGTGCCGACGCGGTCACGGTCTCGCCGTCCTGCGTGGCCAGCGAGAAGTCCGGAAGGCGGGTGCCGGGTGGGCGCAGCGACCCTTCCCAGCCCGTCGCCGCGGGCGCCTCGTCGCCGCGCTGGGCGAGCCAGACGCCGAAGACGCCGGCGGCGGCGCAGAGGACCAGCGTCGTGAGCGCGAGCACGACCCGTGAGTGCATCGACGCAAGGTTAGGCCTCCGTCAGGCCGCGCCGGATCGCGTAGCGCACGAGCTCGACCCGGTCGCGCATGCCGAGCTTGCGCAGCAGGTTCGCCCGGTGCGACTCGACGGTCTTCTCGGCCAGGTGCAGCGTCTCCGCGATCTGCTTGTTCGTGTACGCCTCGGCGATCAGCTTGAGCACCTCCTGCTCGCGCGGCGAGAGCGGCTCGTCCGGCCCCGTCGACGAGTCGCTCATCCACTCGCGGATCAGCGAGCGCTCGACCGCGTTGGTGAGGAAGGCGTCGCCGCGGTGGACGGCGCGGATCGCGTTGAGCAGCGCCTGATCGACCTCGCGCTTGAGCACGTAGCCCGAGGCGCCGGCCTTCAGCGCGTCGAACACGTAGCGCTCGTCGTCGTGCATCGACAGGGCGAGCACCTGGGTCTCGGGCAGGTGCGAGCGGATCTGGCGCGCGGCCTGCAGGCCGGTCATGCGCGGCATCGAGACGTCGAGCACGCACAGGTCGGGCTTGGTGGCCAGCGCCTGCTCGAAGGCGACGACCCCGTCCTCGGCCTCGGCCACGACCTGCATGTCGGGCTGACGTTCGATCAGCAGCTTCAGGCCGCCCCGGACGATCCCGTGGTCGTCGGCGATGAGGATCCTCATGTGGCTCCCATGGTGAGTTCGATGGTGGTCCCGTCACCGGGCTCGGAGAAGATGGAGAGGTGGCCGCCGACGAGCAGCGCCCGCTCGCGCATGCCCGACACGCCCAGCCGTGAGCGCCCGTTGGGGAGCGCCTTGAAGCCGCCGCCGTCGTCCTTGACCCGCAGCACGGTGCGGCCGACGAACGAGAGCTCGACGTCGACGTGCCGCGCTCCCGAGTGCTGGGCCACGTTGGACAGGCTCTCCTGCGTGACGCGGTAGATGACGAGCTGCTCCTCGTCGCTCAGGTTCGGCACGTTGCCGTGGCGGCGGAAGGTGGAGCGGATCCCGGTCCGGTCGCCGAAGTCGGCCACCTGCGAGGCGAGCGCGGGCACGAGCCCGTGGTCGTCGAGCGCCGTCGGGCGCAGCTGGCGGGCGAGGTGCAGCAGCTCCTCCATCGCCTGCGTGACGAGCTGCTGGCTCTCGCGCAGCTCCTCCTGCAGGCCGGGCGGCGCCGCGTGCACGGTCGCCTGGAGGCGCAGGAGGATCGCGGTCAGCGCCTGGTTGACCTCGTCGTGCAGGTCCTGGGCGATCCGCGAGCGCTCCATCTCCTGCGCCCGCAGCACCGCGCGGCCGGACTCGCGGCGCTCGTGCTCGAGCCGCTCCATCATGCGGTTGAAGTCGGCCGACAGGCGCCGGACCTCGTCGGCCGCCCCGCGCGTGACGTCGGCGCGCTTGCCGGGCGTCGTCAGGTCGACCGCGCTCATGGTGTCGACGAGCCGCTCCATCGGCTCGAGGCGCTTGCGCAGGAGGATCGAGTTGAGCAGGATGACGCCGGAGACGGCGAGTGCGATCAGCAGCAGCCCCTCGGTGCTCGCGGCCTCCTTGAAGCGGTCGCGGGCGACCACGGCCGCCACGAACGCCGTGATGGCGACGAGGACGGTGTTGACCATGAGGACCTGCGTGAGCAGCGTGCGGGACCGCATCTCCACGCGTTCATCGGCACATGGCCGATCGTTCCTGATGGTGTGGCGACCGGATGCGAGCGCTATCCTTTGTGAAGCGTTGAAACCCGACCGACTTTCGAGGACTTCCTGATGACCCCGAGTGGGGCGGAGTACATCCGCCAGATCAAGAGCCAGGTCGACGAGGTGGACCCGGCCCAGGTGAGCGAGCACCTCGGGAACGGCATCGCCCTCGTCGACGTGCGCGAGAGCACCGAATGGGACGCGGGTCACATCCCCGGCGCCAAGCACGTCCCGCGCGCGTACCTGGAGTCACGGATCGAGGGCGCCGTCGGCGCCGACCGCTCGCAGGAGATCGTCCTCTACTGCGCCTCCGGGCAGCGCTCGGCGCTGGCCGCCCACACGCTCAAGGAGCTGCTCGGCTACGAGAACGTGAAGTCGATGACCGGCGGCATCACGCTGTGGAAGGACCGCGGCTACAAGGTCGAGGTCCCGAAGGCGCTGACCAGCGAGCAGCGCGAGCGCTACTCGCGCCACCTGCTGATCCCGGAGATCGGGCTCGAGGGCCAGACCAAGCTGCTCGAGTCCAAGGTGCTGCTCCTCGGCGCCGGCGGGCTCGGCTCGCCGACCGCGCTCTACCTCGCCGCCGCCGGCGTCGGGACGCTCGGCGTGGTCGACGACGACGACGTCGACCTCTCGAACCTGCAGCGCCAGGTCATCCACACGACCGACCGCATCGGCACGCCGAAGGTCGACTCGGCCGAGACGTCGATCAAGGCGATCAACCCCGACGTGGAGGTCGTCAAGTACAAGACGCGCCTCGACGCCTCCAACATCATGGAGATCATCGACGGCTACGACGTGATCGTCGACGGCGTCGACAACTTCCCGACGCGCTACCTGCTCAACGACGCCACGGTGCGGCTCGGCATCCCGGCCGT
>Ga0081538_10001077_pt1 | contig 29016 bp, 31 predicted proteins | sample TabmetS5T2R1_FD_71022 | JGI IMG/M metagenome (GOLD analysis project Ga0081538, IMG submission 71022) | Tabebuia heterophylla rhizosphere microbial communities from the University of Puerto Rico - S5T2R1 | ecosystem: Host-associated > Plants > Roots > Rhizosphere ...
GCTCGACGCCGCGGAGGAGGGCGCCGAGCGCGCCCGCGCCGGTCGCCGGGAGGGGGAGCGAGCCGCCGAGACGGCGCGCGCCCGGTCCGCCGAGATCGGCGCCGAGCTCGCCGCCGCCAACCGGCTCGCCCACGGAGCGACGGCGTCGCCCGCCGGAGCCCGGCCGCTTGCGGAGGCACTCGACGTCGACCCGGGGTACGAGCTCGCGCTCGCCGCGGTGCTGGGTCCGCGGCTGACGGCCGGAGTGGTCGCCGACCTCCGCGCGGGCGAGGAGCTGCTCGACCGCGCCGGCCGCAACGGCGGCGGCGTCCTGATCGAGGGCGGAGCCGCGCCCGCCGAGGTGCACGGGCGGCCCTCCGCCGGCGCCGAGCCGTTGCTCGACCGCGTGCGGACGGAGCCATCGGCCCGCCCGGTCCTCGCGAGATTGCTGCGCGAAGTCTGGGTTGTGGAGTCGCTCGACTCGCTTTCGGACGACTTTCGGGGTATCGCGGTCACCCGTTCCGGGCGCCTGCTCGATGCGGGCCGCGGCGAGCTCTCGCAGGCGCCCGCCGGGGGCACCGACCGGCTGGTCGTCGAGATCCGCCGGCGGGACGAGCTGGTCGCCGCCGCGGAGCGGGCCGCCGGCGCCGAGGCGGAAGCGGGACGAGCGCTCGAGCGGGCCGGGGCGGCCGTAAGGGAGGCGGACGCCGCCCGCGACGCCGCCGAGAGCGCGCTGCGCGGGGCCGTGCGGGAACTGGCCGAGGCGGAGGAGCGCGCGGGCCGGAGCGAGTGGATGCTGGCCCGCCGCCGAGCGGCGCCCGACGACGGACCCGAGGCGGTTCGCAGGGCGGAGCTGCTCGGCGATCTGCGAGCGGAGCGCCGTCTGGCCGAGCGCATCGAGGCGGAGCGCACCGGGCGCGACCGGGCGATGGCCTCGCTCAGGCGGGGCGCCGAGGGCGATCTTCGGGCCGGTACGGGCGCCGCCCGCGCGGCGCAGGCCCTGGAGGCCGCCCGCGAGGCGCTGGCGGCGCGACGCGACACCCTTCAGGCGGAGCTTGACGCGGGCGCCGCGGCCGGCGACGAGACCGCCGCCCGCCTGCGGGCCTGCGCTCACGAGGAGGCGCAGCTCCAGGGGCGGCTGAAGCGGGCGAGCGACGCCCTTACCGCCGCCGAGGTCGAGGCCCAGCAGGAGCGCGACGGCGCCGCCGACGTCGAGCGCGAGCTCGAGGCGATCGCCGCCCGGCTGGGGTTGGAGCCCGCGGTCGCCGAGGAGCCGCTACCGCCCGCGGAGCGCGAGGCGCTCGAAGCGCGCGTCGAACGCCTGGAGCGGCGCCGTGAGCAGCTTGGCCCGGTGAACCCGCTCGCCAAACGTGAGTACGAGGAGGCGGTCCTCCACGTCGAGGAGCTCGAGACCCAGCGGCGAGACCTGGAGGGCGCGCTGAGCGAGCTCGAGGGCCTCATAAAGGAGACGGACCGCCGGATCCGCGAGGCGTTCGAGCAGACGTTCGCCGCGGCGGCCGAGAACTTCGAGGACGTGGTGCAGCACCTCTTCCCGGGCGGGCGCGGCCGGCTCAGGCTCGTGCACGCCGAGCACGGGCCGCGGCCGGTGATCGGCGGCGAGCCACCCGCGGCCGAGACGGGCGAGCCGGCGGAGGACGAGCAGCCGGACGCGGGCGTCGAGATCGAGGTCGCTCCGCCCGGCAAGTCGACGAAGCGCCTTTCGCTCCTCTCGGGCGGCGAGAAGTCGCTCGTGGCGCTCGCCTTCATGTTCGCCGTCTTCCTCGCCCGGCCGTGCCCGTTCTACATCCTCGACGAGGTCGAGGCGGCGCTCGACGACATCAACATCGACCGCTTCCTCGAGCTCGTGAAGCGCTACTCCGACCGGGCCCAGTTCATCGTGGTCACGCACCAGAAGCGGACGATGGACGCCGCCGACACGCTCTACGGGGTGAGCATGGGCGGCGACGGCGTCTCGCGGGTCGTATCGCGCCGCCTCGGCGGCGGCGCGATCGACGAGCGGGCTGCCTAGGGCTTACCGGACACGGTAGATCCGATACATGCCGAGCCGGTTGTGCTCGCCGAAGGAGCAGACCATCGCGTAGCGGCCCCTGCGCGGGAACCTGACCTCGTTGTCGTTGGTCGAGCCCTGGCTGATCAGGCCCTGGACCTCGAGGGGCCCGCCGGCGACCAGGGGCCTGATCGCCCGCATGTTGCCGGCGCGGAGGGCGCGTCCGACGCGCCTGGCGCCCGCTCGCGGACGCAGCCGGAACGCAAGCGCGAAGTGGAAGGTCGTACCGTCATTCTCAACGCGGATGCGGCCCCTGCGGGGCAAGGTCCTCCGGCCCCGGAACCCGTAGTCGACCATCCGGATACGCGCGTCCGGCGGGGCCGCCCGCGCTCCGGTTGGAGCGCCGGTCGTGAAGCTCGTGAGGGCCGGCGACCTGCCGAAGACCGCGGCGGCGACGTATGTCGTGTTCGGCCGCAGATCGACCGTGACCGGCCGGCCCGGCGTGGCCGCCGCCTCGAGGAAGACCTGGCCGAGCGCGGCCTCCTCGTTGCGCGAGAGCGTTCGGCGCAGCTGATCGAGGGTCACACCCGCGCGCAGCGTGGCCAGCGCCAACTCGCCGTCTCCGCGGAACGTGAAGCGAGTGGGGCCGGCCCCGGGCGGTCCGGAGGGGTCCAGCGTGATGTTCCCGCCTGCGGCGGTGACGGCCACCGTCGGAACGGAGGTTTGGGCGGTCGCAAGGGTCACGGGCACCCCGAGAAGCAGGATCGCCCCGGCGGCCAGCTTGAGTCTGCGCACTTGACGCCTCCCTGAATCGAAAGCCGGTACTAGCCACCTTCGCCCGGAAGGACCCGGGTGTCAAGTGCAACCGCGGCTACGCTCACCCGCGTGGCGCGTACCTGGCAAGAGCTGTTTGTCACCGGCGACGACGTTCCGGGCCGGTCGCCCGAGCCGGAAGCGGAGCCGGAGCGCCGCGGGTTCTTCCGCCGCCTGCGCGACAACATGTCGAAGACTCGCCAGGCGCTCGGGGCCGAGCTCCAGGCCACCGTCTTCCAGTCGCTCGACGACGAGGCCTTCGAGCACCTGGAGGAGACGCTGATCTACGCCGACGTGGGCGCCCCCACGACGGCGAAGATCGTCGAGCGACTCGAGACCGAGGCCGAGACGGGCGAGCTGCAGGGCGGCGAGGATCTCTCCCGGCGCCTGCGCGACCTGCTGGCCGAGACCGCGCGCGTGGACGGCGAGACCATCCCGCTGACGGAGAGCCCGACCGTGATCCTGATGGTGGGGGTGAACGGCAGCGGCAAGACCACCACGATCGGCAAGATCGCCTGGCACCTCCAGCGCGAGCTCGGCCGCTCGGTGCTGATCGCGGCCGGCGACACGTTCCGCGCGGCGGCCGCCGAGCAGCTCGAGCTCTGGGCGGAGCGCGCCGGGTGCGAGATCGTGCGCGGGGAGGCCGGATCGGACCCGGGTGCGGTGATCTTCGACGCGATCGCGGCGGCCCGGGGGCGCGGCCACGACGTCGTGATCTGCGACACGGCCGGCCGGCTCCACACGCAACAGCACCTCATGGACGAGCTGCGCAAGGTGCGCAAGGTGATCGCGGGGCAGGTGCCGGGCGCCCCGCACGAGACGCTGCTGACGATCGACGCCACGACGGGCCAGAACGGGCTGCGGCAGGCCATGCTGTTCCGCGAGGCGGTTGAGGTGACCGGCATCGTGCTCACCAAGCTCGACGGCACGGCCAAGGGCGGCATCGCCCTCGCCATCGCCCAGGAGCTCGGCGTGCCGGTCAAGCTGATCGGGATCGGCGAGGCGCTCGAGGATCTGCGCCCGTTCGACCCGGACGATTTCGCCCGCGCGATACTCGAGCCGTGAGCCACGAGGACGGCACGCGGGTGGTGCGCGCCGGGCAGCCCGAGTCGGACCAGGGCGCCCCCTTCCTCCCGGGGCCGGTGTTCGCCGGCCCGTTCCACCTGAAGGGCGAGGTCGCCAGCTCCGACTGGGTGTACACGCGCTACGGGAACCCCAGCTGGGCGCGGTACGAGGCGGCGCTCGCCGACCTCGAGCGCGGCGAGGTGGTGCTCTTCGCGTCGGGGATGGCCGCGGCCGCGGCGCTGCTGCTGACGTCCCTCCGCCCCGGATCCGTGGTCGCGATCGACCGCGACTGCTACCTGAACGTGCGGCGGCTCGCCCAGAGCCATCTCGAGCCGCGCGGGGTGGAGGTCCGGCTGGCGCCGCATGACGAGCTCGGGCGGGCCGTGGAGGGCGCCGATCTGCTCTGGCTCGAGTCGCCCTCCAACCCGAAGCTGGACGTCTACGACGTGTCGCTCCTCGCCGAGGCGGCGCGGGCGGCCGGAGCGCTCACGGTCGTCGACAACACGACGGCCGGGCCGCTCTACCAGAAGCCGCTCGATCTCGGCGCGGACTTCGTCCTCACGAGCGCGACCAAGCACCTGTCAGGCCACTCGGACCTCGTGCTCGGATACGTGGCGACGCGCGGCGCGGAGCGGGCGCAGCCGCTGCGCGACTGGCGCCGCGACGCCGGCGCCATCCCCGGACCGTTCGAGGCCTGGCTATCCCACCGCTCGCTCGCCACGCTCGCGGTGCGCCTCGAGCGGGGGAGCGCCAACGCGCTCGCGCTCGCGGAGCTGCTGGCGGGCCGAGACGACGTGATCGGCGTGCGCTACCCGGGGCTTCCGGGCGATCCGGGCCACGACGTCGCCCGCCGCCAGATGAGCGGCTTCGGCACGATCGTGGTCTTCGACCTGGGGGCCCGGGAGCGCGCGGAGCGCTTCCTCGGCGCCGCCGAGCTCGTCACCGAGGCGTCCAGCTTCGGCGGCGTGCAGACCACCGCGGAGCGCCGCCTGCGGTGGCGGGGCGACGAGGTGCCGGAGGGCTTCATCCGGCTCTCCGCCGGCTGCGAGGAGACCGCTGACCTCGTGGCCGACGTGGAGCGCGCCCTCGACGCGTGAGCCGGCCGCTACTCGTAACCGGCGGGACCGGCTATCTGGGCTCGGAACTGCTGCGCCGCGCGTCGGGGCGACGGCTCGCCGCGACCTACCTGCGAAGCGAGCCGCCCCCGGCGCCGGGCGTCGAGTGGCTGCGCCTCGACGTCCGCGACGCCGCCGCCATGCGGGCGGCCGTCGAGCGGCTCCGGCCGGAGGCTGTCATCCACACCGCGTACCGCCAGGAGGGCGGGGGCGCCCGGGCCACGAACGTGGACGGCGCCGAGGCGGTGGCGCGAGCGGCGGCGGAGGTGGGCGCTCGGCTCGTTCACGTCTCGACCGACGTCCTCTTCGACGGCGCGAAAAACGGGCTCTACACCGAGGAGGACGAGCCGAGCCCGATCACCGACTACGGGCGCGCGAAGGCCGACGGCGAGCGCGCCGTGCTCGCGGCCCATCCGGGCGCGCTCGCCGTCCGGACGTCGCTCATCTACGGCGGGGCCGAGCCGAGCCGCCACGAGCGGATGGCGTGTGACGCCGCGCGCGGCCGGGGCGGGATGGTCTTCTTCGAGGACGAGCTGCGCTCGCCGGTCGTCGTCGGCGAGCTGGCGGCCGCCCTGCTCGAGCTGACCGGCCGCGATGAGCGCGGGATCCTCAACGTGGCCGGGCCCGACACGGTCAGCCGCTACGAGTTCGCCTTCCTCCTCGCTCAGGCGCACGGGCTGTCGGGCGAGCGCATTCTCCGAGGGCGGCTGAAGCCCTCCGGCCGCGCGCGCCCGGCCAACTGCGCGCTCGACTCGAGCCGCGCGCGGTCGCTGCTCGAGACGCGGCTGCGCGGCGTGTTCGAGTACGCCGCGGCGGGTTCGGCGCGTCCGTAGGATCGTCGGAAATGGACGACTGGGTCCTGTGGATGATCGCGGCCGGGGTCCTCGCCGTCGGCGAGATCGCCACGCTCGGGTTCTTCCTCGGCCCGATCGCGGTGGCGGCGGTCCTGGCGGCGGTGGTCGCGCTCGTCGGAGGAGGGCTGGCGGCGCAGTGGATCGTCTTCGTCGCCGCCTCGATCGCGACGCTGCTCGTGCTGCGCCCGATCGCCCGCCGGCATCTCCGGACGCCCGGCCGGCTTCGCACGGGGACCGCGGCGCTCGTGGGCGCGCGGGCGCTCGTGCTGGAGCGGGTTGACGTGAACGGCGGCCAGGTCAAGATCGGCGGCGAGGTGTGGAGCGCCCGCGCCTACGACGAGGACGAGGTGATCGAGCCCGGCGCCCGCGTGGAGGTAATGCAGATCGACGGCGCGACCGCGCTCGTCGCGGAATAGGAGGCTGACCCCCGAATGGCCACCCTGATCGTGCTCATCGTCGTCGCGCTGGTCGTGCTGGTCACGGTCGCGCGGAGTATCCGAATCGTGCCCCAGGCCCGGGCCGGGATCGTCGAGCGGCTCGGCCGCTACCACCGCACGCTCGACCCGGGGCTGGCGCTGATCGTCCCCTACATCGACCGGGTGAAGCCGCTGATCGACCTGCGCGAGCAGGTGGTGTCCTTCCCGCCGCAGCCCGTGATCACGGAGGACAACCTCGTGATCAACATCGACACGGTCATCTACTTCCAGGTGACGGACCCGAGGGCGGCGTCGTACGAGATCGCCGACTACATCGCGGCCATCGAGCAGCTCACCGTGACCACGCTGCGCAACGTGATCGGCGGGATGACGCTGGAGGACACGCTCACCTCGCGCGACCAGATCAGCGCCGCCCTGCGGGCGGTGCTCGACGAGGCGACCGGCAAGTGGGGGATCCGGGTGAACCGGGTGGAGCTGAAGGCGGTCGACCCGCCGGCCTCGATTCAGGAGGCGATGGAGAAGCAGATGCGGGCCGAGCGCGACCGCCGCGCCGCGATCCTGACCGCCGAGGGGGTGAAGCAGTCGCAGATCCTCACCGCGGAGGGAGAGAAGCAGTCCGCGATCCTGCGGGCGGAGGGCCAGAAGCAGGCGGAGATCCTGAGGGCCGAGGGCCAGTCGAAGGCGATCGAGAACGTCTTCGAGGCGATCCACAACGGCAATGCCGACCCGAAGCTGCTCGCCTACCAGTATCTGCAGACGCTGCCGCAGATCGCGCAGGGCGAGTCGAACAAGGTATGGATCATTCCCAGCGAGTTCACGCAGGCGCTGGGCCGGCTCGGCTCGGTGATTCCGGGGGCCGACGAACGTGAGCCTCCCGCTGCGGGCCGCTAGCCTCAGCTGGGCATGTTCGACGCTCTCTCAGACCGGCTCCAGGCGGCGCTCGACGACGTCCGCTCGCGCGGCACGCTGACCGAGGAGGACGTGTCGAAGGCCATGCGCCAGGTACGCCTGGCGCTGCTCGAGGCGGACGTGAACTTCAAGGTGGTCAAGGAGTTCACGGCGGCCGTCAAGGAGCGGGCGCTGGGGCAGGACGTGCTCGGCTCGCTGAACCCGGGCCAGCAGGTGGTCAAGATCGTCTCCGACGAGCTCGCCGAGGTGATGGGCGGGTCCGGGCGCGAGCTCGCCTTCGCGAAGCCGGGACCGACGGTGATCCTGATGGCGGGACTGCAGGGCTCCGGGAAGACGACCGCCTGCGCCAAGCTGGCGCGTCACCTCCGCGAGGAGCACGGGATGGACGCGGCGCTCGCCGCCTGCGACGTCTACCGGCCGGCCGCCGTCGACCAGCTCGTCAAGGTCGGGGCACAGGCGGGGGCGCACGTGTATCAGCAGGGCACCGGGCGCGATCCCGTGGACATCGCCGAATGGGCGCTCGCCCAGGCGAAGCAGGACCGGCGCGACGCGCTCATCATCGACACCAGCGGACGGCTTCACATCGACGAGGCGCTGATGAAGGAGCTCGCCCAGATCCGCAAGCGCACGAAGCCGCACGACGTCCTGCTCGTCGTGGATGCCATGACCGGCCAGGACGCTGTCAACGTGGCCGAGCGGTTCGCCGAGACCGCCAACTTCGACGGCGTGCTGCTGACGAAGCTGGACGGCGACGCGCGGGGCGGCGCGGCGCTGTCGGTCAAGGCGGTGACCGGCAAGCCGATCCTGTACGCGTCGACCGGCGAGAAGCTCGCCGACTTCGAGCGCTTCCACCCGGACCGCATGGCGCAGCGGATCCTCGGGATGGGCGACGTGATGACGCTCGTCGAGAAGGCCGAGCGCCAGATCGATGAGAGCCAGGCGGAGGAGCTCGAGCGGAAGATCCGCAAGCAGCAGTTCACGCTCGACGACTTCCTCGCCCAGATGAAGCAGGTGCGCAACATGGGGCCGCTCCAGAACCTGCTGCGGATGATGCCCGGAGTCGGCCAGCAGCTGGGGTCCCTCCAGGTGAGCGAGCGCGAGCTCGACCGGCTCGAGGCGATCATCCTCTCGATGACCCCGGAGGAGCGGGCCAACCCGTCGATCATCGGCGGCTCGCGGCGGCGGCGGATCGCGCGCGGATCGGGCACGTCGGTGCAGGCCGTGTCCCAGCTCGTGAAGCAGTTCGCGCAGATGAAGAAGCTGATGCGGCAGATGTCGCGCGGCAAGATGCCGTCCCTGCAGCAGCTCGCGGGCGGTCGCTAACCTCCGGCCGTCATGTCCGTCCGAGTCAGGCTCAAGCGAGTGGGCAGCAGGAAGAACCCGATCTGGCGCGTGGTCGTCGCCGACCAGCGCTCCCCGCGCGACGGGCGCTTCATCGAGACCATCGGCCACTACAACCCCCAGACGGAGCCGTCGACGATCGCGATCGACGAGGACCGGCTCCAGCACTGGCTCGCCCGCGGGGCGCAGCCGACCGGCACGGTGAAGCAGCTCATGAAGGCGCACGCGAAGGACCGGGCCGCTGGCGCCCGCGCGGACACGGCGGAGCCTCAGGCGGCACCGGAGAGGGCCGCCGAGCCGGTTCCCGCGACCACCGCCGAGGCGGCCTCGGCGGAGGCCGGCGCCGAGCGCGAGGCGGTGCCGGCGGCGGGGGCCGAGCCGGTCCCCGCGACCACCCCCGAGGCGACGCTCGCGGAGGCCGGCGCTGAGCGCGAGGCGGCGCCCGCGGAGGCCGGCGCGGGCCCCAACGCGGCGCCCGCCGGCCGCGGGCCCGAGCCCCAGCCGGTGCCGGCCGACGCCGGCGAGGGCGCGCCCGACTCCGCCCCGCCAGGTGAGCCGGCGCCGGGCGCCGGGGAGCAGGTCGAGGCGGACCCGGAGGCCGCCCCGGCCGAGCGCGGCGACTCCGCCTAGTGGAGGAGCTCCTCGAATACCTCGCCCGGTCGCTGGTGGACAAGCCGGACGAGGTGTCGGTCGAGTCGTTCGAGGAGGACGACGGCACGGTCGTGCTGGAGCTCCACGTGGCCGAGGACGAGGCCGGCCGGGTGATCGGCCGCGGAGGACGCACGGTCGCCGCGCTGCGCACCGTCATGAAGGCGGCCTCGGTGCGCCATGGGCACCGGGTGCTGGTCGACGTCTACGATTGACGCTCGTGACCGCCGGCCGCGTGGGTAGGGCCCACGGCCGGAACGGAAGCTTCTACGTCGAGCGACCGGACCATCCGCTCGGCGAGGGGACCGCGCTGGTGCTTGCGCAGCGCACCCACAGGATCGAGCGCCGCGCGGGAAGCGACGACCGGCCGCTGGTCCGCCTGACCGGTCTCGGCGACCGCCAGGCCGTGGACCAGCTCCGCGGCGAGCCGCTCCTCGTCGACGCGCAGCTGGCCGCGGACGAGTGGCTCGCGGCGGACCTCGTCGGCTGCGAGGTCCCCGGCCTCGGGACCGTCAGGCGAGTGCTCGACGGGCCCTCCTGCGACGTCCTCGAGCTCGACGACGGCACGCTCGTGCCGTTCGTGTCGGACGCGATCGAGCGCGTCGCCTGCGACGCGCGGCGGATCGACGTGCGGCGGGAGTTCCTCGGATGAGGATCGACGTGTTGACCCTGTTCCCGAGCTGGTTTGAGTGGTTCAAGGAGCAGCGGCACGTCAGGAACGCTCTCGGGCTAGGCCACGAGCTCGAGTTCGTCGACCTGCGCGAGACGACGCCGCTGAAGGCCGGACAGGTGGACGACACCCCCTACGGCGGCGGCGCGGGGATGGTGATCCGGGTGGACGTCGTCGAGGCGGCGCTGAGGTCGCGGTACAAGCTCGACCCCGTCGAGCTGCCGGCACGCCGGAGGGTGATCGCGCTCGCCGCGGGCGGCCGGCAGTTCGACGATGCCATGGCGTCGGAGCTCGCCGCCGAGCCCGAGCTCACGCTCCTGTGCGGGCGTTACGAGGGGTTCGACGAGCGCGTCAACGAGCATCTGGCGAGCGACGTGGTCTCGATCGGCCCATACGTCCTCTCGGGCGGCGAGCTGGCCGCGATGGTGGTGTGCGACACGGTGATCCGGAAGCTTCCGGGCGTCCTCGGGCATGAGGAGAGCGCGATCGAGGAGTCGTTCAGCGAGGCGCTCGGGGGCGCTCCCGAGTACCCGCACTACACCCGGCCCTTCGACTGGCGCGGCCATGCGGTCCCGGCGGTCCTGCTGTCCGGCGACCACGCCCGGGTGCGCGAATGGCGGCGCGAGCGAAGCCGGGAGCGCCGCGCCGGGGGCGGATGAGGCGGACCGTCGAGGGCCGGCGCCAGGGCTCTGCGCGCCGCCAGCGCGACGGTCCGCACCGGCCACGCGGCCACCTGCATGGGGCCCGAACGGCGCCTGGGCTTCGCTACCATTCCGGGCCCGCGCGACGGCTCCTGGGAGGTCGCGCCTCTTTTGTGCCTCCCGCGGGTCGCCGGTCGACCAGTCGCCCACGATGTCTCGCGTCATCGAAAGCCTCGAGCGCGCCCAGCTGCGCCGCGTGCCCGCCTTCCAGGCGGGTGACAGGGTGCGCGTGCACTTCCAGGTGGTGGAGGGCACTCGCCGGCGCACCCAGGTCTTCGAGGGGATCGTGCTGAAGCGCCAGGGGAGCGGCGTGCGGGAGACCTTCACGGTCCGCAAGCAGTCGTTCGGCGTCGGCGTGGAGCGCACGTTCCCCGTGCATTCCCCAAAGATCGAGCGGATCGAGATCGCGGCCCGCGGCGACGTCCGCCGGGCCAAGCTCTACTACCTGCGCGAGCGCGTGGGCCGGGGCGCGCGCGTGCGCGAGCGTCGGTGGACGGGCCAGCCGGAGACGATCGAGGCCGGCGCGATGCCGCCGGACGACGCGCCCCGTCCGGGCGAGGAGGAGCTGGCCGAGGAGGCCTCCGCGGATGAAGAGGCGGCCGCGGAGGACGCGGCCGGCGCCGAAGCCGCCGAGCGCGCCGAGGCGTCGGCCGTCGAGGCCGGCGAGTCCGGCGCCGAAGCCGCCGAGGCGGTCGCGCCCGCCCCCGACTCCTCCGAAGAATTGTCGGGCGCGCCGGAGGCCGAGGGCGAGGACGAGCCCGCCGGCGACACCAGATCCTGAGGCGGGGCTGGGGCCTCGGGTAGACGCAGGTGGCGCGAAGCAAGCAGAAGAAGAGCACTCGTGGCTCGCTCTTCGAGCTCGTAACCATCGTCGCGGTGGCGCTCGGCCTGGCGCTCGGCATCCAGGCCTTCCTCGTCAAACCGTTCAGGATCCCGAGCGAGTCGATGGTGCCGACCCTCGACATCGGCCAACGCGTCCTCGTCGATCGAGTGAGCTTCCGCTTCAGCGAACCGGACCGGGGCGACATCGTGGTCTTCAAGCCGCCGGCGGGAGCGGACTCGAACGTATGTGGCGTCGAGCACTCGAGCGACAGCGCCTGCCCCGCGCCGACGGAGCAGCGGTCCGACACGAACTTCATCAAGCGGGTCGTCGCGGTCCCCGGCGACCGGGTGACCGTGATCGACGGCGCCGTGTACATCAACGGCCGGCGCCAGAAGCAGTCGTACGCCAGGCTCGACTCCGCCTGTGGGATCTGCAACCTCCCGGACCCGATAAGGATCCCGAAAGACCACTACTTCATGATGGGCGACAACCGCGGGGCGAGCGCCGACAGCCGGGAGTGGGGGCCGGTCCCGAAGAAGTGGATCATCGGGAAGGCCTTCATGACCTACTGGCCGCCCGGCAAGATCGGCATCCTTTAGCCCCCTTCGCGCGCGGAACTCGCCGCGCGGAACCCGCCAGGCCTGAAGCCGCCACGTCTGCACGGAGCGGAAAACGCATGTCCCCGCCCGGAGTCGCGCAGCGCCTTCCGCCGTCGGCCGTCCTATGATCGGCCCCCGATCGTGGGGAAACCGGGCACCGCCGAAACCACGCCGCCGCAGCCGTCGCATGACGCACCCCTGTCGCAGCAGTCGGCTGAGGTCCCGGCGCCGGCGCCCGACAGCGGGATACCCGACAACGGTTCCGGCCGGCGAGCCGCAGACAAGCAGAGGCCGCGCCGTCGCACCGGCACCGGACGCCGCCTCTTCGCATTCGATCGCGGAATGGGCTGCCGTTTCGTGGCTGGTGCGGACGAGGCCGGGCGGGGCTCGCTCGCGGGGCCGCTCGTCGCGGCCGCCGTGCTCTTCGATCTCGAGCGGCTGACCCTCTCCGACCGGCGCGCGCTCAGCCGCCTGAACGACTCCAAGCAGCACACGCTGGAAGCGCGCGAGGAGCTCTATCCGCTGGTGCTGCGGGCGGTGTCCCGCTCCGTGATCGTCTCCCGGTGCGTGCGGGGCATCGACAGTCGCGGGCTGCACAACACGAATCTCGAGGCGCTCCGCACGGCTCTCGTGGGTGTCGCCCGCCACGGCACGATCTGCCTGGTCGACGGCTTCCGCTTGGCGGACTTCGGCTTTGAGCAGCGTGCGGTGATCGACGGCGACTGCCGCAGCGCGGCGATCGCAGCCGCCTCGGTCCTCGCGAAGGTCACCCGAGACCGCTACATGCGGCGCGCCGCTGACCGTCACCCAGGCTGGGACTTCGAGACAAACGTCGGATACTCGACTCCAGAGCATCGCGCCGCGATCGCGGTCAACGGCGTCTCTCCACTCCACCGCCTCTCGTTCCAGTCGATCGCCTATACGCAGCTCGCTCTCGAAGGCTGAGGCCCGCGCCGAGGCAGACCCCGGTCGGCGTTGGCTGCTGAGCGCGGCTCTCATCAAAAGGCGTCCTCCAGGTGTTGGAGCGCGACCAGCTCGCCCGAGGGGCTGAACTCGACGCCGATCGCATCGAAGCGCAGCTCGGGCGGTCGCGGCGGCGGCACCACTCGCGCGGCCAGCCACTCCCGCGCCATGAGACGCACCCGCCGCCGCTTGCGGGCGCCGATCGCGTCGAATGGGCCGAGTGGATGAGGGGCGCCCCGCACGACCCGGGTCTTGACCTCGCAGAACACGAGGAACCGTTCGTCTCGCGCGACTACGTCGAGTTCCCCGCAACGAGTCCGGAAGTTGCGGTCCAGCAGCTCGAAGCCTCGGGCCTCGAGGTGCTTGCAGGCCATCCACTCGCCCAGCTGGCCCAGCGTGCGCCTTGGGTCGGAGGCGCGCGTGTCCGCGTCGTCCTGGGTCTGTCGCGATTCGGCTTCCATCTCGGTGCCGACCCTAAGCGCGAAAGACGCACATGAGTGCAACTTGAGTGACAAGTCGGCGACAGGCCCCCGCTTGTCACTCGGATGTCACGGAGTTGTCACTTTCCGCGCGCCACGCGTCGCCCGGGCCGCCCTAGCGTTGCCGCCATGCTCGCCGCGGTAGCGACTTTCGCCCTGGACGGAATTCGCAGTCACGAGGTGACCGTCGAGGTGGACGTCCGGAGCGGAGTGTCCATCTTCACGCTCGTGGGGCTTCCCGACCGGGCGGTACGGGAGTCGCGCGAACGGGTCCGGGCCGCGCTCATGAATTCCGGGCTTCAGTTCCCGAAGCAGCGCCTGACGGTCAACCTCGCGCCCGCGCACGTGCGAAAGGCTGGGCCGGGCTTCGACCTCGCCATTGCGGTGGGAGTGCTTGCCGCGAGCGACCAGGTGCCTCGCGAACAGCTCGAGGACTGCGCGCTGTGCGGCGAGTTGTCGCTGAGCGGCGAGCTGAGACCGGTGAACGGCGCTCTCGCTGCCGCTCTCGGCGCACGGAACGCTGGTTACAGGCGGCTCCTCGTCCCCGCCGCGAATGGCCCCGAGGCCGCACTCGTCGACGGCGTGGAGGTGTACGGGCTCCCGACGCTCGCGCGCATGGCCGACCTGCTGCACGGTCGTTGGGCGCCCGACCTGGCACGACCCGCGGTCCCCGACCCCGACGAGGCGGACGCCGGGCCCGACTTCGCCGACGTACGCGGCCAGGACGATGCGAAGCGAGCGCTGGAGATCGCGGCCGCGGGGGGCCACAACCTCCTGATGATCGGTCCGCCGGGCGCAGGGAAGACGATGCTGGCCCGGCGATTACCGGGCATTCTTCCGCCGCCGACGTTCGACGAAGCGCTCGAGGTCACCCAGGTTCACAGCGCGGCCGGGATCGGGCACGGGCGACTCGCCACCGAGCGCCCCTTCCGGGCCCCTCACCACACGATCTCCGCGCAGGGCCTCGTGGGCGGCGGTCCCACGCCCAGGCCGGGCGAGATCACGCTCGCGCATCGGGGCGTGCTCTTCCTGGACGAGCTCCCGGAGTTCGGTCGTATGGCGATCGATGCGCTTCGGCAGCCACTCGAAGAGGGTCGGGTCGAGATCATGCGGGGACAGCGGGCCCTCGAGTTCCCGGCGAACGCCACGGTCGTCGCAGCGTGCAACCGCTGTCCATGCGCGCGTCCGCCGGATACGTGTAGCTGCACCAGCCTCGAGCTCGGCCGTTACCTGCGCCGCCTGAGCGGGCCGCTCCTCGACCGTATCGACCTGGTCTGCAACGTGGAGGCGGTGCCCGCCGTCGAGCTCGTAGATCGAGAGGGTGGGCGCCGAACCGAATCGGCGACCGTACGTTCGCGCGTCGTCGCGGCACGCGAGCGGCAACATACGCGGCTCGCCGGGACGGGAGCCTTCTGCAACGGCGACATGGACGGACGACTCACCCGTCGTCAGGTTCCGCTGGATGCGGTTCTCGCCGCGCGGCTCCTGGCGGTTCGGGGGACCGCGAACCTCAGTGGCCGCGCGCACGACCGGATCCTGCGCGTCGCCCGGACGATTGCGGATCTTGCGGGTCGGCACCGGGTCACCGTCACGGACCTCGACGAAGCGCTCTCCTACCGCCTGGACGGCTGGGAGGCGATCGCGGCGTGACCGGCTCGCCACGAGAAGACGGCCGCGACCACGTCACGGAAGGCCGGCCTGACGAGATCGACGCCTGCGACCGTTGCCTGCGACGCGCGTTCCTCGTGGCCCATCTCGCGCCCCGGATCGCCGGCTTGCTCGACCGGCCGGCGCCGAGGGTAGCCGGACTGCTCGCACTTCCGGACGATGCCTTCGTGGCTGCCGCCACCAGCGGGGACAGCGAGGACGCCTGGCGGTTCGTGGAGTCACTCGACCTCGAGGCGGCGCGGGCGGCGCTGCACGCCGCCGGGACGCTTGCGGTCTGCCGTCACGCACACGATTATCCGCCGCCGCTGCGCGACCTCGCCGACCCGCCGGCGGTGCTCTTCGCAGTTGGCGAAACGGGCGCGCTGCGAGCGTTGCGCGATGACGTCGCGGTCGCCGTCGTCGGTACGCGGCGGGCGAGCCCGTACGGCACGGAGGTCGCGTACGCGCTCGGCCGCGGGCTCGGGGCGGCCGGTGTTGCGGTCGTGAGTGGACTGGCCCGCGGGATCGACGGCACCGCCCACCGGGGTTGTCTCGACGGCGGCGGCGTCCCGGTCGCGGTCCTCGCCTGCGGACCTGACGTCGTGTACCCGCGCCGCCATCGCGGTCTCTACGAGCGCGTCCGCGCGGACGGGGTCGTCGTCTCGGAGCTGCCGCCGGGCACTCGGCCGTTCCGCTGGAGCTTCCCGGCCCGCAACAGGATCATGGCGGCGCTCGCGCGGTTGACCGTCGTGGTGGAGGCCGCCGAGCCGAGCGGCAGCCTCATCACCGCTGACTTCGCTCGCGACATCGGCAGGGGGGTGGCCGCGGTGCCGGGCCGCGTGACCTCGAGCTTCGCACGCGGGACGAATGGCTTGCTGAAGGACGGTGCGGTCCCGGTCACCGGCACCGAGGACGTCCTCGACGAGCTCTTTGGCGTCGGCGTGCGCCGTGCACCACCTTGGCGCGAAGCGCCGGCGGGACCGGCTGATCCGCAATTGAGTGCTGTGCTGGAGGCGGCCGAGCGCTTCGAGTCGGTCGACGCGATCGCGCGCGGGCTGGGGCTTACGGCCGCTGCGGCTCGAGCCGCCCTGGGCCGCCTCGAGGCCGAGGGCTACCTCGTGCGCCGCGACCTAGGGGGGTGGGAGCGAGCGGCGAGTTGAGCACACAACACTTCGGACGCAGCGGAGCGCGGCGTGGCTGGCTGCCCATACGCGCAGGTCGGTCGTAGGTGGGGGTCGCCGACCTAAGATGCGCGATCCGTGACTGCTGTTCGCGCAACCGCTCGAGGCGACCTTCCGCCGCGCGTCCTCTCCATCGCCGGCTCGGACTCGGGCGGCGGCGCGGGCATTCAGGCGGATCTGAAGGCGTTCGCGCGGTGCGGCGTGTGGGGCATGACCGCGATCACCGCCATAACCGCGCAGAACACGCAAGCGGTTACCGCCGTGTACCCCCTACCGCCGGAGGCGATCGGCGACCAGGTACGCGCGGTCGCCGAGGACATCGGCGTGGACGCGGTGAAGATCGGCATGCTTGGGACGTCGGAGGCGATCGAGGCCGTGGCGCGCGCTCTCGAGCTGATCCCTGACGCGCCCGTGGTTCTCGATCCGGTGATGGTCGCGGAGAGTGGTGCGCGTCTGCTCGACCAGAACGCGGAGGCGAGGCTTCGGACCGGCCTGCTGCAGCGGGTCAGCGTCGTCACGCCGAACGTGCCGGAGGCCGCTGTGCTCGCCGGCTCCGCTAGCGCAGGCCAACCGGAGGCGCTCGCGCGCGCGATTCGTCCGCTTGGTCCGGGCGTGGTGGTGATCACCGGTGGCCACCGCGAGCAGGCGACGGACGTGTTCTTCGACGGCGAACGTGTGGTCGAGATCCCGGGCGAGCGCTACCCGGACGGGGCGTCCCACGGCTCCGGGTGCACCCATTCGTCTGCTCTCGCGGCCCAGCTCGCGCTCGGCGCCGATCCGCTCGAGGCGGCCCGGCGGGCGAAGGAGATCGCCGCCGAGGCCGTGCGTGACGGCTTGCGGGGGTTGGGGTCCGGGGCCGGGCCGGTCGACGTATTCGGCTTGGCGAGGCGATGACGTCCGGGTCCGTCAGCGCGGCGGGCGCCTCGCCGAGCCGGCCTCAGACCTCCACGCCGCGGTCTCGCAGCCAGTCGGAGACCGGCGGCGGCGGCTTGCCGTCGAACTCGGCGCGGGCGGCGAGCCGGAGGAGCTCGTCGTCGCGGCTGCCGATCTCGTCGCGGCGGAAGGCGAGGTAGCTCGCGACCGCCACCGTCATGACGACCGCCGGGTCTTCGTCCTGCGGGTCGACGGCGCCCCGCGCCTCCGCCAGCTCCTCCGTCACGTCTTCGAACGCGGTGACGGGCTCGTCGCGATCCTCGAGGCGCTCGACGAGCTCCCACGGGCCCTCCTCGGCGCCGTTCGGGTCGCATGCCTCCGCGGCGCGGTGGACCACTTCCGCGAGCGTCGGTGTGGAGGGGTGACGTTCAGCGTTTCGCATTGCCGGGGCGCGGTCGAGGGGTCACGGGATCGCGGCTACCCGTCCGGCGGCGGAGCAAACGTCGGGCCTCGTGACTGTCGCGTCCGGCGGCGGAGCAGACGGTGGGCGCCGTGAACTGTCGCGTCCGGCGGCGGAGGATAGGTCGGGCGGGCGGTGAGCTCCCGGCGCCGTCCAGCCCCGTGACATAATCGATCGTCCCGCGGCAGGCGCGGGTCGACCATCGGCGGAGCAACGAGGAGAGACGGCATCAAGTTCCTGCGTATGCAGCCCGGCCACGGCGAGGTGCTCCTTGCGGAGGGTGATCCCCGAGTCCGTGAGGACGAGGAGCGGCTCGTCGAGGCGTTCCGGCGCCAACTCGACGAGGGGATGTGGGCGGCCGTGCCGACGACGCATGCCGGGAGCGGCCGGCGCGAAGCGCAGATGGTCAAGGAGTATTCGGACATCCCATCCGAGGCAGAGCGCGTCATCTTCTTCCCGCGCGCCTCCGGCGGCTGACCCGGCAGGCGGATGCTGCTTGCCCTGCTCGTCCTCGCCCTGATCGCCGTCGTTCTTACGGCGCCGATCATCCTGCGGAAGGTCAGGGCGTGGCGCGAGGATCGTGCCGCCCGGGCCGCGGAGGCCGGACCCGTCGGCCTCGAGCTCTACGACCCGGGCCGGGAGCGCCGCGCGGAGCAGCGCGCTCGCGAGCTGCTGCGCTCGTGCGTGAACGCGGAGGAGTGGGCGATGTATCGCGACCTCGGCTTCATCCGCGTCGTGGGCAAGCGCACCCGCACGCCCGACCGCGCCCGCGGCGCTGCCTACGCGTACCTGGTCTACCCGCACAAGCCCATCGTGGCCTTCGTGCCCGGGAGTGGGCAGCTCCTGAGCGAGTACTGCGTCGAGTTTCCGGACCTCACGGGCGGAGACCGGCGCACGCGCCTCCCGGCCTCGGACGACGTGCTCGCGAAGTGGATGGCGCTCACCTCCGACGAGGATCGGGTCATTCGCCGGGCCAATATGCACCTCGTGGGCCGTCAGCTCGATCCAGCCCGCGTGCGGCGAGATCTGTGGCGACTCGCCGAGTGGGAGCGTCGCCGGCAGCGCGGACGCGAGATCGGCCACAGCCCCCGGTGAGCCGGGACCCGCGAAGCCGCAGCCGGGTGATCCTCGATGGCCCGGGTCGGGCCGGAGCGCGCGCCTACCTGAAGGGCATCGGGTTCGACGACGAGGCGCTCGCGCGGCCGATCGTCGGGATCGCCAACACCTGGACCGAGACGATGCCCTGCAACTTCCACCTGCGGCGCCTTGCCGAGCGGGTCAAGGAGGGCGTGCGCGCGGCGGGCGGTACGCCGATGGAGTTCAACACCGTGGCGATCTCGGATGGGATCACGATGGGGACGGAGGGCATGCGCGCCTCGCTCGTGAGCCGCGAGGTGATCGCCGACTCCATCGAGCTCGTGGCGCGCGGTCACATGTTCGACGCGATCGTCGCGCTCTCGGGCTGCGACAAGACCATCCCCGGCTGCGTCATGGCGCTCGCGCGGCTCGATGTGCCGAGCCTCATGCTCTACGGCGGCTCGATCGCGCCGGGGCGCTGGCGCGGCCGCGACGTGACGATCCAGGACGTCTTCGAGGGCATCGGCGCCCACGCGGCCGGCGACCTGTCCGACGAGGACCTGGCCGACCTCGAGGCGCACGCGTCGCCCGGGCCCGGCGCCTGCGGCGGCCAATTCACCGCGAACACGATGGCGATGGCGTTCGAGGTGCTCGGCATCTCGCCGATGGGCAGCGCCATGGTCCCCGCCGAGGACGGCAAGAAGGGGCAGGTCGCGGAGCACTGCGGTCGGCTTGTTATCGACGTGCTCGAGCGCGATCTCAGGCCGAGCCGCATCGTCACGAAGGACTCGCTCGAGAACGCGATCGCCTCGGGCGCAATGTCGGGCGGGTCCACCAACCTGGTGCTGCACCTTCTCGCCGTCGCCCACGAGGCGGGCGTGACGCTCGACCTCGATGACTTCGACCGGATCGCCTGGCAGACGCCCCTCCTCTGCGACCTGAAGCCCGGCGGCCGCTACGTGGCCACCGATCTGTACCGCGCCGGCGGCGTGCCGGTGGTGGCGCGGCGGCTCAAGGACGCAGGCCTCCTGCATGAGCAGACCGTGACCGTCACGGGTCAGACGATCGGCGAGGTGGCCGACGCCGCGGAGGAGACGGCCGGCCAGGACGTCGTCCGGCCGGTGTCGGACCCGATCAAGCCAAACGGCGGCTTCGCGATCCTCCGCGGCAACCTCGCGCCGGACGGCTGCGTCGTGAAGCTCGCCGGGCACGACCGCCTGGAGCACCGTGGGCCGGCCCGTGTATTCGAGCGCGAGGAGCGGGCCTTCGAGGCGGTGATGGCCGGGTCGATCCGGCCGGGCGAGGTGGTCGTGATCCGCAACGAGGGCCCGGCCGGGGGTCCCGGCATGCGCGAGATGCTGCACGTGACGGCGGCGCTCGTCGGGGAGGGCCTCGGCGACTCCGTCGCCCTGATCACGGACGGCCGCTTCTCGGGCGCCACCCACGGCTTCATGGCCGGCCACGTTGCACCCGAAGCGCCCCACCGGGGCCCGATCGCGGCGGTGCGCGACGGCGACACCATCGTGTTCGACGTCGGCGCTCGCGAGTTGAACGTCGAGGTGTCCGAAGCGGAGCTCACCGAACGCCTGTCCGCCTACGACCCGCCGGCGCCGAAGTACAGGAACGGCGTCCTGGCCAAGTACGCGAAGCACGTGGGCTCGGCCGCGCAGGGCGCGGTCACGGGCTGACCGGCCGCAGCCGTTCGAATAGCGATCCGGCGACGTCTCGGTCGAGGTGACGAACCCGGCCCCTGCGGCCGGAGCCGACCGCGAGCTGGAACGAGGCCAGGTGCGCGCGTCGCTGAAACGGCGAGACGCTCAGCGCGAGTTCCTGCAGGCGGTCGACGCGTGCGAGCAGTGTGCGGCGGGCGAGCACCCGCTGCCGGATCACTATCCGCGATCCGTCGACGCGCCATCCGGCCGCCCGCCAGCGGAGAAGGCCGTCGATGCCGCCCAGCAGCGCCAGCCCGGGTAGAACTGGCCAGACCGGCGGCCAGATCACCGTGGCCGCCGCGCCGGCCAGTGCGCCGGCCAGCAGGGGAAGCGTCACGTAGCGGCGCCGGGCCCGGGCGGGCGGGCGCCGCAGCGGGGACGGCTCCACGGCCAGGCCGGGCACGAACTCGCGGAGCACGTCTCGCACGTCGCTCGTCCTCAGCAGCGGGACCAAGGTCTGTGCGGCCGCCGGCTCGGACCGGTATCCCGCGGTCTCGACTCGCAGCGCGGCGAGCCCGAACGGCCGCCGGAGGGCGCCCTCGACCACGTCGACCGCGTGCACCCGCCCGAGCGGGATGCTCGCCGCCCGCCGCTGCAGGATGCCGCGTCGGATGCGGAGACGGTCGCCGTCGCGCACCAGCACGAAGCCGCCGAATGCCACGATCGCTCCGAGAAAGGACAGCAGGAACGCCAACCCGGCCACGGCCGCGATGAGGAGCGCGATCCCGCCGGCGTCGGTGGGGAGCCGATCGACGAGCCGTTCGCCGCGCTGGCCGAAGAACAGGTCGTCTCCCGCCGCGGCCAGCCCGCCCACGAGCGGCAGGAGCACGCCGATCTGCGGGGCGGTGAGTGCGGTCACCACCAGGCCGCCCATGCCGAGCCGCCACTCCGCCAGGTCGACGGCCGTCGGGTCCGGCAGGCCGGCCGCCTCGCGCAGGTCGCGAGCCGCCGCGTCGGACACAGCGCGTAGCACTATCTCGCCGCCGGATCCGCCGCCGGCCGTCTGGACGTGCAGCTCGTGCACGCCGAAGAGGCGCTGGACGGGGCCCTGCGTCGCGTCGATCGCCTCGATCCGGGCGATCGGGATCGTCGTCTCGTCCGGCGTGAGCACGCCCCGACGGAAGTGCAGCGCCCCGCCCGTGACCCGGTAGGTGGTGTTGCTCCAGCGCACGTATCCCGCGCCGAGGGCCAACGCCACGCCCCCGATGCCGAGCGCGAGGCCGAGGAGCGAGGACATCCCGCCCGCCCCACCGCCGACGATCAGGCCGACGACCGCCGCGAACAGGATCTCGCGGACGTTGTCGAGCGCCGCCATGACGATCTCCGCCGGGTGGAGGCGGCGCGGACGCGAGAGGTCAGAGCTCATCGGGTCGGCGCGCGAGCTGCGCGATCCGGTCGCGGATCGCCTCGGCCTCGGCCGGGCGTAGCGCGGGGATGTCGTTCGACCCCGCGGCGGTGTGCACCACCACGGAGCGCAGTCCGAACAGGTCCCCGACGACGTTCCGTGTCGTGTCCACGTGCTGCACCCGAGTCATCGGGATCAGCGTCCGCCTCACCACCGCGGCGCCCCGCAGCAGGTCCAGCTCCTCGTCGCGCACCTCGTAGCGCCACGAACGCCAGCGCAGCAGCGGAAGGGCGATCCCGCCCAGCACGACGACCGCCACGGCCGTCGCGCGCAGCCCCCAGCCGAGCGCGTCGGGCACGTCGGCCGAGAGGGCACCCGCCACGACGAAGCAGCCGATGGCGAACGGCAGGGTGACCGCCAGCGACCCGAGCACGAAGTAGCCGCGGGCCTCGGCGGGGAGCCGCTTGGTCGGTTCCGGGGTGGCCGCCGCGGCAAGTTCGGTCGGCCCGGGCGCCGCCGAGGGCGCCGAGGGGTGGCTCGGCTCGGGCGTCCCTTGTGCCACCGAGCCCTGGCTCAGGCCACCTGCGGCTCGCCGAGGGGGCCGGAGGCCCCCGGCGTGAGCCGGGAACCGGCGAACGGCTCTATCTCCTCGGCGGCGCCGGTCTCCGCGAGGAACCCCATCAGCACGTCGTTGAACGCCTGCGGCCGCTCGGCCATCGGGATGTGACCCGTCTCCCGCATCAGGACCTTCCGGCTGTCCGGGATCAGGCGCTCGAACTCGTTCGCGTCGCGGACGGGGATGATCGAGTCGTTCTCGCCCCAGAGGATCAGCGTCGGCACCGAGACCTCCGGCAGCCGGTCGGTGAAGTCGTAGTCGAGACAGGCCCGGAGCGCGTCGTCGAACCCGGGCTTCCCGGACCCCTTGTAGAGGCCCTCGTAGGCGAGGTCCGGGCGCAGCAGCCCCGGATAGCGCGCCACGAGCGCCAGCGACAGGTGTCGTGTCATCGGCCGGACCGCAAACGCGCGGTGCCGGGCCACGGTGTTCGTGGCGATGGCGCCCAGCAGGCGACCGGCGGTGAAGATCGGGGTTCGCAGGATGCCCGCGCTCGAGATGCCGGCGGCGGAGACGAGCACGAGCCGGGAGCTGCGACTCGGGACCTGGATCGCGACCTCCGCCGCGATGAACCCGCCCATCGAGTTGCCGACGATGGCGACTTCGCCGAGCCCGAGCCGCTCGCAGAACGCCTCGACGAACCGCCCGTAGCCGGGGATCGTGATCTCCTCGCGGGGCTCCGGGGTCAGCCCGAAGCCGGGCAGGTCGAGCGCGAGAGCGCGCCGCTCCTCGGCCACCCGGGGCAGGTTCTCGAGCCAGTTCTGCCATTGGCCGCCGAGGCCGTGGACGAACAGGACGGGCTCGCGCTCGCCCGAGCCGAGGTCCACGTAGTTCGTGGGCGTGCCGTGGACGTCCACCCGGTGCAGATGGCTCGCCCAGTCGACCCCGCGCCAGTCCGGCGTGGCGCTGACGCCGTACCCGCCGCCCGCCCGCGAGGCGCGCCACGGCCCCGCCGGAGAGGAGAGAGTTCTGCGCCTCACGCCCTTACTGTAGATGGGCATGGCGAGGATCGCGCTCGACATCGACTCGACGATCCACCACTACTGGGACCTCCTACAGAGGGTCGTACGCGACCGCTATGGCATCGATCTGCCGTACGAGGAGCAGCGCGACTGGGGGATCACCGCGATCGAGCGCGACGCCCTCGTCCACTGCGTCGAGGAGACCCACTCCGACGAGAACATCGCCGCCGGCGTGCCCTATCCCGGGGCGGTCGAGACGGTAAGGGCGTGGCACGAGCGGGGCCACTGGATCCACGTGACGAGCCACCGGCGGCGCAGTACCGCGCGGGCCACGGCCGCGTGGCTCGAGTCGATCGGCATGCCGTTCGACGACCTGTACTGCTCGTTCGACAAGGTCAGCCGCTGCGTCGAGCTGGGGGTCCAGGTGCTCATCGACGACAGCCCGGTGAACCTCAGGCGCGCCGTCGACGCGGGCATGGTCGCCGCCACGATCGAGCACCCGTGGAACGAGGAGCTGATCGGCCGCGACGGCGTCATCGGCGCCCGCGACTGGGAAGCGCTGCGCGTGAAGCTCGACCCGGTCCTCGAGCGGATGGGCTGATCAACCGGCGGCGGCGAACCGCTCGAGCACGGGGATCTCGTTGATCTGCGGTTGCTGGAGGTGATCCCAAAGGATGCCCCTCGGACGCTCGTACGGGCCGTCCACCGCGATGACCTTCCGTGGCGTCGCCACGAGGTCCACCGGGACGTCATGGCGGGTCATGGGCAGATCCTCGCGCAGGATCTGAACCGGGTGGACGGTCGTCGCGACCACCGTGCGGCCGTCGATCTTCCCGCTCTCGCGCAACAGGGCGTACTCGAGGTCGGAGAACCCGCCGCCCTTCCCGATCCGCGCTCCCTTCAGGTTCACCGCGACCGAGCCGGCGAGCACGAGATCGAGCTGCGGGACCCGGTCGAGGTCGATGGGCTCGCCGTAGCGAAGGGCGCCCTTGATCGTGGCCGCCTCGCGGCGCTGCCGCTCCGACAGCCCGCCCGGGTCGAGCAGACGGAAGGGATGCTCGTCGCGGAGCCGCGGGACGGCCATCACGAGCAGCTTGCCCTCGGCCAAGGCGGTGCGGCGGGCGTGGGTCTGCGGCGAATCGGGGTTCACCTTGAGCGCCTCGGCGGAGGTCCAGGCGGAGTGCTGCGCGAGGTGCTCCGCCGCCGGCTTCGCGCCGTCGAAGTTCGGAATCCGGCCCCGCGCGCCGGGGAAGCGCGCCACGCCCTCGCGCTCCATGGCGCGCCACACCTCCGCGCGCACGTCGTCCTTCGAGCGCATCCGCGCGGCATCGTAGCTTCGCCGCGACCCCGCTCCTGCTTGAATCGGGCGGGTGCGGGAACCGAGGCCCACGACCGTCCCCATCCGCGAACGCGAAGCTCCCACGCGGGCGCTCGTGCGGGGCGACGACCTGAAGCGGCACCTGCCCGGGGTCGAGCCCGAGCGGCGGCTCACGGACTGGGGGCGCTCCGAGCGCATCGAGGGGTTTCTGGACCAGACCGCCGGCGAGTTCTTCTACCGCCACTGGTTCCGCGTGGAGGTCGAGGGGATCGAGAACGTCCCGGCCACGGGCGGCGCCCTGCTCGTCTCGAACCACGCCGGGGCCCTTCCCCCCGACGCGCCGATGATCGCGAAGGCCATCCGCGAGGAGCACCCGCGCCCACGGGACCTCAACATCACGGTCGAGCACTTCTTCAAGGGCTATCCGGGCTTCTCGATGCTGATCCCGAAGATCGGCTGCGTGCCCGCGCACCCGGCGAACGTGCACCGCCTGCTCTACGACGAGGAGCAGCTCGTGCTCGTCTTCCCGGAGGGACGGAAGGGCACGGCGAAGCTCTACAAGGATCGCTACCGGCTCCGCCGCTTCGGCCGCGGCGGCTTCGTGGAGGCGGCGATGCGGGCGCGGGCGCCGATCGTGCCCGTGTGCGTCGTGGGGGCGGAGGAGGCCGCGCCGGTCTTCGCCCACTCAGGGCTGATGAAGCGTCTAACGGGCCTTCTCTACTTTCCGATCACACCCACGTTTCCCCACTTCGGGCTGCTAGGGATGCTCGGTTACCTGCCGGCCAAGTTCAAGATCCGCTTCCTCGAGCCCGTGCCGTTCGACGAGGAGGGGCTCGAGGACGACAAGGCGCTCGTCCAGACCGTCGCACACGACGTCCGGGCGCGCATCCAGGAGAGCCTCTGGGAGATGCTCGCCGCGCGCAAGTCGGTCTGGTTCGGATAGATGGACTCGAAGCGCATCCTCGTGACGGGGCTCTCCACCTACTGGGGCGGGCGCCTCGCGCAGGCGCTCGAGGCCTTCGACGAGGTCGAGGCCGTGATCGGGGTCGCCGCGGAGGAGCCGCAAGTGGAGCTCGAGCGCACCGAGTATGTGAAGGTCGGCGCCCAGCACGCCCTGCTCCGGCGGGTGGTCGAGGCCGCCGAGATCGACACGGTCGTGGACACCCGGCTGGTCGTGGACTCGGTCACGACAACGCCCGGAAGGGCGCACGAGAACAACGTCATCGGGACGATGAACATCCTGGCCGCGTGCAGCGGGGCGGACTCCCCGGTCCGCAAGGTGGTGTTCAAGTCGTCAACGCACTTCTACGGCTGCGAGCAGGACGACCCCGCGTTCTTCGACGAGACGATGGATCGGCCCCATCCGCCGAAGACGCCGATCGAGCGCGACATCGTCGAGGCGGAGGCGTCGCTCGGCGACTTCGCGGAGCGCAACCCGGACGTCTCGGTGACCGTGCTGCGCTTCGCGAACGTGCTCGGGCCGGACGTCCGGACGTCGCACATCCACCTCCTCTCGCTGCCGGTCGTTCCGATGATCCTCGGCTTCGATCCCCCTTACCAGTTCGTGCACGAGGACGATGTCGTGCATGCCCTCGAGCACGCCGTGAAGCACGATCTGCCCGGCGTGTACAACGTGGCCGGGGACGGAGTGCTCGCCCTGACCGAGGTCGCGGGCCTGCTCGAGAAGCCGTACCTGCCGATGCTGCCGCCGTGGGGTACCGGGCTCGCGACCGCGGCGCTGCAGCCGCTCGGGATCAGGGTCCCGCCCGAGATGCTCGCCCAGATGCGCTACGGCCGCGGGGTCGATAACCGCCGCTACAAGGCGAAGGGCTTCCACTACAAGCACACGACGCGCGAGACCGTCCTCAAGCTCGGAGAGCACCTGCGCCTGGATCCGATCCTCCGGGGCGCCCGCGAGCCCTATCGCTACGAGCGCGAGGTCGAGGAGTTCCTCCGGTGGAGCCCACACGTCCGCAAGGGCCGCGCCCGCGGAGGCGTGCTCGGCAAGGACCAGCTCGCGGAGCTCCGGCGCCTGCTCGCGGGGTACTCGGAGACCGGCGGGCTCGAGGACCTCGACCCAGACGGCGCCGGTCACACCGCGACGGAGGAGCGCGCCCGCGCGGCCGAGGCCCGCGCCGCGGAGGCCGAAGCGCTCGCCCGGGAGGCGGGGGAGCGAGCCGCCCGAGCCGAGGCCAGCGCGCAGGAGACGGCCGAGCGAGCGATCGATCGTGCGAAGAAGGCGGAGCGCCGCGCGGCGGAGGCCGCTCTCAAGGCGACGGAGCGGGCCAAGAAGGCCGAGCGGAGGGCGCGCGCGGCGGCGGACGAGGCCCTCGAGCTCGCCGCGCAGGCGGAGCGGAGAGCGCGCGCCGCGGCGGGACAGGCCGCCGGGAAGGCGCCGGGCGGGGGCGCCGAGGGAGGGCCCGCCGCGGAGGGCGCCGGCCCGGCGACGCGCGCGGAGACCCCCGAGCGTCCCGAGCCGCAGCCCGAGCCGCGCCCAGAGCCGCCACCCGAGCCGCGCCCCGAGCCGCGACCGCCGGCGTCGCCTCCCGCCGCGCCGCTCGACCACTACGACGACCTCGCGGCCGAGGAGGTCGTCGCGATGCTCGAGCCGCTCGCTGCGAGCGACCTTCGGATGCTGCGCGATCACGAGCGCCGGCACGCCAACCGCGGGGCCGTGATCGAGGCGATCGACGCCGCGCTATCGGGACGTCCCGCCGGCCGCGCGGGCGCGGGATAGGGCCTCCGGGCGCGCCGTTCGGGGGAAAGCCACCTAACTGGGGGGACCACGGCCCCCGCAATGGGGCTCTCAGGGCTAGGAGTCCGCCTGCCGGTTCCCTAAACTGAGGTCGCTCGCAGCATGAGGCACAAGTCGCTCATCATTGTGGCCGCGGTGGTCCTCGCGCTGGCGGGGGGTGCGGTGGCAGCCTACGCGTACGACTCGTCGCGCGACGACATGATCGCCAAGGGCGTGACGATCGCCGGCGTCGACGTGGGCGGGATGCGCACCGACCTCGCACGGCGGGTCGTGACCCAGCAGCTGAAGCCGCAGCTCGAGCGGCCGATTCGGGTCACCTACAAGCGCAAGCGGTTCACGCTCTCGGCCGAGGACGCGGGCGTCCGGGCGGACGTGGGCGGCATGGTCGACGAGGCGCTGGCCGTGAGCCGCGACGGCACGATCGTCACCCGGCTGGCGCGCGACCTCACCGGTGGAGAGGAGAGCCGGCGGGTGTCCGCCGGCGTCACCTACTCCGCGGAGGGGGTCCAGAGGTTCGTGCGCCGAGTGGCGCGCCGTGTGGGGCGCCCCGCTCGCGACGCCGAGCTCGACCTCCCGTCGCTCGAGCGGATCAAGGAGCGGCGCGGCATACGGGTGCTGCGTGTCGCGCTCGCCAAGCGTGTGGCGCAGACACTGAACGTCCCGGACGCCCAGCGAGTCGTCCAGGCGCCGGTCCGGATCCTCCAGCCCAAGGTCACCCGGGCGGAGCTGGCGGCGAAGTACCCGCGGCTCCTCGTGGTGGACCGGGGCAGCTTCCAGCTCCGCTTCTACAAGAAGCTGAAGCTGTCGAGGTCGTACACGGTCGCGATCGGCCAAGTCGGGTTCGACACCCCCGCCGGCATGTACAGCATCCAGAACAAGGCCGTGAACCCGGCCTGGAGCGTGCCCAACAGCGGCTGGGCGGGCGAGCTCGCCGGCACGGTCGTCCCGCCGGGCCCCTCCAACCCGATCAAGGCGCGCTGGCTCGGGATCTACGACGGCGCCGGCATCCACGGGACCGACGACGTCGCGTCGCTCGGCACGGCGGCGTCCCACGGCTGCGTCCGGATGGCGATCCCGGACGTGGTCGAGCTCTACGATCAGGTCCCGGTCGGGGCGCCCATCTACATCGCCTGAGGCGCCCCCTTGACTTCGCTCCCCGGGCCGGGGAGCGTCTCCCCGACACCATCGAGAGGAGGCAGCAGTGGCGGAGATGGGCGTTTTCATCGGGTGGGGAGACCCGATACCCGGTCGTGAGGCCAAGGGGCTCGAGGTCTTCGAGGAGGCCATCGACCACTGGGGTCGTCTGCAGCAGGACGGCCAGATCGAGAGCTTCGAGGTCGTCCTTCTGTATCCGCACGGCGGCGACCTCTCCGGCTTCTTTCTCCTGCGCGGCAGCGGCGAGGCGCTCGACGAAATGCGCGCGAGCGAGGAGTTCGACCGCCTGATCAACCGCGCCGGGCTCGTCGTGCAGAGCCTCGGGATCGTGTCGGCGGCGCTCGGCGGCAGCCTCGGTCCCGAGATCGAGCGCTACCGCCAGGCGATCGCCGACATCACCTAGATGATTGATTCCGAATCCGCGTGCCCGCGGGGGCGCGCCAGACCGAGCTGGGCGGCGACCGCGGACGAAGCCGATAGTCGAAGCACTATCGGCGAGGACGGGGGGGCCGAT
>Ga0081538_10001078_pt1 | contig 29015 bp, 29 predicted proteins | sample TabmetS5T2R1_FD_71022 | JGI IMG/M metagenome (GOLD analysis project Ga0081538, IMG submission 71022) | Tabebuia heterophylla rhizosphere microbial communities from the University of Puerto Rico - S5T2R1 | ecosystem: Host-associated > Plants > Roots > Rhizosphere ...
GGCGCCCGCGCGCCCCCCCGCACCAACGGGGGGGCGGGGGCCCGCCGCCTCCTCGCGGATTTTGGGGGGGAGGGGGAGGCGGGCGGCGGCCCCCCCGCCGGTCGTCGTCGACATGTCGCCGGTCGATTCCACCAAGGCCGCGCTTTCCACCAGCCGGCGAAAATTCTGCTTGTGCAGATGGCGGCCGGAAATCGCCTCTACCGTGCGCTGCAACGCGGTCAAAGTGAACTCCGCTGGCATCAGCTCGAACACGACCGGCCGGTACTTGAGCTTGGCGCGCAGCCGGGCGATAGCCGTGGCGAGGATGCGGCGATGATCGAACCGCATCGGCTCGCCGAACATCTCCGCCGCCGACCGCTTGAGCGCAGCCTCGCGCCCGTCGCGCCGCGCCTCCTCGACCAGGCCGGCCTGGTACAGCAACTCGTAGCGGTCGAGCACTTTCTCCTCGTCCCACGGGCTGCCGGCCACGCCGAAGCACAGCCGCAGCCGTTCGCGCGGGGCAAGTGCGCGTATGGCGTGCTCGCGCGGCGTCGTGCGCGCCCATTCCTCGAGCAGCGGCAGCATTTGTCCGTTCAGCAGCGCCGGGCGCTCGTGGCGCCAGTCCTCCCATGGGAAAAAGCGGTACCATGGTTCGAACCGGGCGCCGGCCGCCTGCACCGCCGCGACGTTCTCCGGCATGCCGGTGAGCGCCAGATATCCGACCGACACCACGTGCGGTCCGGTATCGCCCGGCCGCGCGTGACGGCCGCGATCGCCGAACGTGTAGAGTTGCTCGACATATCCGACGCGCAAGCCGGTCTGCGCTTCCACCCACGACCGCAGCCCGATTTCGAAGGTCCGGTGCGCCACCGGGTCGAACGGCCCGAACGGCAGCCCGGCGCGCGGTTCGTCGTCAGGCGCTTCGCCGGCGACCAGGATCAACGGCTCGTCTTCCACGACCGTGACGATCGCGGTGGTCAACCCGATCTCGATCGGCGTCAGTGGCGCTTCGGCCATCGATCCTGTCCTATGGGGCGGATGATATCCGGAGGTGCAACGCGCTCCATCCCTCCTGGCGCGCGGTGCGCGCGTCGAAACCGGGAGGGCAATCGCATATGGCGAGGCCACTTGCTCTACCTTGCCCTTTCAGGCAGGGCTCTCGCATATGGCGTGCTGTTCAGAGATGGAATCCGCGGCGAGTCAATGCGACTGCCCAAGGGTGGCCGAGCGAAGCGAGGCCGGGTGGGATGTGCGCAGCGGGCGCCGCTTACTCGAGCTCGAGCCGGAACGGCTCCCCCTCGTAGGCACCGATGCCGATACCGATCGCTTCGACGGCTGCCACCATGCGGCCGTTGCGGCCGAGCACGCCATCGGCGAGCGAGACGAGGCGCCGGTTTGGCATCGCGCTCGGTGAGGCCTGCCGTATCGACCAGGCGATAGCGGCCTCGTCGCGCTGCGGATTGAGGGCGCAGGCGGCGATGAATGCGCCCGCCGTCGAGCGGCTGATGCCAGCATAGCAATGCACCACCAGCGGCGCGTCGCGATCCCAGCCGCGCACGAAACCGAGCAGGTCGGTGATGTGCTCTTCGGCCGGGCAGACATAGCCGTCGAGCGGCTCGCAGATGTCGTCCATGCCGAGCACCAGGTGACGGTCGGCCGCGATTCCATTTGGCCGCAGCACCAGGTGCCTATCCTTCAACAGCGTCACCACGTGGGTGGCTCCGGTCTCCTCGACGGTGTCATGCAGGCGTGCAAGCGAACAGACGTGAATCATCCTGAAGTTCAGCCTTATGATTCGATGGTCGTCATTCGATATAGAATGAATGTGTCCGGCGTGCGAATCCGTGAATTCCCGCTGTTCCATCATTCGGCGAGTTTGTGGAATCGCTCCAGATACCGCGCTTCGGCTCGGGTTGCCGGCCATGGCGTCAAATAGTCGCGTTCGATGCGCGGCGGCAGCGCGGGCGGCCGGCCGAAGAACAGGCGCGCTTCGGCTGGTTCGAACCCGGCAAGCCGCGTGGCTTCGAGATAGGCGGCGGCCCGGTCGGCGGCCTTGATGACGGTGAGAAGATCGCGCGGCAGCTCCGCCGGCAGGCCGAAGCGCACATGAATCGCCGCGAGCAGGCGCTGCTCGACGCTCTTGTAGCTGTCTCCGATCACCGCCTTGAACGGCGAGATCATGTCGCCAACGACGTATTCGGGGCCGTCGTGCAGCAATACCGCGAGCCGCGCACGCCGATCGAGCCGAGGTGCGCGAATGCGCGCGATCGCTTCGACCAGCAGCGTGTGCTGGGCGACCGAGAAGATGTGATCACCGCAGGTCTGCCCGTTCCAGCGCGCGACCCGCGCCAGCCCATGGGCAATGTCGGCGATCTCGACGTCGAGCGGCGAGGGATCAAGCAGATCGAGCCGTCGGCCCGACAGCATGCGCTGCCAAGCGCGTTGCGGGACGTCGCGGCGGATCGCCTGCCGGCGGGGAGGAGTGGGAATCGGCTTCATGCCTTCGTCGGCGGCGCAAACGATTGCAGCGCCTCATGGCGGTGACACTTGACGAGGTGATCGTTAACCATGCCCACCGCCTGCATGAAGGCATAGGCGATGGTCGGGCCGCAGAACTTGAATCCGCGGCGTGCCAGCTCCTTCGAGATCCGGCGCGAGACCTCGGTCTCGGCCGGCACCTGGGATACGGATCGGAAACGGTTGACCTTTGGAACGCCGCCGACGAAATCCCACAGCAGGCGCGAGAAGCCCGGCCCGTTTTCCATCACGTCCAGGTAGGCGCGCGCCGACGCCACCGCGCCCTCGATCTTCGCGCGGTTGCGCACGATGCCGGGATCATTCATCAGCCGTTCGATCTTGCGTTTGTCGTAGCGTGCAATCTTCTCGGGCTCGAAGCCGTCGAAGGCGCGACGGAAATTCTCGCGCTTGCGCAGGATCGTGATCCACGACAGCCCGGCCTGAAAGCCGTCGAGCATGAGCTTCTCGTAGAGGGCGCGATCGTCGAACTCCGGCGTGCCCCATTCCTCATCATGATAGGCGACGTAGAGCGGGTCGTGCCCCGGCCAGGGGCAGCGGGAAAGGCCGTCGGGATGGAGGAGTGGGGCCATTGCTATTCGGCCGCCTTGCTCTCGCCGGGCCAGGGAAACCGCGCCCAGTCCGGCTTCACCGGGCGGATTGTGACGCCGCCGGCGATCAGCGCAACGTCGGCGGCCAGCGCGTCGGCCACGCGATCGAGGCGCAGCAGGGCGAGGCCGCGGCCGGCCGCGGACGAGCCCATGATGCCGACCTGGCGCTCCCCCGCCATGACCGGCACGCCCGCCTCCGGCGCGAACGCGTCGTAGCCGATCGGCACCACGCGATTGCGGGCGGTGCCGCGGTGCTCCATGCGCGAGACGACCTCCTGGCCGACGTAGCAGCCCTTCTCGAAATCGACGCCGCCGAGCTGGTCCATGTCGGCCTCGTGGGGAAACGCATCGCCATACATGAAATCGAGGCCTCCGCGCGGGATCCCGAGGGCGACGCGGTGCGCCTCGTAGGCGCCAGCATCGGTGAGCTCGGCGCCAAGCTCGGCGGCCGCTTCGCTGGCGAGGTGCGGCGGCAGCATGACGCGTAAGCCGAGCACCGGCAGCCGCGGGTCGCGGTAGACGAGACCGCACTCGGTCGTGCCCTCGCCGTCCCACGCCGCCAGCACGCCGAGCACCTCCGATAGATCCTCGACGATCAGCTTGGCGCGCAGCTTGTAGAAGTTGAGCCGCTCGACTAGGCTCGGCGCCAGCGCGCGAGGACAGTCGAGGAACAGCCCGGCGCCCTCCTGCGGCGCCACTTCGGCAACGATGCAGTCGGCGATGATCTTGCCCTGCGGCGTGAGCAGCGCGGCAAAGCGCGCGCTGTCGGGCGTCACCTTGCCGATGTCGACCGTGAGCAGCCCGTTGAGGAACTTGCGCGCGTCGTCGCCGGCCACCTTGACGACGCCGCGGTCGGGAAGAAGCGCGGCTTTCATGTGGATGCTCTTGCCAGAAATCGCCCTGAAACGTAAGCGCTGAGGATGGGCCGCGCGAGGGCGGCCGCGACATCATCCCGGCGCCGCGCGGGGGCCAGCTGGAGCCATCATGGGCCAAAGCTACGACCTCATCCTCAGGGGCGGCACGGTCGTGAACCACGACGGCGAAGGCCTGCGCGCCCATCATCGCATGCATTGCGATTTTGGCTTCTTCGTCGGCGCCACGCGGGAGAATACCGGGGATCTCGGCGAGCTGGAGCGCTTGCCCGGCGCGGCCGGAATCAAGGTATTCATGGGCTCCTCGACTGGGTCGCTGCTGGTCGCCGACGACGAGGGCGTGCGCAACGTCCTCAAGGCCATCCGGCGCCGCGCCTCGTTCCATGCCGAAGACGAACCCCGGCTCAACGAGCGCAAGGATCTGCGCGTCGAAGGCGACGCGCGCTCGCATCCGGTCTGGCGCGACGAGTTCGCCGCACTCACGGCGACGCAGCGGCTGGTGCGGCTGGCGCGCGAGACCGGCAGGCGCGTGCATGTGCTGCATGTCTCGACTCGCCAGGAGATGGAGTTTCTCAAGCACCACAAGGATGTCGCTTCGGTCGAAGTGACCCCGCACCATCTCACGCTGGAAGCGCCGGATTGCTACCAGCGTCTCGGCGCTTTGGCGCAGATGAATCCGCCCGTGCGGGATGCAACGCACAAGACCGCGCTGTGGCACGGCCTGACGCAGGGCATCGTCGATGTGCTCGGCTCCGATCACGCCCCGCACGCGCGCGACGAGAAGGCGCGGCCCTATCCGGCAAGCCCGTCCGGCATGTCATGCCGGAAGGCTCTCGTTGCAGCGCCTGGTCGATCTCACGAGCGCGGGCCCGGGCCGCCTGTTCGGCATCGCAAGAAGGGCCGTCCTGCGGTCGGCTACGATGCCGACGTGACTGTGGTCGATATCATGCGACGCGAGACGATCACCAACCGCTGGATCGCTTCGCGCGCCGGATGGACGCCGTACGACGGCGTCGCGGTGACCGGCTGGCCGGTGAGCACGCTTGCGCGCGGCGCCAGGGTGATGTGGGAGGGCGAGCTCACCACGCCGGCGATCGCCGAAGCGGCGCGGTTCCTGGAAAGTCTTGCCAGCGCGTAATGCCGCAAGCGTGCCGCTGCTATGCCTTGCTCATCGTTGAATTGCTTGGCACCGGTCAGGAACAGGTCGGTGATACGGCGCTGCCGTCGCGGCGGCCCGCCGGCGCCGCCTCTGTTCGCCTTATTGCTGTAGCTGGCCGACGGAAAACTCGCCGTTGCGGATGCGCGTTGCCAAGCCTTCGGTGTAGCACGCCGCGGCCTCTTCGCCGTAGGTCGAGACGAGCTCGGCGAGCGCGGTGAACAGGCAGGCCTGTGCCAGGCAGTCGCCGTCTATTCCGTCCAGGCGGGCTTCGGCCCAGGCTTCTGCCAGGTAGCCAAGTGCCGCCTGCTTCTCCTCCGCAACCGACGTCGGCGCGACAGCCGGACGCGGGCGCGTCCCGGTGCTCATGATCGACCCCATAACGCTGCGCGCCATGTCATGGGCGCGACGTTAGCACGTGCGACGTGCGCGCAAAGCCGTGTCTTACCGAACGGTTAACGCTGGTCCGTCAATTCGCGTAGCGCGCCGTGATGTCGCGCGAAATCTTCGCGCCTTCCTCGAGGTAGCGGCGAATCACGAGGTCGGCCGCGGGGGTGCAGGAGCGGTAGCTCTGCTGAAAGCCGCGGTAGCCGCGGTTGAAACTGGCCACCAGCCTGTCCCGCCGCTCGCCGCTGGGCGTCTCGGCGTCGACCAGCGCCTGCATCTCGCTGCGCCACTTCTGGCCCTCGTTGGCGCCACACAGCGCGCGCAAGTAGTGCAGGGCTCCGAGAATCTCGGCGAGCCGCTGCAGATCGCGATCGTAAGGAGCCGCGCCTCCTTCGGCCGTGGCGGCGCGCGCCGGCGCGGTGGCGGCAGCGAGGGCGATCCAGACGAGAGTGAAAATACGTATCAGCATCAGTCGCCCGTGTCGAAGGTTTGAGACACATGCGTCGACGGTGCGGCGATTGCAAGGCGGCGCGTCGGGGGCGACCGTCATACGGTTATCCCTCGGCCAGACGCCGAAAGGCTGCTGCGACGATGTCGGCCAGGCCCTCGGTGGTCGGCAGAGCCGAGAGCTGGGCAGGAGCGAGCCAGCGCGCCTCCGCAAGTTCCGGATTCAGGGTCGGTTCCCCGGCGAGCCAGCGGGCCGCAAAGGCGAGGATCACGAAGTGCCGCTCGATACGGTCTTCGGCGTCGCGCGTGATGACCTCGCGACATCCGGCCAGGCCCACCGGCTCGATGACGAGGCCGGTCTCTTCCTGAACCTCGCGCACCACGGCCGCGGCGAGCGTCTCGCCCAATTCGACGGCGCCGCCCGGCAGCGTGAACAGGCCCTGTGCCGGGGAGCGCGCACGGCGCACCACCAGAACCTGTCCGTCGCGGATCACGGCGGCGCTGACCGCCACATAGGGACGCTCGGGATAGGCCCGCAGATCGGTCACGATCGGCGTTCCACGAGGGCGTCGACAGCTAAGTGCTCCCGATCGGTCATGACGTTTCAGGCCAGCAGATCGTCGATGCCGGCCGGCATCGACGGTATGAGCTCGAGCATCATGATCGCTTCATTGAAACGGTTGAGGTAATCAGTCGCGAGGCCGGTTGGCGGATGGATGTTCGGCCCGGCCGACCGCGCAGGATCGGCTTGCCGAGCGGGATCGGCTTGCCGAGCGGGCTCCGGGCCGGCATGGGTATCCATGGCATGACCATTCATCGGCAGGGCTCCTGCGGCCGACAACGGCGCGCGCCGGATGGCCGCTTTCTATCCGGTATCATTAAAGCACGCTTGACCGGCGCGCACGCGCCGCAGAGACGCGGAGCAACGGAATGTGCGGACGTTACGCGATCATTTCCGCGCCGGAGGCGATCCGGGCGCTGTTCGCCTATGACGAGCAGCCGAACTTCCCTCCGCGCTACAACGTTGCACCGACGCAGCCGGTCCCAATCGTTCGCCTGGTCGACGGCGTCCGGCGCTTCGCGCTGGTGCGCTGGGGCCTGATCCCGTCATGGGTGAAGGATCCGCGGACGTTCTCGCTGCTCATCAACGCCCGTGGCGAGTCGGTCAACGACAAGCCGGCGTTCCGCTTGGCCATGCGGCGGCGCCGCTGCCTGTTTCCCGCCGACGGCTTCTATGACTGGCGGCAGGAGGGAAAGCACAGGCGTCCGTTCTTCGTGCGGCCGCGGTCGGGCGGCCCCATCGCCTTCGCCGGCCTGTGGGAGACGTGGACCGGGCCGAACGGGGAAGAAATGGAAACCGCCGCGATCGTCACCACGACCGCGAACCGGGCGCTGGCCTCGATCCATGACCGCATGCCGGTGGTCATTGCGCCGGACGCTTTCGATTTCTGGCTCGACTGCCGCAAGGTCGATGCCGAGATCGCTGCGGCGCTCATCACGCCGGCGCGCGACGACATGCTCGAGGTGTACGAGATCTCGCCCGCGGTCAATCAGGTCGCCAACGACTCGGCCGAGCTGATCCAGCCGGTCAAGACCCCGGTTTCGGCGGCAGGTCCGGCGGACAAACCCGGGGCCAAGGAAAAGACTCTCGCCGGTGGAAAGAATGACGATCAGGGGTCGCTGTTTTGAGGATCGCGCCTGGACGCGGCCGACCGGACTTCACAACACCTTGCCTGGATTGAGGATGCCGTTGGGATCGAGCGTGCGCTTGAGCGTGCGCATCAGATCGAGCGCGACCGGATCCTTCACGCGCGGCAGCAGGTCGCGTTTCATCACGCCGATGCCGTGCTCGGCCGAGATCGAGCCGCCGTACTTGGCGACGATGGCGAAGACCACCGCGTTGACCTCGTCCCAGCGGGCGAGGAATTGCGCCCTATCGGCGCCCTCGGGCTGGTTGACGTTGTAGTGGATATTGCCGTCGCCGAGGTGGCCGAACGGCAGCGGCCGCGCGCCCGGGATCAGCCGGGTGACGGCGGCATTGGCCTCGGCGATGAAGGCCGGGACTGCGGCGACCGGCACCGACACGTCGTGCTTGATCGAGCCGCCCAGGTGCCGTTGCACCTCGCCGAACAGCTCGCGCACGCGCCAGAACGCTTTCACCTGCTCCAGGCTGTCGGCGACGGTGGCGTCGGCGACGAGGCCCCGCGCATGGCCCTCGGCCAGGATCTCCTCAAGCACGTCGCGCAATCCCGCGCTCGCCTGCGACGACAGTTCGACAAGAACGTACCATTCGTGCGGCTGACCGAGCGGGTCGCGGCAGCCGGCGCCGTAGCGAACGACGGCCTCGATGCCCGCCCGCGTCATGATCTCGAAACTGGTCACGTTGCCGGCAGTGCGGTCTTGCGCCAGCTCGAGCAGCTTGAGCGCGGCTTGCGGCGAGGGAACGCCGGCGAACGCGGTCTCGATCGAGCGCGGCCGCGGCACCAGGCGCAAAACTGCCGCCGTGATGATGCCGAGCGTGCCTTCCGCACCGATGAACAGGTTCTTCAGGTCGTAGCCGGTGTTGTCCTTCTTGAGCTTGTTGAGGTTGTTGAGCACGCGCCCGTCGGCCAGCACCACCTCGATGCCGAGCGCGTGCGAGCGCGCGATGCCATAGGCGAGCGCGGCGGTGCCGCCGGCATTGGTCGACAGGTTGCCACCGATCGTGCACGTGCCCTCGGACGGAAGCAGCTGCGGGTAGAGCCGGTCGACCGCCGCCGCCGCCTCGCGCGCGCGACCGAGTGGGACGCCGGCCTCGCACGTGATCGTGTTGGACAAGGGATCGACCTCGCGGATGCGGTCGAGCCGGTTGAGCGAGAGCAGGATCTCGCCGTGGAACGGCAACTGGCCGCCCACCAGGCCGGTGTTGCCGCCCTGCGGAACGATCGGCGTGCGGGTTTCGTTGGCCAGCGCGAGGATTTGCGACACCTCGGCGACCGAGCCCGGCCGCAGCACCATTGGAGTGCAGCCGCGATAGAGATCGCGCATCTCGGTCAGATAGGGGAGCTGCGCCTGCGGATCCGTGATGGCGTATTTTTCGCCGACGATCGCCGCGAAGCGGGCAAGGACGTCCGCCGATGCCGCCCGGTGCTGATGGATGTTCATGTCTGTCGGCGCTGATGAATCTTCGTCATGTCAATTTAGGCCGAGGACTGTGCGAGGGTCGAGACCCCAAATCAGATCCCGCGCATCGCGGCTGCCGCGGCCTCATCGCGGCGCGGCGGCACGCTGCAGCCGGTCGTTGATCGCTTCGCCCAGGCCCGCCTGCGGCACCGGCATGACGGCGATCGTCGCGCTGCCGGCGGCGTCGAGCGCCCGCAAATGGGAAAACAGATTGGCCGCCGCCTCGACGAGGTCGGCCGTGGCCGACAGGTTGCGCATGGAGTTGGCTTGGTCTGAGCCCGGCGGCAGGCTTGGCCCGAACGCGAGCAGCGCTTCGCCCGGGCGCACCAGGTCGGCGTTCAGGCGCAGGCGCGCCTTGGGCGCGTAGTGCGACGCCAGTTGCCCGGGCGCCAGCGTTGCGGTGCTGTCGGCCACGGACGCGGCCGCGGAAGCAACGGCGAGCAGATGTCCGAGCCGCTGCTCGAGCGCGGTGCGCGGAATGCCGCCAGGCCGCAGCAGAATCGGGTCGGCATCGAGACAGGCCACGATGGTGGATTCCAATCCGACCGGGGCCGGTCCGTCGTCGATGATCAGATCGATGCGGCCGCGCAGATCGGCGATGACGTGCTCGGCCGTGGTGGGCGAGACATGGCCGGAGCGATTGGCTGACGGCGCAACGATGGGCTTGCCGAATGCCGTCAGAATGTCGCGCGCGACCGGATGATCGGGGACGCGAATGGCGATCGTATCCAGGCCCGCCGTGGCAAGATCCGCAACCGCGCTGTCGGGTGTCTTTGGCAGCACCAGGGTGAGCGGTCCCGGCCACAGCGCCGCGAGGCGCTCCGCCGCCGCATCGAAGCGCGCCAGGCAACGGGCGGCGTCGGCGTCGGCGACGTGGGCGATCAGGGGATTGAACGCAGGACGACCCTTGGCCGCATAGAGTCGCGCGATTGCCGCGCCGTTGGTCGCGTCGGCGCCGAGGCCATAGACGGTTTCGGTCGGAAACGCCACCAGCCCGCCCTCGGCCAGGCGGCGTGCCGCCGCCGCGATTGCGGCGCGGTCGGTCTTCATCACACGCGTGTCGAGCGTGAGCGACATTCGATTCCCTTCGGTTGTCGATATGCCGTAGATTGGGCGCTGCCATTTGCGCCGCCGATCCGGAGCCGTCAAGCTCCAGGCGCGGCCCTCGCGAGCAATGAAGCGACATCGCGGTCGTGTTCATTCGTGCGGGCTGCGGCTTTGCGGCGCAAGGATGCGGACGATTGGGTGAAGCATGACCTATCGGGCGCCGGTTGCCGACATCGCCTTCACGCTCAAGCATGCGGCGGGCCTCGGCCGCGCCATCGAGGAGGGCCTTTACGGCGATCTCACCGAGGAACTGGTCGACGCCGTGATCGCCGAGGCGGGCAAGTTCGCAACCGAAGTGATCGCGCCGCTCAACCTCGTTGGTGACAAGCACGGCACGCCATTCCGCGACGGCAGCGTCATCATGCCGCCCGGCTGGAAGGAGGCCTACCGCGACTGGGCCGCCGCCGGCTGGAACGGGCTGGCGGCGCCGGCCGACTGGGGCGGGCAGGGGCTGCCGCATGCGCTCAGCGCCGCCTGCATCGAAATGTGGAATTCCGCCTCCGCGGCCTTTGCCATCGGTCCGGTGCTGACGATGGCCGGAATCGAGGCGCTCGCTGCTCACGGCAGCGACGATTTGCAGCGCACCTATCTGCCGAAGCTCGTGTCGGGCGAATGGATGGGCACGATGCAGCTCACCGAGCCGCAGGCGGGCTCCGACGTGGGCGCATTGCGCGCCCGCGCCGAGCGCGTCGGCGACGGCACCTATCGCATCACCGGGCAGAAGATCTTCATCACCTATGGCGAGCACGATCTCACCGACAACATCGTGCATTTCGTGCTGGCGCGGCTTCCCGATGCGCCGAGCGGAACCAAGGGCATCTCGCTGTTCCTGGTCCCCAAGTTCCTGGTTAATGCCGACGGCACGCTCGGCGGGGCGAACGACGCGCGCTGCCACTCGATCGAGCACAAGCTCGGCATCCATGGCTCGCCGACCTGCACCATGGTGTACGGCGACCACGGCGGCGCCGTCGCCTATCTCATCGGCGAGGAGAACCGCGGCATGAATTGCATGTTCACCATGATGAACAATGCCAGGCTGGCGGTCGGTTTGCAGGGCGTCGGCATCGCCGAGCGGGCGACGCAACAGGCGCTGGCCTACGCACGCGAGCGGCGGCAGGGCCGCGCCCCAGGTGCGAGCGGATCGAGCCCCATCATCGCCCATGCCGATGTCCGGCGCATGCTCATGACCATGCGGGCGCTGACGAGGGCCGCGCGCGCGATCTGCTTCGCGACGGCCACCGCGATCGACCGGGCGCAACGCCACGACGACAAGGCCGAACGCAGGGATGCGCACGACCGCGCGTCGCTGCTCACGCCGGTTGCCAAGGCATTCTCGACCGATGTCGGCATCGAGGTCGCCTCGCTCGGCGTGCAGGTGCATGGCGGCATGGGCTATGTGGAGGAAACCGGTGCGGCCCAGCATTTTCGCGATGCGCGCATTGCCGCGATCTACGAAGGGACAAACGGCATCCAGGCGATCGACCTCGTCACCCGCAAGTTGCCGCTGGCGGATGGCGCGGCGGTCAGAGCCTATGTCGACGAGTTGCGCGAGACCGTGGTCGCGGTCGCGGCCGTCAACGATCCGGCGCTCGGCCACACTGCGGCGCGGCTGGCCGAGGCGATCGAATGTCTCGATCGTGCCACCGCTTGGCTGCTCGGCCGGCTCGACAAGACGCCGGACGCGGCGCTCGCGGGCGCAACTCCTTACCTGAGACTGCTCGCCACCGCGGCGGGCGGCGCGATGCTGGCCGAGGACGCGCTCGCCGCGATCCGCGCGTCCGGGCAGGGGGCCGACCCGACCGGCCGCGCCGCCGCGGCCCGCTTCTTTGCGGAAAACCTGGCGGTCCAGGCGAGCGGGCTGGAACGCACCGTGGTCGAGGGCGCCGACAGCATCGCCGAAGCGGAAGCGGCGCTCGCATGACGACGCTCAGGAACAAGACGCTGTTCATCACCGGTGCCTCGCGCGGCATCGGCCTGGCGATTGCGCTGAGAGCGGCGCGCGAGGGCGCCAACATCGCCATCGCGGCCAAGACCGAGACGCCGCATCCCAAGCTGCCGGGCACGATCTACACGGCGGCCGAGGAGATCGAGCAGGCGGGCGGCAAGGCGCTGCCGCTCACCGTCGACGTGCGTGACGAGGAGGCAGTGGAGCGGGCGCTGGCCAGGACGGCGGAAATCTTCGGCTCGCTCGACATCGTCGTCAACAACGCGAGTGCGATCAGCGTGAGCCCGGTCGCGCAGACCGAGATGCGTCGGTTCGACCTGATGCATCAGATCAACACGCGCGGCACCTTCATGGTGTCCGGACACGCGCTCCCCTATCTGGAAAAGGCGGAGAACCCACACATCCTGATGCTGTCTCCGCCGCTCGACATGCAGGAAAAATGGTTTGCCGGCCGCACCGCCTATGCGATCGCCAAGTTCGGCATGAGCCTAGTGGTGCTGGGTCTTGCAGGTGAGCTGCGCGGGCGGATTGCGGTCAACGCGCTGTGGCCGCGCACCACCATCGCCACGGCGGCGATCAAGAACCTGCTCGGCGGCGACGCCATCATGCGCATGTCGCGCACGCCGGAGATCCTGGCGGATGCGGCCGCCCTGATCTTCGCCAAGCCGGCCGAGAGCTTCAGCGGAAATTTCCTGATCGACGATACTTTTTTGGCCGCTGAAGGCGTCACCGACTTCGACCGCTATCGCGTCGATCCGACCCAGCCGCTCGCGCCCGATTTCTTCGTGCCGGATGACATGGCCCCGCCGCAAGGATTGAGTCTCAAGGCGAAGGCCTAACCCCTTGAGGCTCCCCGCGCACGCGAAATCCTGTGCTTCCGTTGCGCGATCCCCCGGCAACCGTCCGTGACGATGATGTCGTGAGGCGCTTGCGCCCCGTCAATATGCGGATCCAATTCTACCAGCGCGTTCAATTCGATCCCCAGGCGGCCGCATTGTCGCTGGCCGTACCGGTGCACTATAGTTCCCGACGGGTGAAATGGGCCTGGGAGGAACATCCATGAAGATCTACGACCTTTCTCAACCTCTCAACCAAGACTGTTCGTTCTGGCCGTTCTACCCGCCGTTCGAAGCCAAATACATCAAGCGGAAATCGGAGCACGGCGTAAATGCGCAATACATCATGACTTCGAACCACATGGGCACGCACCTCGACGCCCCACGCCATTTCGTGTCCAACGGCAAGACGATCGACGAGATACCGATCGAATGGTGCTACGGGCCTGGTGTCATCGTCGATCTGAGCGATACCCTTGGCGAGCTCGATGTGTTCGGGCCCGAGGACATCGAGAAGCGAGTCGAAGTACGCGACGGCGATATCCTGTTCATTCACACCGGTTGGCATCGCTATTCTTTCCTCAACCCCGACGCCGACGAGGAGAAGTACATCCAACGCCATCCAGGCCCGCATTACAGCATCTGCGATTGGCTTCTGAAGAAGAGGATTCACATCTGGGGAGTCGATATGATTTCCACCGATCATCCGATGAACCTGCCGATCGGCCGTTTCCTGGGGAAAGGCGGATTGGAGCACTGGGCAAGGGTACGCCGGCAATGCGAGGAGAAGTTCGGCAAGGACAAGCTCGACGAGCTGTTCCCGGAAAAGGCGTATCAGCTGACCCACAATGCCCTGTTTCCGCACGACTGCATCCACGTCGAGAACCTCGGCGGGGACATCGGGCTCAAGCAGTTGCACAACAAGCGGATCACGCTCGGCGTGTTTCCCTGGAAGTTCAAGGGCGGCGAGGCCGCATTCTGTCGCGCCGTTGCGTTCGAATGAGAACCGAATGACAGGAGTGAATAAGGCCAAGCCTCGCAAACACTGACTCGTGATGCCCTGCGCCTGTCGCGGGCGGACAACGGGACACGAGATGGACGGAGAATGATCATGCGCAGCTTCAGCAATGCGATCGCCGGCGGAGTAGCGATCCTGGCGGCCCTGTGCGCGGCGTCGCCAGTCGCATCCGCGCAGGACAAGGTAAAAGTCGGCGTCTTCCCGGTAAGCTCGACCTTGCCGTATTTCGTGGCGCTCGAGCGCGGGTTCTTCAAGGAGCGGAATATCGAGCCCGAGATGGTGCGGCTGATCGGCGGTCCGCCCAACGTGGCGGCGATGATCACCAACCAGATCGACGCGTCCGCCGTGCTGGTGACGATCGAGGGCATGAACGCCAACCTCAAGAAGCCGGGCGTTGCCATGTATATCTCGGTCAACAGCCAGAACCGGACCTATCAGATGGAGCAGTTCGTCGCCCGCAAAGGCTACCAGGCGACGTCGCTCAAGGACCTCAAGGGCGCGAAGATCATGTCCGCGCCGGGACCGGCCAATGTCACGATGGCGAAGGCGGCGCTTGCCGCGGTGGGCGTCAAGGAGGGCGAGTACAGCATCGATCAGCTCGACATGGGCCAGCACGTCAATGCCATGACTGCGGGAACCTTCGATGCCGGCTACACGCTCGAGCCCAACGCGTCGACCATGCGCAAGCTGGGCGTGGCGCGCACGATCGAGGCCGGCGTCATCGCCCGTTACGTGCTTGGCGACCCCGACGCCAACGCCTTCGTGGGCGGTTGCGCGCTGACAACCGACTTCATCCAGGGCCGGCCCGAGGTGGCCAAGCGCTTCGCGGCGGCATGGGCGAAGGCGGTCGACCTCATCAACACGAACCCGCAGGAGGCGCGCAAGCACCTTCTGAAGAATACGTTCACGCCGGGGGACGTCGTCGATACGGTGCCTATGATCCGCTATTTCATGGCCGGCGACCTGACCGCCAAGGACAAGGCGGACTTCCAGAAGTTCATCGACTTCTCGGTGCAGACCGGAACCCTCTCCGACAAGATCGAGGTCACCAAGTTTCTCCAGGCGTTCTGAGGAAAGGGGCGGTATCGGTGGATCGCGGCGATCCTGTGCTGCAGTCGATTGCGAATCGCGCGGCGCCGTTCACCGCGACGCCCGCCCGCCCCGCCGCACCGGCACACGTCACGATCCGCGCGCTCGCCAAACGCTTCGGCGGCGTGTCCGTCTACGACGGCTTCGATCTCGATATCCCGCGCGGCGTGCTCGTCTCGGTGTTCGGGCCCAACGGCTGCGGCAAGAGCACGCTCATCAACATGATCGCCGGGCTGATCCCCGCCGACGCGGGCGAGATCCTGTTCGACGGAAAGCCGCTTCGCGCCATCAAGTTCGGCTACGTGTTCCAGAACTATCGCGAGGCGCTATTCCCGTGGCTGCGCTCGATCGACAATATCGAGTACCCGCTCAGATTGATGAAGCTGCCAAAAGGCGAGCGCAAGGCGCGCACCGAGCGCCTGTTGGCCAATCTCGGTGTGGGGATCGATCTCAATCGCTATCCTTACGAGCTCTCCGGCGGCCAGCAGCAACTCGTCTCGATCATGCGCGCGCTCGTGGTCGAGCCGGAGATCCTGTTTCTCGACGAGCCGTTCTCGGCGCTCGACTACGAGATGACGTTGTTCATGCGCGACCAGCTGCAGCGCGTCTTCATCGAAACAGGCACGACCACCGTGCTGGTGTCGCACGACCTCGAGGAGGCCGTCTATCTCGCCGATCGGATTCTCCTGCTCTCGCGCCGTCCCGCCCGGATCGCCGACTACGTCGACTTCGGCGCGTTGCGGCCACGCTCGGCGCTGACGTTGTCCGAGCCCGACTTCGTCCGGGTCAAGGCGCATTGCCTGGAGGTGTTCCAGCGGGAGGTGCGCACGGGATGAGGCGCTTCAGTTCCGCTGCGTATCTTCCGGTGATCGGCGTCGTCGGCCTGATCGTCATCTGGTACATCGGCGTCTGGTACCAGGTGGTGGATCCGGTTCTCCTGCCGTCGCCAGCGGATACCTTCCGTGCGCTGTGGAGCGGCATGATCGGCGGACGCCTGGGCTTCGATTTCCTCAGGACCGTCGAGCGCACCACGCTCGCCACCCTCATCGCCGCGGGCATCGCCATCCCCCTCGGTATTTTCCTCGGAGCCTCGGAGAGGCTCTATCGTTCGGTCGAATTCGTGGTCGATTTCTTCCGTTCGACCCCAGCCTCGGCGATGTTTCCCTTGTTCCTGGTGATCTTCGGCGTCGGCGACCGGACCAAGGTCGCGGTGGCGGCGTTCGGTGCCGCGCTCGTCATCCTGTTCAACGTCGCCTACGGCGTGATGAATGCGCGCAAGACCCGGCTGCTCGCGGCGAAGGTGATGGGCGCCTCGCGGCTACGCGTCCTGACCGACGTCATGCTCCTCGAGTCACTGCCGCAGACCTTCGTCGGGCTGCGCAACGGCGTCTCGCTGGCGCTGGTGATCGTGGTCGTCGCCGAGATGTTCATCGGCTCGACTGACGGGCTCGGGCACCGCGTGTTCGAGGCGCAACAGCTCTTTGCCATGCCCGACATGTATGCCGCGATCTTCGCTGCCGGCGCGCTCGGTTACGGCTTCAATCTGTTATTCCTGCTCGTCGAGCGGCGCTTCGTCCATTGGTCGGGGAAGTGAGACCAAGCCTTGGGATGACATGCGCGACCCTTTCAACGCTTTCTGCCCGCACAGCACCGCGTGCCTTAAGGGGGCCGCACGAGGACCGCTCGCCGGCCTAACCTTCGCGGCCAAGGATCTGTTCGACATCGCCGGCCATGTGACCGGCGGCGGCAACCCGGACTGGCTCGCCTCGCATGCGCCTGCCGCGCGCACCGCGCCGGTCGTGCAGAAGCTTGTCGATGCCGGCGCCACCATGGTCGGCAAGACCCACACCGACGAGTTGTCGCGCGGCATTTTCGGCGAGAACGCGCACTACGGCACGCCGCTGAACCCGAAGGCTGCCGGCCGCGTGCCCGGTGGGTCGTCGAGCGGCTCCGCGGCAGCGGTTGCAGGCGCGCTCGTCGACTTTGCCCTCGGCACCGACACCGGCGGCTCGGTGCGCGTGCCTGCCAGCTTCTGCGGGCTCTATGGCATTCGCCCGACGCACGGGCGCTTGCCGTTCGATGGTGTCCTCGGCCAGGCCCCGAGCTTCGACACGATCGGCTGGCTCACGCGCGAGCCTCGGCTGTTGGGGGAGGTCGCACGGGTCATCCTCGGCGGCGAGATCGACCGCGCACCGTTGCCGCGCCGGCTGATTGTCGCGGAAGACGCCTTCCTGCTTGCCGAACCGGCGACGGTCTCAGCACTTAAGCCGGCGGTGGCGCGCCTGGGCGAGCTTGCCGAGCGCAGCGAGACTCGCGCGCTGTCGTCGGTTCCGCTTGCCGAATGGCTCCGGTGTCAGACCGCACTCCAGGGCCGCGAGGCCTGGGCCACCTTTGGCGATTGGATCGATCGCCACAACCCCCGCTTCGGGTTCGAGGTCGCCGACAATTTCCTGAGAGGCTCTCGCGTCGACGACGCGACGGTTCAGGCGGCAAAAGCCTTTCGTGCCGAGCGTCAGGCCGAGCTTGCAGCACTGCTTGATGAGTTCACCGTCGTGTGCTTCCCGACGACGCCGTTTCCGGCGCCGCTCGCGGGCCAGCCACGGTCGATCATGTGGACCCTGCGCGTTCCGGTGATCAATCTGACCTGCATCGCCGGGATGCTGGGCGCCCCGCAGGTGAGCTTGCCTTTGGGCGAGGTCGACGGCCTGCCGGCGGGGTTGTCGGTCCTGGCTGCTCCGGGAGCGGACGGGCTCGTGCTTGCGCTCGCGCACGCGGTCGCGCCAGCGCCTTGACTCCAGGTGCACGGCCTTCGGCTGTTATCCCGGCCGAGTGCCTTGAGACCGTAGGTTGGATCGTCCCCCTTTGCGAGACCCAACATCTTAAGGCCGCACGATTGCTGGGTCTCATGAAGAACTCGACCCAACCTACCAGGTTATGTCCAGCCGAGCGTCGGTAAAGATTTCGATCCGGCGGTCGCCGCCGCGGTGCCGCTCCTGCTCGAAGTCGATCGCGCTCGGTTCGAGCGACGCCATGCCGACGCTCTGCAGCCGACCTCCGCTCGCGGGAAAAGGGGATATTCGGGGTGAGCTCCTTACACCATCAGCTCACCGTAGCGATCGCTTCGATCTCGATCATCGCTTCTGGGGTATAGAGGCCGACACCTCAACAATCGAGTCGGCAGGATAGGGCGCGTTGAAGAACTTGCGACGGAGTTCCACGATCTCGCTGAAGTTACTCATATCCGTGACGAATATGGTGACTTTCACGACCTTCCTGAGACTGGCACCACCAGCCACGAGTGCACGCTCGAGATTGGAAAACGCCTGCTCGCCTTGCGCCCGGAAGCCACCCTCCACGATTCGGCCGTCGTCGGCATATCCGGCTGGTCCCGATATGAAGAGCAATTCACCGACTCGAATGCCCTGCGACAAGAGAAAGGGTCCGTATGGGTCAGGCTGAGTCTTGATCTGCTCCAAGGTCATAGGTGTCTCCTTGTGGCGCACGCCGGAATGCCGCGCTAGCCGATAGCGCCAGTGATCAGGATCATCGGATCAGCTCCGTGAACGCGAGGAACGATGCTGCAAGGCGAAAGCGTGTTGCTTGATCGAAGGCCGCAATAGGTCGCGGCTTCGGTGCCAACAGGGAAACACACCACGACTACCACCACCACCACCACCACCACCGCGCCCTCCGCCTTGATCGGCAAGGAAACGGAGCCTTTGATGAGGCATGTTGGCGGCAACGTTCGGTGTGGGATCCGATAAGGGATAAGGACCAAATGAGAGCCGTTGATCGGTAAGTTGAATGGTGTAGCGTCGGATCCATGGCCAAGGAATCGGAAGCGGCGGTGGTCGCGGTCGACGGTCGCGAGGTCCGCGTTACGCATCCCGACAAACCCTACTTCTCACAGGTGAGGCTCTCAAAGCTGGATCTCGTGCGCTACTTCCTGTCGGTGGCGCCGGGGGCGCTGGCCGGGATTCGGGATCGCCCGCTCGTGCTCAAGCGCTTTGTGGACGGCGCCGAGGGCGAACCGTTCTATCAGAAGCGCGCGCCGGCGCGGCGGCCGGACTGGTTGAGAACGGTCACCCTTTCCTTTCCGTCAGGGCGCACCGCGGAAGAGTTGGTCGTCGACGACGCGGCGGGCCTGGCCTGGGTCGTGAACCTCGGGTGCATCGAGCTCCACCCGCATCCGGTCCGCGCCGGCGATGTCGATCATCCGGACGAGCTGCGGATCGATCTCGACCCAACGCCGGGTGTGCCCTGGGCCGACGTTCGCCGCGTTGCAATGGAGGTGAAGACCCTCCTGGAGGAAATCGGGCTTCGGGGATGGGCGAAGACAAGCGGCTCGCGGGGAATGCACGTGAACGTTCGGATCTGGCCACGATGGACGTTCACCGAGGTCAGACGGGGTGCGCTGGCGTTGTCGCGGGAGATCGAGCGGCGAATGCCGGGGCTCGCCACCTCCAAGTGGTGGAAGGAGGAACGTCGCGGCGTATTTCTCGATTACAACCAGAATGCCAAGGACCGAACGACCTGTTCGGCTTATTCGGTGCGGCCGCTTCCCGACGCGCGCGTGTCGGCGCCGCTCGGATGGGACGAGGTCGCCGACTGCGACCCGGCCGGTTTCACGGTGCTGACGATGCCGAGGCGCTTCGATGAGATCGGCAATCCCCACGCCGGAATGGATGACGCCGCCGGCTCGCTCGAAGGTCTGCTTGGACTCGCCGCCAGCGACGAGGCGGCGGGTTTGGCGGACGCGCCGTGGCCGCCCCACTTTCGCAAAGCGGAAGGAGAGGCTCCGCGGGTCGCACCATCACGGGCGAAGGGTTCGGCCAGACGGCCCCGGACCAGAATGCCGCTGCTTGTCATCGCCAACTCGCCGGACCGGGAAGCAGCGCTTGCGGGTCTTGAGCGGTGGAAGGAACAGCATCCCGCAGTGGCGAAGCACCTGGCCATCGACGATGTGCTGGTCGATTCCATGCGCGGACGATCGTCGACCTGGACGCGTATTCGCGTGAACCTCCGGAACGTCCCGGAAGCCATCCGGCCCCCGCAGGGCCGCCCCGACCCGGACGACGATCCCACCCGCGCATGGCGCGAAAGCCGGCGAGCATCGAAAGCGGGCGGCTAACGTCCCTTTCCGAAGATCGCCGCCAGCTCGAGTGGCGGGACCACCTCGAGCTGGGCGAAGGTGCAGTCGATCGGACGTTTGTCGTGGCGCCACCGGCGAAACTGTGCCGGGTGTCGGAAGCGCTTCCCCTGCATGTGGTCGTAGGCGACCTCGGCTACCAGCTCCGGACGGAGCGGCTCCCATGAAAGGTCCTTGCCCTGACTCCAGCGGCTCGATGCGCCGGGCCGCCGCTGCCCGGCCGCGTCGACGGCGTCCGCCCCGGCCCAGTCCTTCCACGGATGGCTGTCCAGCGTGGCCGGACGGTAAGGCGCTAGGTAGTCCACGAGCTCCCGGCGCTTTGCGTCCGTGAAGCTGGCGCAAACTCCGACATGCTGCAGCTGGCCTCGGCCATCGAAAAGGCCGAGCAGGAGCGATCCGATGGCCGTTTGCTCGCCACGCTTGTGCCAGCGGAAGCCAGCGACGACACAGTCGCATTCGCGCTCATGCTTCACCTTCAGCATCACGCGCCTATTGGGCTCGTAGATGCCCGACGCCTGCTTCGCCATCACGCCGTCGAAGCCGGCCCCCTCGAAGCGGCGAAACCAGTCCCCGGCCATGGCAAGGTCGCGCGTTGCCGGCGTGATGTGGAGCGGCGGTACTGCTCGCGCCAACAGTGACTCGAGAGCCGCACGCCGTTCCTCGAATGGCGTCCTCCGCAGATCTCGACTGCCTTCGCACAAGAGATCGAAAAACGCCACCGACGCCGGAATCGCTTTGGACAGCGCCTGCACACGCGACGCCGCCGGGTGAAGACGCAACTGGAGCGCCTCGAAGTCGAGCCCTTCCGGGCGAGCGATGACAATCTCCCCGTCGAGTACACAGCGCTCCGGCAGTTGTTCCTTCAACGGTTCGATGAGCTCGGGGTAGTAACGGTCGAGAGGCCTTTCATCGCGACTTTGAATGAAGACCTCGTGCCCATCGCGGAACACAAGGGCCCGAAATCCGTCCCACTTGGGCTCGAAAATCCACCCCTCGCCAGTCGGCAGCTGACGGACCGACTTGGCAAGCATAGGTAAGACCGGTGGATTCACGGGGAGACGCACTGCGAGGCCCTCCGGGTCAACGCCTTCTCCGATGACGAGCCATCAGTTGCGAGCCTCATTATCACCGGTCTCGGGGCCGCTCCAACCGAGGAAGACTCGATCCGCTATATCAGCCTGCAACTCGATATCGGTTGGAGGCGCCCGCGAGCAGCCCTTCGGCTTCTGTAATCATGCGGCTGATGATCTCGGCGGCCGAAGGAATATCGGTAATCAGATCGACGGCCTCGCCGGCGATGACGGCGGCGGTGTTGAAATCGCCCTTGGTGCGCGCTTTGTCATAACGCGCGGCTTCTTCGTCCTGATGTTGCAGCAATTGAGCTTCGCGGCCGTACCAGCGATCGGAGAAATCGTTGCACAGTACACGGCCGGCATAGGGCGCAGGCCAAACATTCCGGCGCGCGATGTCAAACAGAATCCCGCGGATTGTCCGGTCACCACTCGCGGCAACGATGCGGTCCTTGGCCGCCTGCAATCCCGCAGCCTCCTGCGATGCATAGAAACGCGTGCCGACCAGCACGCCGTCCGCTCCGAGCATGAGGGCTGCCGCAAGCCCTCGGCCATCCGCAACGCCACCAGCGGCCGCAACTGGAATACCGGGTGCAGCATCAACAACGGCAGGAACAAATGGAAAAGTGCTTCGGGAAATGCCGTGCCCACCACCCTCCGCACCTTGTGCGACGAGGATGTCGGCCTCATTGGCAACCGCATCCTTCGCTTGCGCAAGTGTTTGCACCTGACAGATGAGCAATGCACCTGCGCGTTTGATCTTTTCCGCATGCGGCCGAACCTCTCCGAATGAAAGCATGATTGCCGGAGGACGGCGCTCCAGCACCAAATCAAGCAAGCGGGGACGCTTGGCCATACTCCAAGTGATGAATCCTACGCCGACACGCGCATCGCCCGCCGCATCCATTTCGCGGGTCAGCCAAGCCTCATCGCCGTAGCCGCCGCCGATGATGCCGAAGCCACCGGTCCGCGACACAAGCGCGGCGAGCCGTCCGTCAGCCACAACGTCCATTGGCGCCAGCATGATCGGATGCTGGACGCGAAGAATCTCGGTGAGGCGCGTTGCAATAGACATCATAAACTCCGCTCGACCCATTGCATCGCATTTTCATCAGGGTCGCCACGGGGTGAAGCTTTGGGTGACACTACGACTGATAATTTTCGGGGCCAACCTGAATCGCTGCTAACGCAGCTTTGGCAGGTTGGCCAGCAGCTTTCTGCCCCTCACGTCATATGTGGAGCTACATCCGTTAGACTTGGGCGTGCAGGGAGAGCACAGATAGGTCGGCCTGGCGTGGGATGACGTGCCCTGCCGCAACGGGATCAGCGAGCAACGCGGTTCCGATCGCTTCGAGATCGCGCTTTGGCCTTGTGCCGGATGCCGGTCATATGCGGCATATGCCATCGCATCCTCTGCGGCGACTATCACGCCGTGTTGGTCGCCAACGAGCGGGCGCTCGAGGCCGACCGCAAATATCTGGAGCGGGAGGGGGTTGTCCGGCTCAGGCCCGCGCCGCCGTAAAGCCATTGCAGGCGGTCGAACCAATCCTCTGCCGTCTTGCCGCGCATCATTGCGTTGCGAAGCTGTGCATGTTGCGTGACGATTTCGCAAGGAGAAAATTCCGTTACATTTGTAACCGCGCGCCTGACGTTATGGCCGCAATTTTGCCGTCTGCAGCGCACAGGAAACAGCAGACCCGCTTGGCGCTGCCTCGACGGCCAGGTGGTCAAGCGCAACGGAGCGGGTGGGCGATGGACCAAAATCGACATCGCTCTGCTTGAGGAGGCCTCCATCCAAACTGAAGGAGAGACATCATGACCTATGTCGATGGATTTGTAGCGGCCGTACCCACCGCCAATCGCGAAATCTACAAGAAGCATGCAGAAGCCGCCGCCTTGGTCTTCAAGGAGCACGGCGCATTGAAACTCGTCGAGTGTTGGGGGGACGATGTACCCGACGGCAAGGTCACGTCGTTTCCAATGGCGGTCAAGCGCAAGGATGATGAGACAGTCGTGTTCTCCTGGATCATCTGGCCTTCGCGAAAGGTGCGTGATCAAGGCATGAAGAAGGTTATGGCCGACCCACGCTTACAGCCGGACACGAACCCGATGCCGTTTGACGGAAAACGCATGATCTACGGTGGATTTGAAATGCTGGTGGAGGCATGAGCGCATGGTGCCGCCGAGCACTTGGCTGGCGATTGGAGCCAGCCGAGGGGTTTGTCAGGCGAGATTGAAGCACTCATGACGCTGGTTCCGCGCCAACTGTCCGGTGCCGCCGTAAACTGTATCATCATCTCGAAGGCCTCGGCGCTGGACGGCTTGCTTGCCTTCGGCCCCCGCTCTCGCGGTCGCCCAGCCTTAAGGAGAACACCCATGACCACAACGGCTGCCGCCGTAGCCGCGCCGAAATGGATGCGTTGGGCCGGCTTCGCCCTGAGCGGGCTCGTGATCCTCTTCATGCTGATGGATGCGACAATGAAGCTTATGCAGCTTCCCATCGTGCTGGAGACGACCACGCACATCGGCTGGCCCGTCACGAGCGTCGTTCCGCTCGGAATTGTCTTGCTGTTCTGCACCGCGCTCTACGCGCTTCCGCAAACATCTGTGCTCGGTGCCGTCCTGCTCACGGCGTATCTCGGCGGAACCGTCGCCACCCACGCGCGCATCGGGAGTCCAATCTTCAGCCACATGCTCTTCGGCGTTTATCTCGGCGTCATGCTTTGGGGTGGCCTCTATCTGCGGGATGATCGCCTGCGCGCGCTCATCCCGTACCGTCGCTAGCTATCGAGCCACGCAGATTGCAATGGGGCGAAAGAGCGCGGTCGGGAAAACCGATCCACATCAACAAAGCATAGAGCTCGTCGCCGGTGTCGGCTGGCCTGGGCCAGCAATGGCTGCGTGACAGTGGAACGATCCTGGCAACCCTTTTAGCAGGCCCACGGCCTGCCCCTTCAGGCGCTGACTCATCCTGCAGAACGAGTGTGGTCTCAGATCATGGATGACTTCACGACTGTCGAGATCCAAACGGGCGAGACCAGTATCTTCGTGCGCTGGTGCGGGTCCGGGCCGCCGATCCTCTTGTTGCACGGCTTTCCGCAGACACACCTGATGTGGCGCAGCGTCGCGCCGCTGCTTGCCCGCAACTTTACGGTCGTCTGCGCCGATCTTCGCGGCTACGGCCGCAGCGGCTGCCCGGCCTCCGCCCCCAATCATGCGCCATATGCGAAGCGCGCCATGGCGCAGGACATGGTTACCATTATGGAACGGCTTGGATTCCCACGCTTCTCGGTGGCCGGGCATGATCGTGGTGGTCGCGTCGCGTATCGCATGGCTCTTGACCATCCAAATCGTGTCGACCGGCTTGCCGTTCTCGACATCTTGCCGACAGAGACCGTATGGGACCGAGCCGATGCAAGGTTCGCACTAGCATTCTGGCCGTGGTCGCTCCTCGCTCAGCCTCAACCGCTTCCCGAGCGCATCTTGGCGGCGGTTCCTCAAGCCATCGTCGACAATGCACTCGGGGGATGGGGCTCTCCTTCGGCGGTGTTCCCCCCGGAGGTCCGTGCGGCCTATGTGCAGGCTCTTCGAGATCCTAGCCACGCGCATGCTATCTGTGAGGAGTATCGAGCCGCCGCGACCATCGACCGCGAGCATGACAAGGCGGATCGTGCGTGCGGGCGTCGGATAGTCTGCCCACTCCTAGCCCTGTGGAGCGCTCAAGGAGCACTTGATACATGGTACGTTGAGGAGTCTGGGCCAATCGCGCTTTGGCGAGCCTGGTGCGATCATGTTCAAGGACACCGGCTTAGTGCCGGGCACTTTTTCCCGGAAGAGGCTCCCGAACAAACAGCCGAAGCTCTGAACTGCTTCTTCGGCAGTGGCCGGCGTGTCTGCTCGCTGGGGTAGGCCCACCGTGCCGAAGCCCTGGCAGCACAGGCGAAGGCCGAGGTCGGAGCCCTCATCTATCGGATTGGCTTCTGCGGCCTCGATCTTGGCGCATTGTCAGTGGGCGCACGCCTGGGTCCAGTTTCCGGGTGGGCCGCTACCGTCCCTGAATCTTGTGAAATTTGGCTGACCGGCAACCGTCGGCTGTTGTTGTTGGCAGGCAGCAGCCTGACAGGAAAGTGCAGTCGACGAGGGAACGAAAAAAAGGGCAAGCCCGGAGCAAACAGCGCAAGAACAGACTAGAATGGCAGCGCGAAACAGCTGAACCTAACCTCGACGCATGCATAGGAGAGTGCAATGGTGCGCATGAGCACGGCGCGACCCCTCCGTGACACCATGCCGGTGCCAAGCAAGACTGCGGTAACGCTCGTCGTCAACGGTGTCGAGCGGCCGCTCGAGATCGCGCCGTGGACGACCTTGCTCGACGCCCTGCGCGACCATCTCGACCTGACCGGCACCAAGAAGGGCTGCGACCACGGCCAATGCGGCGCGTGTACGGTGCTGGTGGACGGGCGGCGCATCAATTCCTGCCTTACGCTGGCCGTCATGAAGGACGGCGCCAAGGTGACCACCATCGAGGGCCTGGCGACGAATGACACGCTGCACGCGCTGCAGCAGGCGTTCATCGACCACGACGCGTTCCAGTGCGGCTACTGCACGCCGGGACAGATCTGCTCGGCCGTTGGCCTGATCGCCGAGGGCAAGGCGAAGAGCGCCGACGAGATTCGCGAGCTCATGAGCGGCAACATCTGCCGTTGCGGCGCATATCCCAACATCGTGGCGGCGATCCAGCAGGCGATGGGGCAATCATGATCAATTTTCAGTACGTACGGGCCAATGACGTCGCCGACGCGGTGCGCCAGATCGCGGCCGATCCGACGGCGAAATTCATCGCGGGCGGCACCAACCTGATCGATCTGATGAAGGAGGATGTCGAACGTCCCGCGCGGCTGATCGACATCACGCGGTTGCCGCTCAAGACCGTCGAAGAGACTGCGGACGGGGGATTGCGGATCGGCGCGCTCGTGCCGAATTCCGACCTCGCCTATCATCCGCTGATCCAGCAACGCTATCCGCTGCTCGCGAGCGCGATCCTGGCGGGCGCGTCGGCGCAGCTGCGCAACATGGCGTCGACCGGAGGCAATCTTCTGCAACGCACGCGCTGCTATTACTTTTACGACGTTGCGACGCCCTGCAACAAGCGCAAGCCCGGTAGCGGTTGCTCCGCCATCACGGGCCTGAACCGCATGCACGCGATCCTCGGCACGAGCGAGGCCTGCATCGCGACACATCCGTCCGATATGTGCGTGGCCCTCGCCGCGCTCGACGCCAAGGTCCATGTGACCGGGCCGGCGGGGGAGCGCGCGATTACGTTTTCGGATTTCCATCGGCTGCCCGGGAACACGCCGCAGCGCGACACCAACCTGGAACCGAACGAGATCGTCACAGCGGTCGACCTTCCGGCGCGGGGCTTTGCGGCAAACTACACCTACCTGAAAATCCGCGATCGCCTCTCCTATGCGTTCGCGCTCGTATCGATCGCGGCCGCGCTTGAGCTCGACGGAGACACGATCAAAGAGGCCCGTCTGGCGCTCGGCGGCGTCGCGCACAAGCCGTGGCGTGATACGGCGGCCGAGGCGGCGCTGCGCGGGCAGGGGGCCAACCCGGCGACCTTCACGCGCGCCGCCGACCTGCTGCTCCGCGACGCCAAGGGCTTCGGGCACAATTCCTTCAAGATCGACCTTGCGCGCCGCGCCATCGTGCGCGCGCTGACGCAGGCCACGCGGGGCACGCCGCAATCCCAGTCCAGCAAGAAGATCCTGTGAGCAAGCCGATGGCGAGCGACGTCAGCCGCCGTGGCGTCCTGCAAGGCGGAGTTGCGCCGGGGCCGCTTGGGTATGGCGGACACGCCCGCGCAGCCGGCGTACCGCGCGCCCCAATTGCCAACAAGGCTATCCAGCGAGCAAGTCCATGACGCCCTACATCGGCACCCCCACGTCCCGCGTCGACGGCCGCGCCAAGGTCACCGGCGCGGCGAAATACGCCGCCGAATTCAACACCAGCGGCCTCGCCTACGGCAGCGTCGTCACATCCAGCATCGCCAAGGGCCGCATCGCGCGCATAGACGCGAGCGAGGCGCTGCGTGTCGATGGCGTGATCGATGTGCTCACGCACGAAAACCGGCCGGGCATGGCAACCACCGATAGCGCCTACAAGGACGAGGTGGCGCCGGAAGGTTCGCCGTTCCGGCCGCTTTACGACGACAAGATCAGGTTCAGCGGCCAGCCGATCGCGCTGGTCGTCGCCGAAGAGGCGGAGATTGCGCGCTTCGCGGCGTCGCTGGTTCGCGTGGAATACGACGAAGAAGCGCACGTCACGGATCTGTACCGGCAGCGTGACGAGGCCGTCGCATTGGAAACCCCCGCAAATCCGGCCGAGGCGATATTCGCCCCCCCAAAGCCGCGCGGCACGGCCGACAAGGCATTCGCCGCTGCCGAGGTGCGCCACCAGGGCGAATATTATGTCCCGATCGAGCATCACAACCCGATGGAATTGTTTGCCTCCACGGTAATGTGGGACGGCGGGGGCAAGCTCACGGTCTACGACAAGACCCAGGGCGTGCAGAACGTTCAGCGCTATGTGTGCAGCGTGTTCGACATGAAGCCGGACGATGTGCGCGTCATGTCGCCCTTTATGGGCGGCGGGTTCGGTTCAGGGCTTCGCCCGCAATACGAGGTGGTGCTGGCCGTGCTGGCGGCGCGCGCGCTGGAGCGCTCGGTGCGCGTCGTGCTGACCCGCCAGCAGATGTATGGGCTCGGCTACCGGCCCGCCATGATCCAGCGGATCGAGTTGGGCGCAAAAGCTGGCGGAACGCTGGAGGCGATCACGCATGAAGCGATCACGGTGACATCGCAATACGAGGAGTTCTATCGGCAAGAGACCGGCTGGTCCGGCCTGCTCTACAAGTGCGCCAATGCGAAGTACGCGCACAAGCTCGCTCGGCTCGATCTTGCGACGTCGTGCGACCAGCGCGCTCCGAGCGCGGCGACCGGCGTCTACGCGCTCGAATGCGCGATGGACGAACTTGCGGTCGCCCTCAAGCTCGATCCGCTCGAGCTGCGCTTGCGGTGTTACTCGGATCGCGACCAGAACACCGACCGGCCTTACAGCAGCAAGAGCCTGCGCGATTGCTACCGCCAGGGCGCGGACGCATTCGGTTGGGACAAGCGCAGCCCCGAGCCTCGCTCGATGCGCGACGGCAGCGAGCTCGTGGGCTGGGGCATGGCGACCGGCATCTGGGAAGCATTGCAGATGCCGATCGCGGTGCGAATCGTGCTCTCCGCCAATGGCCATGCGGAGGTGTCCTGCGCGACCTCCGACATCGGCACCGGCACCTACACGATCATGACGCAGGTCGCGGCCGACATGCTCGGGCTGCCGCTCGACAGTGTCACCATCAAGTTGGGCGACTCGACACTGCCGCAATCGCCGGTCGAAGGCGGATCATTTATTGCGGCCTCGGTGGCGAACGGGATAGCGACGACATCCGGCGCAGTCCGCAGGGAACTGTTGCGCCTGGCAAAGCAGATGCCGAATTCGCCGTTGGCGGACGCTGCGCCTGACGAGGTCGCGCTTGCGGACGGCAAGCTTGTGATCAAGTTGGATGCTTCGCGCGCGGTGTCGATTGCGGATGCGATGCGGCATGCCGGCGTGGACCGCATCGA
>Ga0081538_10001079_pt1 | contig 29015 bp, 29 predicted proteins | sample TabmetS5T2R1_FD_71022 | JGI IMG/M metagenome (GOLD analysis project Ga0081538, IMG submission 71022) | Tabebuia heterophylla rhizosphere microbial communities from the University of Puerto Rico - S5T2R1 | ecosystem: Host-associated > Plants > Roots > Rhizosphere ...
TACGTCTCCTACGGCACCCCGGTGTCGCTGGCCAAGCCGCTGCTGCCGGCCGCGCAGCTCAGCGACCCCGCCGTCTACCCGCCCTCCTCGACCAAGCTGTCGATCGTCACCACCAGCGGCCAGCGGCAGCAGAAGTGGCAGGCCGCCTTCGACGCCGTGGTCAAGGGCTGAGCTGGGGCCGGGTCGTCAGCGGCGCACGGGCGACCCCCTGACCACCAGGGTGCCCGCCATCCCGACCCTCCGGTAGCGGCAGTAGAACTCGTAGACGCCTGGCCTGCCGGGCGCCTTGAAGCTGGCGGCGGAGACCGCGCCCTCCCAGGCGTCCAGGTTCACCCGCGCCCTGGCAAAGGTGAAGCTGTGGATGTAGCGGTCCTGGTTGTCGACCCGGACCCGGAGGGCTTCACCGGGCCGGACGACGAACTGGGGTTGCTTGCCCTGGCGGGCCTCCGTGGCGGTCACCTGCCCTGGCGCCAGGTACACCCGGTTGGGGCTGACCTCGCTGCGGACGTTCCTGGTGATCAGCGCCAGCACCCGCGGCCGGCGTGGTGCGGTCGTGGTGGGCGGCGGCGGCGGCGACGTCGGCGTGCGCCTGGGCGCCGGCGTGACGGCGCCCTGGCCGGGTACCTGGACGGCGGGTGCCGGGTCGGCGGCCGCCGGGCGGGTCGGGGCGACCGCCTGCCCGACCTGGAACATCACCGCGCCGACGGACAACAGCAGCAGCACCACGACCGCCCAGCGCGCGAGCGGCCGCGGGTGCCGGTCGCGGGACTGCTTCAGGACTCGAGCCCAGTCGGGGGGCGGCTCGGGAGGGGAAGGGGCGTCGTGGTCCATGCGGGTGTCCCTCCAGTCGAAGATCGGATCGAGGTCGGGCGGCGCCGTCCGGGTCCGGCCGGGGGCGGCGCCGGCGGCCGCCGGCGCCGGCGTCCAGGCCGGCACCAGCCATGCCGCCAGCCGGGCCCCTGCATGGACGAGCAGGCCGAGCACCGTGGCGGCCAGCAGCAGCACGCAGGCGACGACGCTGAAGGGGGCGATCGAGCGGGCGCCGACCAGCGCGGGCAGGGTGGCGACCGCGGCGGCGCTCCCGAGGGCACGCACGGCCTCGCTGGCGGCGAGGCTGCCCATCAGGCGGCCGTGGGCGTGGTTGGTGGCGACGTGGGCGTCCATGCTGCCCTCGAAGGCGGCGATGCTCAGCCCGGCGAGGACCTGGGCGACCAGCAGCCCGGCGACGTGGGTCGGCGCCAGGATCCAGCCGGCCAGCATGCCGGCGCCCCAGGCGGGCCAGGTGACGGTCGCCGGTAGCTGCTGGCGTTCCAGCAACGCGACCGCCCCCGGCGCCAGCAGCGCCCCGGCGGTGAACGCCAGCGCCGAGCCGGCGACCCAGCGGTGCCCGTACAGCTCGGCGGCCAGCCCCACCGCCAGCAGGGCGGGGCCGGAACCGAGCAGCATGATCAGCCCGCCGGCCAGCAGCGACGGCGAGGCCGGCGCGCCGTCGCGGTGTCGGGCGCGCCGCGGCGTCCGGCCGACCGTGGCGCCGCGGGCGACCAGCCAGGTCGGGAGCTGGCAGGCGCCGTAGAGGACCACGACCGCGGCCAGCAGCCTCCCCGCACCCCCGGGCGGCTGGCCGGGCAGCAGCGCCGCGCTGGCGACGCCGGCGGCCTCCACCGCCAGGATCGCCACCACGAACAGGGTCATGGTGGTGGCCTCGCGGCCTGGGCGGCTGGCCGCGCTGACCTCGGCCCGCATGCCGGCGTAGGCCGCCAGCCCGGCGGCGTACATGACCACGATGACCACCACCAGCACCGCGACCGGCGCCCCGGCCAGCAGCAGCGCGAAGCTGGCGACCCGCAGCAGCGCCTCCACCGCCGAGGTGCAGCGCAGCAGGGACGCGGCGTCCAGGCGCGGCGACAGCCAAGCGGTCGCCGGTGCCGACAGGGCCACCCCGGCCAGCATGGCCGCGTTGCACAGGCCCAGCCCGACCAGCCCGTGGCGGTCCAGCGCCAGCAGGCTGAACACCGTCCAGCCCAGCGTCATCCCGAAGGAGTCGACCAGCCCGGCGGCCAGCAGCTGCGCCAGCCGGGCCGAGCCGACCGGGGTCCTGGCGGGGCTTGCGGGCATGGCAGGCGCAGTCCGCTACGGGACCAGGAAGGTGGTGAACTGCCAGAGGTCCTCGTCGCCGGGGCGGCCGCCGGTGACCTGCTCGAAGGGGTAGCCGCGCCGGGCCAGCGGCGTCCAGCTGGTCGGGATCGACGGGCACGGGCCCAGGTAGGGGCCGGCCACCTGGAGCACCTGCTGGTGGTCGAGGTCGTCGGGGACGCACAGCCCCCGGTTGGGGTTGCGCAGCATCCAGGCGACCGCGCCGAGCACCGACGCCGCCACCTGCAGGGTGGTGGCGTTCTGCTGCGGCACCAGCGCGCGGGCCTCCTTGATGTCGAGCTGGGACCCGGTCCACCAGCCGTTGAGGTCGTGGCCGAGCAGCAGGACCCCGAGCTCGTCGGCGCCCGAGACGATGTCGTCGGCCATGATGCGCTGGCGGTCCTGGAGCCGGTAGCCGGTCATGCGGCACTCGTGCAGCGAGGCCATGGCCGCGTCGGTCGGCAGGTAGGCGTAGTGGACGGTGGGCCGGTAGAGCGGCCGGTCGCCGTCCCAGACGGTCAGGTGGTCGCTGATGGTGAAGGCCTCGCCGTGGCGGATGACCATGCCCTCGACCTGGCCGCCCAGCGGCACCCAGGACCGCACGTAGGTGTCCATGCCGGGGCGGGCGAGGCAGACCTGGTTGCGCGGCCCGCTCCGGTGCTGGTGGGCGCCGGGCGGCAGGCGGCGCTCGTGGGTGCCCCAGCCGAGCTCGGCGGTGGCGGTCCCCTCCTCGTAGAACCCCGCGATCGACCAGGTGTTGACGAACTCGCCGACCTCCTTGGGGCGGTCGCTGATCTGGGTGTCCCGCTCGGAGACGTGGATGACCTTGGTGCCGGTCTCCATCGCCAGCCGGGCGTCGTCGCCGGCGGCCAGCGCCGCCTCCAGCCGGGCGCGCCGCGCCGGCTCCAGGGGCGCCGGCAGCCGGTCCGGCTCGGCCAGCATGGTGGCGGCGACGTCGCGGAGGGCGACCTTGGTCCAGTGGCTCACCAGCCCCGGGTTGGCGCCGTGCTCGACCACCGCGGTCGGCCCGGTCGGCCCCCACCGGGCGGCGCGGCGGCGCAGGTCCATGTGCCGCACGTACAGGGTGCGGTCGGTGGGGTCGGTGGCGGCGTGGTCGGCGAAGGTGTTGTCCCACAGCTCCACCGAGGTGTCGACGTAGAGCACGCCGTGGTCCTGGCACCACCCGATCAGGTCGCCGGTGTCGATGTCCCAGGTGAGGTTGACCAGCAGGTCCCCGGGCCCGAGCCGCTCCGCCAGGGTGGTGGCCAGGTTCTCGCGGGTGATCCGGTGGCGGACCATGCTGGCGCCCGCCTGGAGCAGCTCGGCGTCGGCGGTGGCGCGGTCGTCGAAGTCCAGCACGGTCAGCTTGGTCAGGTCCATGTCGAGGTGGCGCAGCAGCAGCGGCTGCAGGCAGCGCGACACCGAGCCGCAGCCGAGCAGCAGCAGCCGCCCGGAGAACGGGAACCGCGCCCGCGCGGCGGTGGCGGCCTGGTGGGCGCGGTGCCGGCCGCCGGCGTGGCGCTCGAGGGGCGGGTCGTCGCCGACGGCGCGGAGCTTGGTGAAGCGGGATGCGGGCCGGGCGGCGGGTGCCGCGCCGGTGCTGGGGAGGGTCATGGCGCCTCCGATCGGTCGCCGGCGACCACGCGGAGGGTCGCCAGGGAGGGGTCGGCAGGCCCGCGGACGTACATGCCGTGCGCCCTGCCCTCGGCCAGGTAGGCGAGCTTGTCCGAAGCGATGACTTCCCCCGGGGCCAGGACCGGCATGCCCGGCGGGTAGGGCGTGACCAGCTCGGCGGCCACCTGCCCGGCGGCCTCGGCGAGCGGCACGGCCCGGGCGGCGGCGAAGTAGGCCTCGCGCGGCGTCATCGCCTGCCCCCCCGGGGCCAGCACCGCCCCCCAGGACCGCGGCAGCGGGCGCGGGGCGGCGGCCGGGACCCGCTGGGCGCACAGCGCGGTGAACCCGCCGACCAGCTGCTCCACGCTGGCCACCGTGTCGCCGATGGTGACCGCCAGGATGACCGAGCTCAGGTCGCTGCCCTCGGGCGCGACCGCCAGCCGCTGCCGCAGCACCCGCTCGGCCGCCAGCCCAGTGAGGCCCAGGCCGGCGACGTCGACCACCAGCTTGGTGGGGTCCAGCTGCCGGGGCCCCAGGCCGAGGCGGCCGGCGTCCAGCACCTGCAGCCCGGGCAGCATCCCCAGCCGCGAGCGCGCGCCGGCCGCCAGCTCCACGGCGCGGCCCAGCAGCGCCTCGCCGTCCAGGACCAGCTGGCGGCGGCAGGCGTCGATGGAGGCCAGCAGCGGCAGCAGGGGGCTGGTGGTCTGGGTCAGCTTGACCGCGGCGGCGACCCGGTCGGCCGCCACGCGGCCGCCGCGCAGGTTGAGGATCGAGCTCTGGCTGAGGCTGCTCAGCATCTTGTGGGTGCTGGTGGTCGCCCCGTCGGCGCCGGCCGCCATGGCCGAGGGCGGCAGCTGCGGGTGGAAGCCGAAGTGCGGCCCCCACGCCTGGTCGACGTAGACCGCCACCCGGCGGGCGTGCGCCACGCGGGTGACCGCCTCCAGGTCGGTGGCGACGCCGAAGTAGGAGGGGCTGGTCAGCGCCACCAGCCTGGCGGGCGGGTGGGCCTGGAGCGCGGCGGCGACGTCGTCGGGGTGGACGCCGACGCCGACGCCCAGCTCCGGGTGCAGCCGGGGCGCGACGTACACCGGCCGCGCCCCGGTCAGGATGAGCGCGGCCAGCAGCGACTTGTGCAGGTCGCGGGCGACGACCACCTCGTCGCCCGGTTCCAGGGTGGCCAGCAGGAAGGCGTGGTTGCCGCTGGAGGAGCCGTTGCCGAGGAACAGGCAGCGGTCGGCGCCCCAGGCGTCGGCGGCCAGCGCCTCGGCGTCCCGCAGCGTCCGGTCGTGGGTGGCGGTGCCGAGCCAGACGTCGGCGGCGAACAGCTCCGGGCCGAGCAGGCCCACCAGCGCGGGGTCGGCGCCGTGGCCGAGCTTGTGGCCGGGGCAGGAGAACGGCACCGTCCCGGCGGCCTGGTAGCGCTCCAGCACCTCCACCAACGGCGCCCGGTGGTGCTTGAAAGGCCGGCGGCGTGCGGGGGGCTGGGGCGTGCGCCGGATCGCGGTGGTTGTCACGCAACCTCCCCCGTTGTACCGGATACCCGGGATCGAGATGATAGTGATCGTTATCTCTCATTGACCGTTATCGCTCATGAGAGGTAACTAGTCAAGATGTGTCATGCCGCCTAGTACAGACGGGCTGGTCCGGCGCCGTTGGCGTGCTCAGCCGACGGTGGCGGCGGGGAGCTGGCCCTGGGGCAGGAGGACCCGGAAGGAGGCCCCGCCACCGGGCCGGTCCTCGACCCAGGCGCGGCCGCCGTGGAGGCTGGCGAACCGGGCGACCAGCGCGAGCCCGATGCCCGAGCCGGGTGCGTGGTCGGCGACGTTGCGGCCCTTGCGGAACGGCTGGAAGATCTGCTCGCGAAGCTCCGCCGGCACCCCCGGGCCTTCGTCCTCGACCAGCAGCAGCACCCCGCCGTCGGGCTGGGGTTGGACGCGGACCCAGATGGTGGTGCCCGCCGCGGTGTGCCTGGCGGCGTTGACCACGAGGTTCTCCACGATCCGCTCCACCTTGGGGGCGTCCACGGCGATCGCCACCGCCGGCGCGTCCACCACCATGGTGTGCTCGGCCGCCACCCCGGCGTCGCCCACCACGCGGCGGGTCAGCCCGCCGAGGTCGACCACCTGACGGCGCGGGCTGAGGGTGCCCCGGGCGAGCCGGTCCAGGTCCAGCAGGTCGGCGAGCAGCCCGTCCAGCTTGCGGGCGCTGGTGGACAGCCGCCGGAGCAGGTCGGCGACGTCGTCGGGGGGCAGGCCGTCGGCGCGGCGCTCCAGGGTGAGCGCGATCCCCAGCACGGTGGTCAGCGGGGTGCGCAGGTCGTGGGAGACCGCCTGCAGGAAGGTCGTCTTCATCTCGTCGACCGCGCGCAGGTGCTCGGCCGCCGCGCGCTCGCGTTCCAGCGCGGCGGCCAGCTGGTGGGCCGCCTCCTGCTCGCGGTCCAGCGCCTCGGCGAGGCGCGCGGCGGTCAGGTGGGTCGCGGTGATGTCGGTCAGGATCCCCTGCCAGAACAGCGGGCGGCCGTCGCCGCCGCGGACCAGGACCGCCTCGTCGCGGACCCAGCGCACCTCGCCGGCACGGGTGCACATGCGGTACTCGGCCACGAACGGCTCGCCGGTCTGGTTGGTCCGCTCGCACTCCGCGGCGACCCGGTCGGCGTCCTCGGGGTGCACCAGCCCCGCCCAGATGTCGGAGTTCCCGATCCAGTCCACGGCCCGCTCACCCAGCAGCGCCTGCAGCTGCGGGCTGATGTAGAGGACCGGGTTGGGCGCCTCTGGGCCGAGGGTGTAGACCACCCCGGGAAGCCGGTCCAGCAGCGCCTGGTAGCTCGCCTCCAGGTCGGCCAGCCGCCGTTCCAGCTCGGGGCGCGGGGCCAGGTCCGCCACGGCCTGCCCGTGGCCGGCCGGCGCCGCAGGCCGGCGGGCGTCGACGCCGACGCGCAGCTCGATCTCGGTCATCACCAGGCCGGCCACGTCGGCGAGCAGGGCCACGTCGTCGTCGGTCCAGCTGCGCGGCTGCCGGTCGGCGACGCAGAGCGACCCCAGCACCTGCCCCGCGAACCGCAGGGGGATGCCGAGGTAGGCGGCCACGCCGAACTCCGCCACGGCCTGGTTGCCGCGGGCCAGCGGGTCGCCGCGTGCGTCGCCGATCACCAGCGGTTGCCCGGTGACCAGCAGGCGCTGGCAGAGCGAGTGGGACAGCGGCAGCTGCCGGGCCGACGCCCACGGCTCGGGCACGCCCAGGCACGCCTTGAGGAACTGCCGGTCCTGGTCCACCAGGGTCACCAGCGCGATCGGGGCGCGCAGCAGCCGGGCGGCCAGGCGGGCAAGCCGGTCGAAGGCCTCCTCGGTGGCCGTGTCGAGCAGGTTGGTCTGCCGCAGGGCTTCCAGCCGACCCGGGTCGGCCAGCAGGCTCGTCAGGCTGGTGGGCATGCCGCCGGTCCTCCCTCCGGGCCGGCGGCACCACTCTCCGTGCCGCCGCCCCGACCAGTCTCACAACCTGCCCGGGCGGTTTGCAACCAGGGCGGACCGGCGCCTCCCTACCTGTTGCGGGTCATCCGCCTGGTGTCGTCGGCGGTGCCGCCGTCCGCGTGAAGGACTGCGTCCAGCCGTCGCTCCGGAGCACGAGCTTGAGGAAGCCGAAGTGGTCGTCGTCGGCCGCGGCCCGGGCCGGATGCGCCGTGCCGGAGAACGGGATCAGGTCGCGGCCGCCGGTCCCGACGATGCTGGTGCGGATGCCCCGGCTGGCGTCGATGGTCCCGTTGCAGGTCATCGGCTGCAGCCGCTCGTAGGCGTGGTTGTGGCCGTTGAGGACCAGGTCGACCCCGCGGGTCGAAGTAGAATTCCGCGGGCGTCGGTCAGGGGCCGGCGCCCTGGCGGCGTACCAGGTGGACGACGACCGCCACCAGCAGCCAGACCAGGGCGATCGGCAGCAGCACCGTCAGCGCCGGCGCCCCGATGGTCAGCGCCCACTCGCGGCCATCGGTCCGGTCCAGCACGGCGGCGACGCCGACGCCGACCACGGCGACCGCCAGCACCAGCAACGGCCAGCGGACGGCCCGCCACAGGCCGCGTTCAGGGGCGGCCATGTCATCCCTCCCTAGGGGTCACCTGGGATCGTCGGCCCTACTGCTTGCGCAGCTCGGCCTTGTGGGCGGCCGCGCGGCCACCGCCGCCGGCGGCCAGGACCCGGTGGGCCGGAACGGCGTACAGGTGGATGCGGTTGTCGAGGAAGTCGGAGAAGGCCAGCAGCCGCCCGTCGGCGGACACGTCCAGGCCGGTGGTCTGGTTGCCGCCGACGATCGCGTCCAGGACCCGCCCGCTGGCGGCGTCGAGGGCCAGCACCGAGCCCCACTCCGGGCCGGGGGCGCAGTAGCAGGCGCCGTTCTTGCCCCGGTTGGAGACGTACAGCACGCGGCCGTCGGGGGTGAGGTCGATGGTGTTGGGGACGTTGTCGGTGGCGGCCAGCTTGCGGACCCGCTCGCTGGCCAGGTCGACCACGAACGCCTCGTTGGTGCCCATGTCGTCGGCGTACAGGCGGCCCGCCTCGGGGTCGCCGACCAGGTGGCGCATGGCGCCGCCGGTGCGCAGCAGGGTCCTGGACCGCCGCCTGCCGGCCAGGTCGATCCGCTGCAGCTCGCCGTCCTGGAACCCGGCCACGTACAGCCGCCGGCCGTCGGGCGTCGGCCACAGGCCGCGGGGCGTGCGGACGGTCGGGAGCAGCCGCCGCAGCCGCCCGGAGCGCAGGTCGATCACGGACACGTCGTTGGATACCCAGTTGGCCACGTACAGGGTGCGCTCGTCCGGCGACAGGGCCATGACCTTGCTCCAGGTCCCGCCGGTGTTCAGCTGGCGGCGGACGCGGTAGCTGCGGCGGTCGATCTCCCAGACCGAGGCGGTCTGCATCTGGCTGGCGTACACGGTGCGGCCGTTGCGGGTGAAGATCACCTCGACGGCGCCGTGCCGGCCGAGCTTGACCTCCCGCAGCCGTCGCCGGGTCCTGGCGTCGAACACCTCGATGCCGCGACCGCCGAGCAGGGAGACCCACAGCTGCCGGCCGTCGGGCGAGAAGGCGACCTGCTTGGGGTTGGAGCCGCTGCGCAGCTCGCCGAGCTTGTGGTGCAGCAGCCCCTTGCGGTCGAGCCAGAGGTCGAGGGAGCGGTCACGGTCCAGCACGACCCGCTGGACCAGCCGGTTGTAGCCGGGCCGGCTGAGGGTCAGCTCCAGGTGGCCGCCCCGGAGCGTGGCGGCGAACGGGCTGGTCCCGCGCCTGGTCGCGCCGCCGACGGCGCGGACCTGCAGCGCCGCCCCGGCCGGGTGGGTGGTCACCCGCAGCCGCCAGGTGTGCCGCCGCAGCTCGGCCTCGGCGGCGGCCGCCCTGGCCGCGGCCGAGGGCTGCGCGGCGGCGGGCCGGGTGGCGGGCTCCGGCGCGTCGGGCCCGGGGCGGCGGAGGAGGCCGCCCATCCAGACCGCGCCGCCCGCCAGCAGCAGCACGAGGACGAGCAGCAGCCCGCCCCTGGCGAGCCGTCGCCGCCGTGCCGTCACGATGCCGCTCCCGCTGACCCGTATTGTCAGGCCGAACGGGACATACCCTACCGCATCGGGAGGTGCGGCCTCCGCGCGCCTACGGCGGGGTGCACCCCGCCGAAGCCGGCGCGCAGCTGGTCGCGCACGCGGGTGTCGACGTCGGCGGTGTTGGCGTCCGCGCCGTGCAGGTCGTCGAGCTGCTTGGCCCAGGCGCGCATGGCGCCGCTCGGCGACCCGGTCAGGCCCTGGCTCATGACGACGTCGACCGCGCGGCGGACCGCGGTCTCGAACGACTCCCGGCCGTTACCGCTGAAGCCCTCGAACGTACCCAAGTCGTTCCTCTCCTCTCGAAGAAACGCGGGCAGCAGGACCTGCTCCCACTGCCGCACCCGCACCGGCCTCCCTGGACAGGTCTTCCCCCGCACCGGGGTCCACGGCGACGGTGCGCCCCACATCGAGTGGAAGCCGAGGCCGCCGCCGCGGGGGCCGGGGCAGCGCCGGCGCGGGATGGTCGGGTGCACCGCGCGGAGCTTGGCGTGCAACCAGCGCAGGCTGTCGAGCTGCGCCCGCGATCAGGGGAAGTTGTCGGGGTCGCCGTTGTCCTCGGTCTCGATCGAGATCGCGAAGGCGTTGGCGTCGAGGTTGGCGTCGGCCCGCCGGCCGGTGTCCATGAGCTGCCAGATGCGGCCGTCCTGCGACCCGGACGGCGCGCCCCGGACGATGAAGTGGGACTCGATCCCGGTCTGGTCACGGAAGAAGAACCAGGCGCCCAGGGCCGAGCCGACGATCGAGTGGTCGATGACCGTGGTCGGCGTCATCCGCGGTTGCCGGTTCCACTCGGGCAGGAGCTTGTGGTTGCCGCCATGCGGCGACCCGCGGAAGCTGATCAGCGCCACTACACCAGCTCCGCGGGATCGACCGGCGTGTCCGGCGGCTCACGGTTGCCGTGCGCCGCCGCCGCGGCGGCCTTCACCGTCGCCGGGACCTCGGCGATGCAGTCCCCGGCGCGGGCGCGGCGGCCGCGGCCGGGTGGCCGGCGGGCAGCTCCTCACCCCGGCGCCGGGTCGGCGCCATGTCATCTCCCTCCACCATGGCTGCGACCTCCTCGGAACGGCCCACGACGCGCAGGCGGCCAGAAGCCTAACCTTCCGGCGCCAACCTGACGACTCGGGCACGGCCGGGCGCGGCCGGCTAGGTCGCGTGCCGCGACGCGCTGGGATCCCCGGCGGGATCGGGCAGCTCGCCGGGGGGGACGGGTGGCCGCGCGAACCGCTCGACGGCCCGGCAGGCGAGGCCGGTGACCAGCAGCTGGCAGGCGAGCAGCCACTGGTTCTCGAAGGACTGCTTGTTGGCGAGGTCGAAGGCGGCGAACACCAGCCCGGAGGCGAGCACCAGGCTGGCGACCGAGCGGTCCAGGAACCGGTGGGCCAGCAGGTAGGCCCCTGCCACCAGGCCGAGCACCACCGGGATCCGCGCGGCCGCCGGCAGGAACCGCCAGACCGAGATCGAGTCGGGCCGTGCCGGCAGGTCGAGGAAGAACTCCACCGTGCAGCCGTAGAACCGGGCCGGGTTGGCGAGCAGCCAGGGCAGGCAGATGGCCGCGGCCAGCGCGCCGGCGGCCAGCGCGCGCCGCCAGCCGAAGCTGGGCCACAGCGCCCACAGCGGCAGGACCAGGACGACGTGCTGCTTGGTGGCCAGCGCCAGCGCCAGGGGGACGACCGCGAGCCCGGCACGGCCCGACAGCAGCAGCGCCACCGCGGCCAGCAGGCAGCCGAGCACGACGCTCTCGTTCCAGGCCTGCTGGGTGATCCGCAGCGTCCCCGGAAGGGAGACGGTCATCACCACCAGCAGCAGCGCCAGCGACGCGCGCTCCGCCAGCCCGGCCGGGGCGGCAGCGGCCCTGGGGTGGCCGGCGCGGTAGACCACCCAGAGGAGCATGGCCGAGCCCGCCAGCAGCACCGCCAGCTCGCCGTAGCGCACGTCGCCCAGCACGACCCGGCCCGGCAGCGACGCCAGCAGGGTGAACGGCAGGTAGTTGAAGCACTCGTCGGTCTGGCCGGCGGGGACGCCGGTGAACGACATCTCGTAGGGGTTGCGGCCCTCCAGCAGCCCGCTGGTCGCCTGCTGGAAGATCACCCACACGTCGATCGCGGGGCGGGCGCTGGCCTGCACCACCAGGACCGCGGCGGTCGAGGCGCTGAGGTAGGCGAGGGCGCCGAGCAGCCACCGCCGGTTCGCCACCACCAGCGCGCCGGCGACCAGCAGGACGCTGGTGAGCATCCCGAAGCCGGTGGCGAACGGGAACAGCGGTCCGCGGTCGACGTTGCCGATCGGCGGCCGCCACCACTGCGGGATCAGGCCGATCAGCAGCGCCAGGCAGAAGGCCGCCCGCGACGGCACCTGGGGGGTGCGGCGCAGCACGACGAGCGCGCCGAGCGCGGCGCACCCGGCGACCACCACCACGGCGTTGAAGTCGGTGTAGATGGTCGTGTAGCTGGTGGCCGCCGCGATCGCGGCGGCCACCAGCAGCGTCGCGTCTCCGCCGTGCCGGGAGGCACGCGCGAGTGGGCCTGGCATCTCGACGCGGCATGCTAACAGCGGCGTCGCGTGACACCTTCGGGGGCCTGTGCAAGCATGCAGGCTCGCAGTGACCAGCCAGCCACGACTCGTGCACCCGGCCGCTCCGCCCGAACCACCGGCGACGTCACGCCCGAGGGGGGGCTGGTGGCCCGCGGTCCTGGTCGTCGCGCTCGCGGCCAGCCTCACCCTGACCTGGCCGCTCGCCCTGCACCTGGGGGAGCGGTTCCTGGTGCGGCTGCCCGGCCCGCGGCCGGGCCTGTTCGGGGCGCCCCCCGCCGGCACCTTCGCCGCCAACGACAGCCTGCAGACGATGCACGTCAACCGGGTCGTGATCGACGACGTGCTGCACCTGCGTGAGCCCTACCTGGACCTGGTGAGCGGCGCGGCCGGCCCGGAGCCGCTGCGGACGACCTCGCTGGACCTGCCGTGGACGCCGGTCCAGGCGGTGCTGCTGCCGGTCGGGCTGGTCGCGGGGTACAACGCGACCCTGGTGCTGTCCTCGGTCCTGACCGTGCTGTGCGGCTTCGGGCTGCTGCGCCGGCACACCCGCTACCCCCTGCTGGCGCTGGCGGGCGCGCTCGCCTACGCCTTCGTCCCCGGCCGGATGTTCCAGCTCTCGCTGCACTTCAACGCCGTCATGTGGTGGGCCTTCCCGGCGGCGGCGTGGGCGCTGGAGGCGATGCTGGAGCGGCACCGGGCCGGGCGCCGCTGGTTGGCGCCCGGGCTGTGGCTGGCGGCGGTGACGCTGACGGTCGGGCTCTCCGGCGAGTACCACCACAGCCTCTACCTGAGCGGCATGCTCGGCTTCCTGGTGGTCTGGCGGCTGGTGGAGGCGGCGCTGCGGCGGGTGCCGGTGCCGCTGGGGCCGGGGGCGCTGGCGCTCGCCGCGGTGGCGGTGACCGACGCCTACGTGGTCGCCTCCTTCCGCTGGGTGTTCGGCGGCGGCGTCGCCGGGACCAACGGCCGCTACGACGAGGTGGTCCGCTACGCGCCGCGCGGGCTGCTGACCCTGGTCCACAAGGACCTCGGCGAGCTGGGCGAGGGGCTGGTGTACCTGGGCTGGCCGGTTGTCCTGCTGGCGCTGGCCGGCGGGGTCGCGGTGCTGCTGCGGCGCCGCGGCGCCGTGGCGCCCTATGCCGTGCTGGCCGTGCCGGTGCTGTTCCTCACCTTCGGGCCGGCCGCCGACCTGGCCCTGCAACGGGCCCTGGCCAGGGTGGGGCTGCCGGACGACCTGGCGCCCTACCGGTTCCTGTTCGACACGGTCCCGTTCCTGGAGCTCCAGCGGGTCACCGCGCGCATGCTGGTGCTGGCCGCGCTGCTGCTGGTGCTGCTGGCGGTGGTGGCGCTCGACGGCGCAACACGGTGGGCGGCGCGGCGCTGGGGACCGGACGGCCGGCGGCCCCGGTTCGGCCGGCCGTTGCGGGCGCTGGCCGTGGTCGCACTGGTGCTCGGCATCGCCTGGCTGGTCAACGACTACCGCATGCTCCGCACGGTGGTGCGGCCGGCCGAGACCGGCAACCGGGTGACGGTCGCGCTGCGCGACGCCGGCGACCGCGCCGGGCCGTTCCTCGGCCTCCCGGTGCACGGCCCGACGGTGCCGTGGAACGCGGCCTCCACCTACCTCGCCTCGCAGACGGGACGACGCACCCTCAACGCCTACAACCAGTCGCCGATGGGCTGGCTGGAGGCGCGCGCGGCGGCCCTCGAGCCGCTGAACCAGGGCCGGGTCGACGACGCCGCCCTCGCCGTGCTGCGCGCCACCGGCACCCGCCAGGTGGTGGTGGTCAACGAGCCGCACGTCTACCCGTGCTGCGACGCCTGGCGCGCGGTGGTCGACGGCCTGGTCGCCTCCGGCCGCTTCCGGCTGGTGCTGGACGACCCGCCGTTCGCCCTGCTGGAGCTCCAGGATCCGTAGGCGTCAGCGGAACCGGAACCTGGTGGCGTCGGTGGGGAACGCCGACCAGGCAAGCACCCGCCGCGGGTACAGGCCGAGCACGCCCTCGTAGGCGTGGGCCTCGGGCCCGTAGCCGTACTTGGCCTTGGAGGCCTCGGCCAGCCGCCGCGCCAGCTCCGGGGACGGCCTGGCCGGGCGGACGTCGCCCTCGACCACCACGGCCTTGGCCGGGTCGGGCAGGTGCATGACCACCTTGGGGCCGGCGAGCGCGTTGCGGTAGTGCACGGCCTGCTCGCTGCCGCCGTAGAACCAGACCTCGTCCAGCCACAACCCGTCCACCGGCACCGCGTGGGGCCGGCCGTCGGGCCGCACGGTGGTGACCCAGTAGTGCGTCGCCGCCTCGAGCGCGGCGCGCACCGTGGCCCACGCCAGCGTCTTCGTCACGCGCCCGTAGCCGTCGGGCAGCTCCAGCCGCTCGGCGATCGGCTCCATCCGGCTCCTCCCAGGTCGGGAGCCGTCGATCCTAGGCGCAACCTGCGACAGCCTCTACGATGCGCCGGTTGACGAAGGGAACCTGGACGATGGTGTGGCTGGTGCGGGACGGCGAGGTGCTGGCGCCGCTCGAGGTGGCGACGACGCTGCAGGCGCGCTCGCGCGGGCTGCTCGGCCGCGACGGGATCGAGGGCGCCATGCTGCTGCGGCCCGCGTTCTCGGTGCACACCTTCGGCATGCGCTTCCCCATCGACGTGGCCTTCTGCGACGCGCGGCTGCGGGTGCTCGACACCGTGACGATGCGGCGCAACCGGCCGGGGCGCCCGCGGCTGCGCGCCCGCTGCGTGCTGGAGGCGGAGGCGGGCACGTTCGCCCGCTGGCGCCTACGCCGAGGCGACCGGCTCGAGGTCCGGCGCTGACCGTCCGGGGACCAGCTCCCCGCCGGCCGTGGTCGGGCCCGCCCGCAGCAGCTCGCGCGCGAAGCCGCGCAGCAGGCCGTGCAGGCGGTAGCGGGTCCAGCCGGCCGGCTCCTGGCCGGCGACCTCGACCAGGTGGGCGTCGACCAGGCGCTCCAGCTGCTCCTCCGCCTCGGCGACGGGGAGGTCGAGCGGCGCCGCGGCGGTCCGCGCGGTGAACTCCGCCACCTCGACCAGCCCGAGCAGCCGGAAGGCCCGCCGGGCCGCGTCGTCCTGCGCCCCGAGCCCGGCCGCGAAGCTGGCCCGCACCTCCAGGTCGCCGGCCCGCAGCTCGTCGAGGCGGCGCCGCTCGGCGCCGAGCCGCTCGGCCAGGCGGCCGAGTCGCCAGTGCGGCCTGGCCGCGAGCCTGGCGCCGGCGACCCGGACCGCCAGCGGCAGGTGCCCGCAGCGCCGGGCGATCGTCTCCGCCGCCACCGGCTCGGCGGCCACCCGCTTCCTGCCGGCCACCTTGGCCAGCAGGCCCACCGCCTCGGCGGGGCTCATCACCGGCAGCTCCAGCTGGTGGGCCGCCTCCAGGCCGGCCAGCCGGGCCCGGCTGGTGACCAGCGCGGCGCAGCCGGCGCCGCCGGGCAGCAGCGGCCGGACCTGCGCCTCGTCCGCCGCGCCGTCCAGCACCAGCAGCACCCGCCGGTCGGCCAGCAGCGCCCGGTAGCGCCAGGCGCGCTCCTCCACCCCCTGCGGCAGCGCCGCCGGCTCCACCCCCAGCGCCAGCAGCAGGCTCCCCAGCACCTCGCCGGGCGCCAGCGCCCCGGTCCCGGTCCCGCGCAGGTTCACGTACAGCTGCCCGTCGGGGAAGCGCCGCCGCAGCCGGTGCGCGGCCCGCACCGCGACCGCGCTCTTGCCGACCCCCGCCATGCCGGAGACCGCCGCCACGGCGACGGCGGTGGCGTGCTGCTCCGGCTCGCGCCCCAGCAGCTCGGCGAGGGCCGCCAGGGCGCCCTCCCGGCCGGTGAAGTCCGCCAGGTCCGCCGGCAGGTGGCAGAGCGCGCGCGCGGCCGCCGAGGGGAGCCCACCGGCGACGGTCGTCGGCGCCGGCGGCTCCAGGGCGGGGTCGGCCGCGAGGATCGCGTGCTCCAGCCGCTGCAGCACCGGGCCGGGCTCCAGCCCCAGCTCCTCGCTGAGCAGCCGCCGGCCGTCCCGGTAGGCCGCCAGCGCCTCGGCCTGCCGCCCGGAGCGGTACAGCGCGAACATCAGCTGGGCCCGCAGGCGCTCGCGCAGCGGGTGCGCGGCCACCAGCGCCTGCAGCTCGCCGGTCAGGTCGAGGTGCCGGCCGCGGCGCAGGTCCGCCTCGGCCCGCTCCTCCAGCGCCGCCACGCGGCGCTCCTCGAGCTGCGCCACCTTGCTGCGGCAGGCGCCCCGCAGCGCCACGTCGCCGAGCGCCGGCCCGCGCCACAGCCCGAGCGCCTCGCCGAGGGCGGCGGCGGCCCGCTCGGGGGCGTCGCCCTCCAGCGCCAGCCGCGACTGCTCCACCAGCTGCTCGAAGCGGTGCAGGTCCAGCACGCCGTGCTCGAGCCGCAGCAGGTAGCCCGGCGGCCGGGTGACCAGCATCTGCCTGGGCGCGCGGCCGCCCTGCGGTGGCCGCAGGTGCCGGCGGAGCTGGGAGACGTAGCCGTGCAGCAGGTTCTCGGCGGTGGCCGGTGGCTCCTCGCCCCACAGCTCCGCGACCAGCCGGCAGGCGGGCACCACCTGGTTGGCGTCCAGCAGCAGGGCGGCCAGCAGCGCACGCTGCTTGGGGCCGCCGAGCGAAACGGCTCGGCCGTGCTCCCACACCTCGAGGGGGCCGAGGATCCGGAACTCCATGGGCGCCACCGGCGGACGGCACGTCGGACTCGGGGAACGCAGCGCGAAACCTAACAAATGGGGTGCCCCGGCGTGCAACTCCAGCGGTTCTCCAGTGAGTGGCCAGCGGATCACCCAGCGTGGCAGGTGAGAACCGGCCGGATCAGGGAATGCGCAGGGCGGGGGACGGCGCCGGCTGCCCAGCGCCGCCGCGCAGCCCCGCGCCCGCGGTCCCGGGCGACGCGCAACTGCCCGCCGTGCCGGGACGAGGGGGAAGGCGATGGGCCACCGGTCGAGGTTGCCGCCGTGACGGCCGTGGTGCTGCTGGGCGCGTTCCCGTCGCCGCGGCTGTTCCCCGAGCCGGGCGTGCTGCGCGGCTTCGACCCTGCCGCCGACGGCGCCGACCCCTGCGGGCTGGTCGAGCTGGTCGCCGAGGAGCTCGCCGCCCACGGCACCGTGCTGGCGCTGCACCCGACCTGGGACGGCGGCGCCGGCCACCACCTGGTGCGGATGGTCCGCTCGGCGCTGGCGACCAACCGCCTGGTCCCGGTCGCGACCGCGCTGCCGCCGCTGGCGACCGCCGTGCTCGGCGCCCAGCTGGCCGCCGCGGCGCCGCACCTGCAGGGCCCCGGCCCGCTGCTGGGTGGCGCCGGCCTGCTCGGGTCGCGGCTGGCGGTGGGGGCGTGGACCTCCAGCGTCAGCCGGCTGGAGCAGCCCAGCCCGAGCCTCGGCCAGCACCTGCGCTCGTGGTGGCCGCGCAGCCGCTTCCTGGTGACCGTCCAGCCCGACCCGCGCGTGGACCCGATCCGGCGGCGGCGGCCGTTCGACGCCGCCGGCTGGGCGCTGCGCCCGCCGTCGCTGGCGGTGCTCGCCACCCACGGCGGCGACGCGGGCTGGCTGCACGAGGTCGTCCTGCCCGCGATCGGCGCCGAGCGCGTGGTCGAGACGGGCCCAAGCCCGCTCGGCCGGCGCTGGTGGGGCGCGCCCCGGCTGGCCGAGGTGGTCGGCTGCGGCGCCGACCCCGCGGCCACCGCCGCCGAGCTCGCCGCCGCCTTCCCCTGCATCGCCTGCGGCTGGTGCGGGGAGCCGGTCGCCGAGGCCAGCTGCCCGCTGTGCTGGATGGCCCCCACGCCCCTGCCGACCATGAGGAGCGTCGCGTGAACCCACGTCAGCGTCGAGGCATGCTGCTGCTGATCATCGCCGCCGTCGGCTCGCTGGCGGTGTTCGTCCTGGTCGCCTCCTACGTGGCGTCGGTCCGCACCGAGGTCGGCCCGCTGGCCCCGGTGCTGCGCCTGCGCGCCGACGTGGAGGCGTTCCAGCCCGTGACCCCGCAGCTGGTCGAGGAGGTCCGGGTGCCCCGCCGCTGGCTGCCCTCCACCGCCGTGCACCGCCTCGACGCCCTGCTCGGCACCGTCGCCGGCACCGACCTGGCGCGCGGCTCCTACCTGCAGACCGACATGCTGGTGCCGCCGCCGGCCCTCTCCAAGGGCCAGCGCGAGATCGCGATCCTGGTCGACGCCGAGACCGGCGTCGCCGGCAAGGTCGAGCGCGGCAGCCACGTCGACATCTTCGCCACCTTCCAGGAGAACCAGGCCACCGACGGCAACCGCGCCCGCTCCAGCTCGAGGGTGATCGTCCGCAACGCCCGCGTCCTGGACATCGGCTCGCTCGAGGAGGTCTCCACCCCCGACATCCGCGGGCTGCTCACCCCCAGCCAGGTGGTCCCGGTCACCTTCGCGCTCTCGGTCAAGGACAGCCTGGTGCTCACCTACGCCGAGAGCTTCGCCACCAAGGTGCGGCTGGCGCTGATCGGCGGCGGCGACACCGCCAAGGTCAAGGGCAGCCTGGTCTACGAGGGCAGCGCCGCCAGGGCGACGCCCAAACCGGCCGCCAGGCCCCCGGCCCGGCAGACCGCCGCCAGCGCGCCGACCACCACCAGCGGGGGGCGCCCGTGAGCTTCCAGGTGATCCTCGGCGTCGGCAACGCCGCGGTCGGCGCGGAGACCCGCGCGCTGTTGGAGGAGTCCGGCGAGTTCCGGGTGGTCGAGGCGGCGGGGTCCGCGCCCGACCTGGTCGCGGCCGTCGCCCGGCGCGACCCCGACGTGGTGCTGGTCCACGAGGACCTGGGGCCCCTGCCGGTGCTCGACCTCACCCGCGAGCTCGGCCTGCGCCACCCGCACGTGGCGGTGGTGCTGGCGGTGCGCGACGACACCGCGGCGACCTACAGCGCCGCCATGGAAGCCGGCGCGCGCGGCGTCCTCACCCTGCCGCTGTCGCTGGAGGAGCTGCAGGCGCGGCTGACCGCGGCCGGCGTCTGGGCGCGCACCGTCCGCCGCCACCTCTCCGCCGAGCTCGCCGGCCTCTCGGACGTGCGCGGGGTGGGCGGCACGATGGTCGCCGTCGCCGGCGCCAAGGGCGGCGCCGGCGCCACCGTCCTGGCGGTCCACCTGGCGCTGATGGCCGCCGCCGGCGGCACCCAGCAGCGCGTCTGCCTGGTCGACTTCGACCTGCAGACCGGCGACGTGCCCACCGTGCTCGACATCTCCTACCGGCGCACCGTCACCGACCTGGTCGAGGTCGCCGACGAGCTGACCGCCCGCGCCCTGCAGGAGACCCTCTACGCCCACCGGTCCGGGCTGCGCGTGCTGCTGCCCCCCGCCGAGGGCGAGCGCGCCGAGGACGTCACCGGCCACGTCGCCCGGCAGGTGCTGGGCGCCATCAAGTCCCGCTTCGACGTGGTCGTGATCGACTGCGGCGCGACGGTCACCGAGGCCACCGCGGTCGCGGTCGAGATGGCCGACTCGGTGGCGCTGGTCGCCACCCCCGACGTGCTCTGCCTGCGGGCGGCCAAGCGCCTGCTGCGGCTGTGGGAGCGGCTGCAGGTCCGCAAGGACGAGGACGTCACGCTGGTGCTCAACCGCGCCAGCAAAACCAACGAGGTGCAGCCCGACCTCGCCGGCCGGGTGGTCGGCGCGCCGGTCGCCGGCGTCACCCTGCCGGCGGCGTTCCGCAAGCTCGAGCCCTCGCTGAACAGCGGCTCGCCGGAGCGGTTCGAGGACGTGCCGCTGCGGCGGGCGATCGCCGAGCTGGGCCACGAGCTGAAGATCGTCAGGCCGCAGCCGGCGGCCGGGCGCTCGCGGCGGCGCCCGCGGGGCCGCCACGGCCGCGGCGAGTCGGGCCAGGTGGCGGCCGAGACGGTGGCGCTCACCTTCCTGGTCCTCACCGTCTTCCTGGCCATCTGGCAGTGCGTGCTGTACGGCTACAGCTACCAGCTCGCCGGGCACGCGGCGGTCGAGGGGGCGCGCAAGGCGGCGGTGGGGTCGCCGGTCGAGCCGGCGGTCCGCCGCGACCTGCCGCAGGCGTGGCGCGACGACCCGGACGACGTCCGGGTGGCCGCCGGCGGCGGCACCGTGACCGTCTCGCTCGAGGTGCCCACCGTGATCCCCGGCCTGGTGTCGGGCCCGCTGCGGGTGTCGGCGCAGGCCGCCGCGGTGGTCGAGCGCACCTGGGGGTGGACCTGATGCGGCGCCCCCGACGGCGGCAGCGCGGCTCGGCGTCGGCGGAGCTGCTGTGGACGCTGCCGTTCCTGATGGTGTGCCTGCTGGTGGCGCTGCAGCTGTTCTTCGCGGCCAGCACCGCGGTGTCGGCCAACAACGCCGCCAGGGCCGGCGCGCGCGCCTCCAGCCTCGGCGGCGACGGCCAGGCCGCCGCCAGGCAGGCGCTGGTCCCCTGGCTGCGCGGGTCGGCGCGCGTCGCGGCCGGCGGCGGCGCCGCCAGCGTGACCGTGCAGATGCCGCTGCTGCTCCCCAGGGGGGTGCCGTACGTGTTCCGCGACCAGGTCCCCACCACGGTCTCGCGCTCCGCGCAGATGCCGGTCTCCGAAGGGTTCGGGTTCTGAGGTGGGCCTCAAGGACCGGATCGAGGCGGAGGTCGACGCCGACCGCGTCGCCAACCCCGACAGCGACGTCACCTACTACCGCCAGCGGCTGCTGGAGGAGGTCGACCTCTCCGAGCTGGCGACCCTGAACACCGGCCAGCGGCGCGCCCGGCTGGAGCGCGTGGTCGGGCACCTGCTGAGCCGCGAGGGCCCGGTGATGTCCACCAGGGGTCGCTCGTCGCTGATCCGCCGGGTGGTCGACGAGGCGCTCGGCCTCGGCGTGCTGGAGCCGCTGCTGGCCGACGAGGCGGTCACCGAGATCATGGTCAACGGCCCCGGCGACATCTTCGTGGAGCGCGCCGGGCGCATCCAGCGGGTCGAGGCCCGCTTCGCCAACGAGAGCCAGCTGTACCAGACGATCGACCGGATCGTGTCGACGGTCAACCGCCGGGTCGACGAGTCCAGCCCGATGGTGGACGCGCGGCTGCCGAGCGGCGAGCGGGTCAACGTCATCATCCCGCCGCTGTCGCTCAGCGGGCCGGTGGTGACCATCCGGCGCTTCCCCAGGCCCTACCGGCTGGAGGAGCTGGTCGCCGGCGGCAGCCTCGACGGCCACATCGGGCTGCTGCTGAGCGCCTGCGTCCGCGGCCGCCTCAACATCGTCATCTCCGGCGGCACCGGCAGCGGCAAGACCACGCTGCTGAACGCCCTGTCGGCGTTCATCCCGGAGGACGAGCGGATCGTCACCGTCGAGGACGCCGCCGAGCTGCAGCTGCTGCAGGAGCACGTCATCCGGTTGGAGTCCAGGCCCGCCAACGTCGAGGGCGCCGGCGAGGTCACCATCCGCCAGCTGGTCCGCAACAGCCTGCGCATGCGGCCCGACCGCATCATCGTCGGCGAGGTCCGCGGCGGCGAGACCCTCGACATGCTGCAGGCGATGAACACCGGCCACGAGGGCTCGCTGGCGACGGTGCACGCCAACTCCGCCGACGACGCCATCCTGCGCCTGGAGACCCTCTCCGGCATGAGCGAGCTCGACATCCCCGCCGCCACCCTGCGCGACCAGATCAACAGCGCCATCGACGTGATCGTGCACCTGGCGCGCGGGCCGGACGGCAGCCGCCGCATCGTGGAGGTCACCGCGCTGGCCTCGCGCCACCGCGAGACCTTCCGGCTGGCCACCCTGGCGGCCTTCGAGCAGGAGCCGCTCCGCCCCGACCGGGTGGTGCGCGGCCGGTTCCGGCACTTCCCCGTCCCCGAGGGGATCACCGACCGGCTGCTGCTCGCCGGCGAGGCCGTCCCCGCCGCCTTCGGCGCCGCGGTGGCCGGCCAGGCGGCGCCCGAGCGGGAGGCGCGCTGACGGTGGAACCCGGCGGCATCCTCCTGCTGCTGCTGGCGGTGCTGGCCGTCGCCTGCCTCGGCGCCTGGCAGCTGCACCAGGGCTTCCAGCAGCGGCGCGAGGTGGTCGACCGGACGGCGCTCGACCGGGTCGAGGCGCGCGAGCGGCGGCTGCGCCCGCGCCTGGACGCGCGGCTGCGGCGCACCGCGCCCGGCCGCCGGCTGGCGCAGCGCCTGGCGCTGGCGGGCATGGGCATCTCGGCGCTGGACTTCCTGCTGCTCACCCTGCTGGCCGCGGGCGCGGCCTGGCTGCTGGCGCTGACGCTGCTGTCGCCGCCGTTCGCGCTGCTGGTCGCGGCGCTGGCGGTGGTCGCCTGCCTGGCGTACCTGCGCCGCCGGGTGGAGCGGCGCCGCGACGTGTTCGCCGAGCAGCTCCCCGAGCTGGCGCGGACGCTGTCCAACGCCGCCGCCGCCGGGCTGGCGCTGCGGACCGCCATCGCCATGGCCGCCGAGGAGCTGAGCGACCCGGCCGGCGCCGAGCTGCGCCACACCGCCGAGGCGCTCGCCATCGGGCAGTCCCTGGAGGACGCGCTGCGCGACCTCGGCCGGCGGATGCCCTCGCGGGAGCTGGAGGTCCTGGTCACCACCCTGGTCATCCAGGCCCGCAGCGGCGGCGCGCTGGTCAGCTCGCTGCGCAACATCTCCGACACCCTGGAGGCCCGCAAGGAGGTGCGCCGCGAGATCAAGACCCTGCTGGCCAGCTCCGTGTTCACCAGCTACCTGGTCGCCATCCTCGGCGGCGGCACCCTGCTGGTGCTGAACCTCATCAGCCCCGGCCTGCTCGGCCGCATGACGCGCTCGCTGGCCGGCGGGATCGCGCTGCTGGTCGGCGGCCTCATGTACGCCATCGGCTTCCTGCTCATCCGGCGGGAGACCCGCATCGACGTCTGACTACTGCGGGGGCAAGGCCCCCCGCATGCCCCCCGAAGGCGGTGCTCGCCATGAACCCGTACCTCCCCGCCGCGGTCCTGGCCCTGTTGGTGCTGCTCGGCGTCCGCGGCTACGCGCTGCTCACCGGCGCCCAGCCGGGCGAGAGCCTGGCCGCCGTGCCGGTGGTGGAGCGCCGCCGCCGCGAGCCGCTGGTGCCCCGCTTCCTCGACCTGATCGGGCGGCGCGCCGGCCCGCCGCTGCAGGCGCTGCTGGGCGAGCGGCGGGCCGACCGGGTGCGGCGCCGGCTGGCGGCGGCGGGGCGGCCCGCCGGCCTGACGGTCGAGCGCTACCTCGGGCGCAAGGCGGCGTTCGGCCTGCTCGCCACCCTGGTGGCGCTGGTGCTGCTGCTGCAGGGCAGGCCGCTGCTGGGGATCTCGGTGCTGGTCGGCGGCTGGGTCTGGATGGACGTGTGGCTGTCGGGCGCGGTGCGCCGGCGCCAGGCGGAGATCGACCGGCGGCTGCCGGACTTCCTCGACGTGCTGGCGGTCACCGTCGGCGCCGGGCTCGGCTTCCGGCTGGCGCTGCTGCGGGTGAGCGAGACCCTCGGCGGGCCGCTCGCCGAGGAGATCCTCACCACCCTGCGCCAGATGGACCTGGGCGCAGAGCGGCGCAGCGCCTTCGTGGAGCTGCGCGAGCGCAACCCCTCGCCCGCCATCGGCCAGTTCGTCGGCGCGCTGCTGCAAGCCGAGGAGCTCGGCACGCCGCTGGCCGACGCGCTGGTGGAGCTCGCCGCCGACATGCGGCGCACCGGCGCCCAGCAGGCCCGCCGCCGCGCCGCGCGGGCGGCGCCGCGGGTGAGCCTGATCGTCTCCCTGGTGCTGGTGCCCGGCACCCTGGTGGTGCTGCTGGTGGCGATGATCCTGGCGGCGCTCGGCGGCGTCGGCGGCAGCGTCAGCGATGTCTTCGCACCCTGAGCCCGGACCCCTCCCGGTCCACCGGGGCACCCCTTCGGGGTTCCCCGGACCCCTCCGGCCGGACCCCATGGCGGTGATGGGGCTCTGCCAGCTGGTCCTGGACGTGCGCATGATCGCGCTGGCGGTGACCGTGATCGGGCTGGCGGTGGCGGGCGACCGCTCCGGGTGGCTCACGCTCACCCTGCTTGCCGGGCTGTTCGCCTCCTACGTGCCGCTGCGGCGCTGGCGGCGGGTCGGCCCGACGCTGATGCGGCACCCGCTGCTGCTCGGCGCCGACGTGGCCTTCGCCGTGGTGGTGCTGGCGCTGACGGGCACCAGCAGCCCGTTCTTCTACTTCACCGTGGGCACCGCGATGCTCGCCGGCATCCTGTACGGCGGGCGCGGCGCGGTGGTGTTCTCGGTGCTGCTGGTGCTCGGCTACTGGGCGGTGGTCGCCCTGGAGGCGGGGACCGCGCAGCCGCCCGCCAGCGCGACCTTCCAGACGCTGGTCGGCCTGCCCGCCCTGTACCCCATCACCGCGGTCGCCGGCGCCAGCCTGCGGCGGGTGCTGGAGCGCCAGGCCGCCGCCGCCGAGGCGCTGCGGCACGCCGGTGAGGCCGCCGCGGCCGCCGAGGAGCGGGCGCGGCTGGCCAGGGAGATGCACGACTCGGTGACCAAGACCCTGTTCGGCATCGGCCTGTCGGCCGCCGCGCTGGCCGACTGGGTCGAGCGCGACCCGGCGGCGGGCGTGCAGCGGGCGCGCGCGCTGGCGGGCGCGGCCGAGACCGCCTCGCGCGAGGTCCGCGAGCTGATCGCCTGCCTGCGGGCCGACCGGCTGGAGGAGACCCTCGGCGCCGCCGTCAGGGAGCTGGCCGCCCGCTGGGGCGCCCGCTCGGGCGTGCAGGTCCGGCTGGAGGTCGCCGACGCGGTCGACCTCGACCCCGCCGGCCGCTACGAGCTGGTGTGCGTGCTGCGCGAGGCGCTCGCCAACGTCGAGCGGCACGCCGCCGCCGGCCGGGTCACGGTCGCGCTGCGGGCGGTGGACGGCGGCGCCGAGCTGTCGGTCGGCGACGACGGGCGGGGCTTCACCCCGCCGGCCGACCCGGCCGCCCTGCAGACGGCCGGGCACTACGGCCTGGTCGGCATGGGCGAGCGCGCCAGGCGCATCGGAGGCGCGCTGGCGCTGCGGTCGCGGCCCGGGGAGGGCACCACGGTGCGGGTCACCGTCCCCGGCGCCCCGCCGGCGGCGCCGGCGCCCGTCCTGTCGTCCGCGGGGGCGGGGTCGTGAGCGGCGCGGGAGGTGCGGCGCGGTGATCCCGGAGGGGTTCGGGGAACCCCAGGGGGTGCCCCGATGATCAGGGTGCTGGTCGCCGACGACAACGCGGTGGTGCGCGCGGGCGTCGCCAGCCTGCTGGAGGCGAGCGGGGAGGTCGAGGTCGTCGGCCAGGCCGCCAACGGCCGCGAGGCGGTCGCCCTGGCCGGGCGCCACCACCCCGACGTGGTGCTGCTGGACGTGCGCATGCCGCTGCTGGACGGCGTCGCCGCGGCGGCGCTGCTGGCGGGGGGCGCCCGGGTGCTGATGCTCACCTACGCCCAGGACGAGGGCGTGGTCGCCGACGCGCTGCGCGCCGGCGCCACCGGCTACCTCGTCCACGGGTACTTCCAGCCGGAGGACCTGCTCGGCGCCGTGCGTGCGACCCACGCCGGCCAGGCCGCGCTGTCGCCGCCCGCCGCGTCGGCGGCGGTGGCGGCGCTGCGGGCCCACCCGGCCCCGCCGCCCGACCACCTCGCCGGCGGGCTGTCGGCGCGCGAGCGCGAGGTCATGGGCCTGATCGCCAGGGGCCTGTCCAACCACGGCATCGCCGCCGAGCTGGTGCTCAGCGAGAAGACGGTGAAGAACCACGTCAACCACATCTACGCCAAGCTCGGGGTGCAGACCCGGGCGGAGGCCATCGCCGCCTGGCTCGGCCTGGCCGGGCCGGCGCACGGCCGGGGGGACCCAGGCGAATTGGGCCCCCTCCCGGCCCCGGATCTGGGTCCAGGAGCCCTTCGACCGGCGCGGACCACGCCGTAGCGTGCCGCCAACGAGAACGCCGCCGACCCGGCCCAGGAGGTCGCCATGCTCCCCCTCGTCACGCGCGCGAAGGTGCTCGCCTTGCTGTTCGCCGATGCGGTGAAGACGCGGCTCCGCGACCAGCGCGGCCAGACGTCCGCCGAGTACGTCGGCCTGGTGGTGCTGATCACCGTGCTGGTGGTCGCGTTCGTCGCCGCCGCGCCGGGCATCGGCCAGACGATCACCAACGGCATCACCACCCTGATCCAGAAGATCGTCAGCAAGGGCCAGTAGGGCAGGGCCGTGCCTGCCGCCGGACCGCGGCGTCGAGCCCAGGAGGGCCAGATCCTGCCGGCCCTCCTCGGCTTCGCCCTGGCGATCCTGGCGGTCGCGGTGCTGCTGTTCCAGGTCGGCCGCGCGGCCGACCTGCGCGGCAAGGCGCAGACCGCCACCGACGCCGCCGCGATCGCCGGGGCCGAGGTCGTCAAGCGGCTCTACGCCGAGGGCATCCACCAGTGCAACTGCCCCAACCAGGGCATGATCCTGGACGCCCCGGCGGCGGCCGCCGCCGCGGCCTACGCCGCCAGGAACGGCGCCCGCCTGGAGCAGTTCCAGCGCACCGGGCTGGTGGTCAGGGCGGGGGCGGGGACCCTCGCCACCCTCAACGACCAGGACGCGGCGCCGCTGGCGGGGCGCGCCGGCGGGCACGCCGGCGCGCGGGCGAGGGTCTTCACCGACCCGGCGCTGTGGCCGCTCGCCGCCGCCTACACCGCCGCCGAGCAGCAGATCCCCGTCCAGGTGGTGCTGCGGTTCCTGCACGTGCGGCTGATCCCCGACCCGGAGGACTGAGCCATGCGACGACGCCCGAGCGAGCGGGGGCAGACGGCCGCCGAGTACATCGCCGTGTTCGCCCTGATCGGCATCGTGGTCCTGCTGGTGGCCTCCGGCGGCTCCGGCGTCGGCCGGCTGGTCCGCGGCGGCACCGCCGACCTCATCTGCCACGTCCTCCACGCCGGCTGCCGGCCGGCGCCGTGACGGCGATGCCACCGCCGAGCTCCGCCGGCGGCCGCGGCGCCGAGCGCGGCCAGGCCTCCCCCGAGTACGTCGGGCTGATCGTGCTGGTCAGCGTCGTGGTGGTGGCGCTGGTGGCCGGCGCGGTGAGCCTCGGCGGCACGGTGACCGACGGCCTCCAGACGCTCATCTGCAAGATCGCCAGGCAGGGCTGCGAGGCCGCCGGGGCGGCCGCCGGGCAGGCCGGCTCGCCCGACGGCGGCAGCGGCGGCGGTGACGGCGGCCCGCTCGGCTGGCTGGCCGGGCAGGCCGGCGACCTGCTCGGCGGCGCCTGGGACACCGTCACGGGCCTGGCGGGCTTCACCTGGGACCTGCTGCCGCTGCACTCCGGCTGGACCGACGCCTGGAAGCGGCTGGGCGAGGGCCTGGCCGACGGCATCAGGAACCCGGTGGAGCTGCTCAAGGGCCTGGTCGGCTGGGACGTGCTGCAGGAGCGCGGCTTCTCCTACTGGCTGGGCGGGGTTCTGGTCACCGCCGGGATCGGGTTCGGCGTCGGCCGCCTGGTCCGGATGCTGCGCGCCGGCAGCGTTGCCAGGGGCGCGGCCGCGGGGGGTGCCGCGCCGGCGGGGGCAGGCGCCGCCGCCGGCGCGGCGCGCGGCGGGGCGGCCCTGACGCGCCACGGGGACCTGCTGATCCGGCGCTGGACGCCGATCGACCCGCCCGGGCCGCTCAGCTCCAACCCCGCCTGGCTGAACTCGTTCCGCTCGGCGACCTACAACGAGGTGCAGCTCGCCCAGCCCACCACGCTGTACCGCGTCTACAGCGACCCGGCCAGGCAGCTCGGCCCCTTCTGGTCGCGCAGCGCGCCCGGCGGCCCGACGCAGGCGCTGCTCGACGACGCCATCCTCCCCTCCTGGGGCAACCGGGTGACCTCGGTGGTCGAGATCAAGGCGCCCGCCGGTACGATCGTGTACGAGGGACCGACCGGGCCGCAGCCGCTGGTCGGGCAGGGCGCGCCGAGCGCGATGGTCGGCGGCGGCGAGCAGGTGCTGATCCCGCGCGTGGACCCGGGCTGGGTGGTGCGAAGCTGGGACTTCGATCCACCACCATGACGAGGGAGGCACCGGTGGGGTTCCCGGAGAACGAGGTCGAGGCGGTGCTGCTGCGCGCCAGCCGGCGGGAGGCCTCCGGCGACGAGCTGACCGGCGCGCTGGCCGCCGCGGAGCTGCTGGTCCCCGTCGCCGGGCCGGCGCCCGCCGAGGACCCCGGGCGCGTGCAGCTTCCCGCCATCGAGGACCAGGGCCGGCGCTACGTGCCGGTGTTCACCTCGCCGTCGCAGCTGCGGCTGTACGGGCACGCCGGCGGGCACCTGCGGCTGCGCGGCCGGGAGCTGGCGGCGCTGCTGGACCCGGCCACCGGCCTGGCCGTCAACCCCGGCGGCGACCTCGGCCTGCCGCTCTCCCCGGAGCAGGTGCGCGCCATGACCGCGCCGGCGGCCCGGCTCCCCGCCGGGCAGGTGGTCCGCCTCGGCGAGCCGGCCGAGGAGCCGACGCGGCTGCTGGAGGCCATCGCCGCCGGGCTGGCCACCAGCGGGGAGGTGCGGGCGGCCTACCGGGCGCTGATGCAGGCCGGCGAGACGGAGGCGCCGCGGCTGGTGGTGGGGCTGGAGGTCGACGACCCGGACGCGGGGCGGCGGCTGCTGGAGGCGGTCGGCCGGGCGGCGCGGGAGCTCGGCGGCCGCGAGGTGGACCTGCTGGCCTTCGGGGAGGACGGCGACGGCTCGGTCGGCTCCTGGATGCAGCTCCACACCAGGCCCTTCTACCGCCGCGCGGCTAGGTGAGGCTCGGCTCCCAGCCGGCCCCGCCGTGGTAGGTGTCGGCCCACAGCACGTAGCGCCGCCCGCACGCGGTGCAGGCGAACAGGTGCCGGATGGAGTCGCTGCCGTCGCTGGGCAGCGGCTGCCCCCGCTGCAGCGACTCCAGCGGCACGTTGCCCTCCACCAGCTCGAGGGTGCCGTCCGCCACCAGCTCCCGCGCGGCCTCCACCAGCTCCAGGTAGCGGCCCACGGTGGGCAGCGGGATGCGCCGGTCCAGCTCCGCGCAGCGCGAGCAGGCGTCGGTCCCGGGCATCTCCCTCCTCCTAGCGGGTCAGGACCACGACCTCGACGCGGCGGTTCCGCTGCCGCCCGGCCGGGTCGTCGGAGCCGTCGGGGTGCTGGTTGGGCGCCACCGGCTCGGCCTCGCCCAGGCCCCTCGCCGCCAGGCGGGCGGCGGCGACGCCGCCGGAGGCCACCAGCCAGCCCTTGACCGCGCCGGCGCGGCGCTCCGACAGGTCGCGGTTGTACTCCGGGGTGCCGACCGCGTC
>Ga0081538_10001080_pt1 | contig 29010 bp, 28 predicted proteins | sample TabmetS5T2R1_FD_71022 | JGI IMG/M metagenome (GOLD analysis project Ga0081538, IMG submission 71022) | Tabebuia heterophylla rhizosphere microbial communities from the University of Puerto Rico - S5T2R1 | ecosystem: Host-associated > Plants > Roots > Rhizosphere ...
CCACCTCCTCGAGGCCGGCCGGGACCTCGCCCCCGTGCAGCACCAGGCCGTGGCCGTCCTCGTCGGGCTCGAACACCTCGGGCGCCAGCGCGTAGCAGCGACCGTGCCCGGTGCACGTCTCGGGATCGATCCGCAGCCTCATCACCAGGGCCGAGCGTACCCCCGACCTGACGCCAGCGTCAGTATCGGACGTGGCTCGGCGTCCGACCGGTCGAACCGGCGTCAGCGGGGTCGGAAGAGGGGGACGAACCACTCGCCGTTGGCTTCGAACGTGACCTCCACGGGCATGCCGATGCGGACGTCCTCGATCGCGCAGTCGACGATGTTGGTGGTCAGCCGGACCGTGGGGTCGTCCTCCAGCTCCACGATGGCGATCACGTAAGGGGGCTCGAAGCCCGGCACGAACGGCTGGTGGTTCACCGTGTAGGTCGCCACGCTGCCGCGGCCGGACACGGCTCCGGGCGCGACGTCGCGGCTGCCGCAGTGGGGGCAGCGCGGCACCGGCGGGTGGTGGATCCGCCCGCAGTTGGCACAGCGCAGGAACCGCAGGACCCCGTCGGCGCCGCTGCGCCAGAAGAACTCGTCGCCCTCGTCTGCGGCGATGAACCTCGGCGGGACACTCATCCCGGTCCCTTGGTCAGCAGGAGGCAGCCGCACTCGGGACCGCCGCCGGCGGCCACCATCGCGACCTCGGCATCCTGCACCTGCCGGGCCCCGGCGGCGCCGCGCAGCTGCAGCACCCCCTCGTGGAGGAAGCCGAAGCCGTGCAGCCGCCCCGACGAGAGCTGGCCGCCCCAGGTGTTGAGCGGCAGCGTGCCGCCGAGCCCGATGCGCTTGCCGCCCTCGACGAACGGGCCGCCCTCGCCCCGCCCGCAGAACCCGAGCGCCTCGAGCCAGGCCATCGTGAGCCAGCTGAAGCCGTCGTAGAGCTGGGCGGTGTCGACGTCGTCGGCGGTGAGGTCGGTCCGGGCCCACAGCGACGCCGCGGAGTCCCGCATGGTCATGGTTGTGAGGTCGTCGAACTGGTCCCAGCTCGGGCGGCCGCGGATCCCCGTGCCGATGGCGCTGACGTGGGCGGCGCCCTGGGGCGCATCGGGGGCGTAGTCCCGGTGCGAGACGACCACGACGGTGGACCCGTCGCAGGGGACGTCGCAGTCGTACAGGCAGAAGGGCTCCGAGATCATGCGGACGCCCAGGTAGTCGTCCATGGTCATCGGCTCGGTGTAGATCGCCTTGGGATTCAGCGCCGCGAACGTGCGGGCGTTGATGGCGATGGCGCCCAGCTGCTCGCGGGTCGTCCCGTAGTCGTGCATGTGGCGCATGGCGTAGCAGGCGATCCAGTTGGCGGCCGACCCGGCGCCGTAGGGGATCAGGTATCGCATCGATGCCGGCAGTCCCCCGCCGCCACCGGCGGCGCCACCCGGACGCGCGGGCTTGCCGCTCCCCTCCACGACGGTGCGGAACACCACGACGTGGTGGGCGAGCCCGGCGGCCACCGCCAACACGGCCTTGTGCACCGCGCCCAGCTGCCCGGCGGTCTCGAGGCCGCCGTCGCGCCATGCGAGCCGGAGCCGCAGGGCGTCGTGCAGGTCGGCGCCCGACGCGCCACCGAACGGCCCGCCGGAGCCGGGATAGGTGGAGACGCCGTCGATGTCGTCGAGGGTCAGCCCGGCGTCGGCGACGGCGCGCTCTGTGGCCTCGATGGTGAGGTCGATCCCGCTGCGGTGGAGCCGGCGGCCGATGTCGGATTGGCCGATGCCGGAGATCACGGCCCGGCGCTCGAGGGGCTCACCCATCGGCGGTCAGGGGGCCGCCGGTTCGAACAGCTCGGCGAGCACCCGGTCGGCGGCCTCGTGGCTCGGTCCCTCCCAGGTGACGGCGCCGTGGTGGAGCAGGAGCACGCGGTGACAAAGGTCGAGGGCGTGGCCGACGTGCTGCTCGACGATGAGCAGTGCGCTGCCGTTCTCCCGCAACCTGGTGAGGCTCTGGTAGACGGCGTCGACGACCTTGGGCGCGAGCCCGAGCGACAGCTCGTCGGCGACCAGCACGGCCGGCGACTCGACCAGCACGCGCGCCATGGAGAGCATGCGCTGCTCCCCACCGGACAACGTGCCCGCCAGCTGCCGCCGCCGCTGGCCGAGCACCGGGAACATGCCGAACGCCTGCTCGAGCCCGGACCCCACCCCGTCCCGCCCCCGGGATTGCCGGAACGAGAGGGAGAGGTTCTCCTCGACGGTCAGCGTGGCGAACACCGAGCGGCCCTCGGGGGCGTGGGCCACGCCCGCCCGCGTGAACTTGAAGGCGCCCGTCCCGGTGAAGTCCTCGCCCTCGACCAGCACCGATCCGCTGGTGGGTGCCACCAGCCCGGTCGCCACCCGGGCCACCGTGGTCTTGCCGGCACCGTTGGCGCCCAACAGGGCGACGGCCTCGCCCGGTCCGACGGAGAGGCTCACGCCGAACAGCGCCCGGAACGGACCGTACGCCGCCGAGACGTCCCGCAGCTCCAGGATCGCGGTCATCGACATGCCTCGACTCGGCCGAAGGCCGAGGCCATTTCCCGCCTCCGGCGAAGGGCGGGCAGCGAGCGGGTGGCGCTGAGGATGCGGGGCCGCTGCCGGCGCCTTGCAGGCGCCGGGGGCGGTAGGGCCCGCACCGGAGGCGACAGGACCCGTGAGCGGGGGGGAGCGGACGGGCGTAGTCGGCTCAATTGGCGACCTCCACGTCGCCGAAGTACGCCGTCCGCACCTCGTCGCTCGCCATCACGTCGGCCGTCGGACCCGACGCGATGAGGCAGCCGAAGTCGAGGACGTAGCACCGCTCGGTGAAGCTCGATACCAGCTCGACGTCGTGCTCGACGAGGAGGATGGCGAAGCCCTGCGCGGCCTGCACGTCCTGGAGGGTACGCGCCAGGTCGGCGGTCTCGTCCCGGTCGAGTCCCGACGACGGCTCGTCGAGCAGCAGGAGCTTGGGATCGGTCATCAGCGCCCTGCCCACCTCGACCAGGCGGCCCTTGCCGAGGCTGAGGCGCTCGATCGGCTCGTCGGCCAGGTCGGCCAGGCCGAGCAGCTCGAGCACCTCGTCACAGCGGGCGATCTCGTCGGGCCGGGGACGGCCGCGTCCCAACAGGTCCTTCCACAGGCGCCCGTCGCCCCGCCGCGTGCGCTCGGCGATCAGCAGGTGCTCGCGCACCGTCGACTCCGTGAACAGCTCGATGCGCTGGAACGTGCGGCCGATGCCGAGCAGCGCCCGCGCATGCACGGGCAGGCCGCCGATGTCCCGGCCTTCCAGGAGCACCCGGCCGCCGTCGGGCCTGACCACACCGAGGACGCAGTTGAAGAACGTCGTCTTTCCGGCGCCGTTGGGGCCGATGAGCCCGACCCGCTCGCCCGACTCCACCTGCAGCGAGACGTCGTCGAGGGCGACGATCCCGGCGAACCTCTTGGTGACGCCCGTGGCCCCGAGCACCGTCCCCATCAGCGCGACTCCTCGGCGCCGATGGTGGCCGCATCGCCCTCGGTGGCGGCGCCGCCCGCGGCAGCGTCGGCGGTCACCGTCTCCGGCTCGCCCGCTGGCGCCTTGTCCGACGGGCCGGTGCGGGGCCCGGCCCGCCTCTCCAGCCGAGCCATCCACTGGCGCTTGCCGTGCTCGACCAAGCCCTCGGGATGGCGGGCGAACTGGATGGTGCCGAGGCCGAACAGCACGAAGCGCCACTTGGGCGAGATCGGGAAGACGTCGGGGATGCGGTCGGGGCTGCGCAGGATCCACCCGAGGAACTCGCCGCGGAGGATCACGACATCGAACAACGCGAACGCGGCCCCGGCGTTGGCGGCCCCCTCCACCGTGCGGCAACCCAACGTGACGACGAGCACCAGCCAGAACAGCGCCGTGAACGGGGCGAAGTTGTTGGTGTAGTTCACGTTCTCCTGCAGCATCGACAGCATCGCCCCGCCGAGCCCGGCGATGAACGCCGACACCGCGAACGCGACGATCCGGGCCCGCGCCGGCGAGATCCCGATCGACGCCGCCGCCACCTCGCTGCCCCGCAGGGCCTGCAGCGTCCGGCCCACCGTGCCCTCCCGGATCCGGATGACGGCGATGGACACCAGCACGAACACGACCACGGCGAGTCCCAGGAACGACAGGTCGTTGGCGAAGTCCCAGGGCCCGATCGTCGGGCGGGGAACGCGGGTGCCTTCCAGCAGGGCCGTGTCGCCCCCGCCGATCCATGACAGCTTGACCATCACGGAATCGAAGAAGAAGGCGAACGCCAGGGTCGCGATCGCGAACCACACGCCGCCGAGACGCAACACGGGCAGCGACAACAGCGCCCCGAAGGCCGCCGCCACGGCGGCACCGATGACCGCGGCCACCATGACCGACATGTCGTAGCGATCGGCCAGCTGGAACACGGTGAACCCGCCCATGGCCGCGAAGGCGCCCTGGCACAGCGAGATCTGGCCGGCGAACCCCGTGATCACGGTGATCGACAGGTAGATCGTCGCGAAGATCACCGCCTGGGTCACGACGAACAGCCACGACTGGTCGGCCCGGAAGAAGACGATCAGGCCGACGACGCCGAAGAAGCCGAGCGCGAACAGACGGGTGGCGACCGTCAGGCCCCGGCTGCGGGTCGCGGCCGCCGGCGCCGGTGGCGGGGGGTCGACGCCGGCGAGGGGGTCAGCCGCCTCGCGGGTTCGCCGGATCGCGGGCCACAGCACCAGCACGCCGAACAGGACGACGAAGGGCACCGCCGGTGCGATGTTCTCCTGGATCGCCTCCAGCCAAGCGTTGTCGGCGCTCCAGCGCGGCAGGAAGGTGTTGAGCAGCGCGATGAAGATGCCCAGGGCGAGGCCCCCGATGAGCGCGCGGGGCAGGCTGACCAGGCGCCCCAGAGCGGCGGCGGCGATGGCGACGACGACCACGTTGAAGAAGTCCGGCGCCGCCAGTGTGTTGAACCGGGGTGCGATCAACACGCCGGCCATGCCGGCGAAGACGCTGGACAGTGCCCAGGCGAACGCCGACACCCGATCGGCCCGGACGCCGGCCAGCTCGGTCATGCGCGGGCTCTCGACGACCGCCCGCATCTGGAGCCCGAGGGCCGTGAAGCGGAACAGCGCCCCCAGCGCCAGCATCCCCAGCACCGCGACGCCCAGGGCCACGAGCTCGTCGCGGGTGAAGCTGTAGACGTTGAACACGTCGTAGAGCACGTCCCCGTCGGGCACGATGCCCTCGGGTGTCCGGCCGGCCACGGGCTGGAAGCTGGTGATGAGCTCGAACAGGTTCGGCAGCGCGACCGTGAGCCCGATGGTCACGACCAGCTTCGCCACCGCCGGGGCGGTGCGGAGGTGGCGGAAGATGAGCCGTTCGAGCAACAGCCCGATGAGCGGCGCCACCACGAACACCGACAGGACCAGGGCGGGTCCGGTCGCCCACCCCCACTCCTCCCGGGCCTGGAAGAACAGGGCCGCCGAGATGTACGCCTGGGCGCCGAAGGCCAGGTTGAAGACGCCGGACGTCTTGTAGGTGAGGACGAAGCCGAGGGCGACGAGCGCATAGACCGCCCCCGGCGGCGTGCCCTGGAGGATCGCCCGGAAGATGTCCTCTGGGACCGATGCGGCCAGGATCATGTTTCGCCTCGCAACCGGAGGTTGCTCGGCGAGATTGTGACCGCCCCCTCACGGCGGCGTCGATCGTCAGGCACTCGACCGCCCGAGGCGGATCGAGCGCCGCCGGCGGGCTCCCCGGGCGGCGAGTCGGACGACTGACCCGCGGTCAGTCGTCCGAGGCCATCACGGGACGGCGGGTGGGGGTCGGGCTGGAGCCTCTGCCCCCCGGACCCCCCGCCGGTTGTTTCGCCGAACGTCGTCTGTCTGAGCATCCCTCTGTCTGGTCAGTTGAAGGATGTAGGGGTCGGTTCGGACCAGTCCTGGTTGTCGTTGGACCAGCACAGCCACGGCTTGTCCGGCGGGGCGACCGTCTCGAAGGTGCCGTCGTGGATCTGGACCACCGGGGCGCACTCCTGCGCGTAGTCGGTGCTGGGGTCGCCGTCGACGACGGCGGCGTGCTGGCGGGTCCAGTCGATGGGGTTGATGAGCCCGCCCGCGTCGTAGTCGGTCATCTGGTTGGTCGCTGCCACCACCGACTCTCGGTCGAACTCGGGACCGGCGGCCAGCAGGCCCTGGAAGGCGAGGTCGGCGTTGATCCAGCCCACCATCGACTGCTCGGCGAGATCGCCGCCCGTCTCGTCCATCCACTCCTGGAAGGCGTCGAGCGGCGTGCCCTCGGCGTCGGCCTCGAACGGCAGGAACTGCACGGTGACGTAGTCACCCTCGAACAGGTCGGCGTTCTCCTCCACGAACCGCTGGTCGTAGGTGTTGGGGTGGTAGAGGGTGACGTCGTCCATCCCCTGCCGCTGGAGCTCCTGCGCGAGGGTCTTCATGCCGTTGAGGTCGATGCAACTGGCGATGAAGTCGACGCCGGCCTCCTTCATGGCCGTGACCTCGGGTGCGATGCCATTGGGCAGCCCGTATTGCAGATCGTCCTTGACGTACACCGCCTCGGCGTCGACGTCGCCGCCGTACAGCTCGAACGAATCGGCCGAGCCGTGGGCGCACTCCCGCGACGTCTCGGTGATGCCGTAGCCGAGTGTCGCCACCCGCTGGGCGCCGGCCTGCTCGACCACCCAGGGGACCACGCGGCCCGTGCATCCGGAGCACGGTCCCTGGATGTGGCCGAAGATGTTCTCCCGGCCGGCCATCTCGTTGCCGTGGATGCCCCACACGTAGGTCGGGATCCCGGCCTGGTCGAGGTCGCCCCAGCCACTCGGGGACAGCGTGGCGTTGAAATTGCCGAAGGTGTCGTTCGCGGAGATCACGTCCAGCGCCCGCACCTGGTTGTTGGCGAGCTCGTCGTCGAGCGTCTCGGACACCACGAGGTCGCGGCCGTAGATGCCACCCTCGCTGTTGCGGTACGCGAAGTAGGCCTCGACGCCGGCGGCGTAGCAGTCGAGGATGCAGGTGCCGAGCGGGTTGTTGGCCTTGGTGCCGATGACGCTGAACCGGATCTCGTCGTCGGTCACGCCGGGGACGCCCGAGATCTCTACGAACGTGTCGCGGTCGCCGGACGAGGCCTCGCTACCACCGCCGCCGTTGTCGTCGCCGGCGGAGCCACCAGCCGCTCCGCCGTCATCGTCGTCGCCCGAGTTGCCGCACGCGGCCAAGCCCAGGCCGAGGACGCTGAGCGCCACGACGAAGCGCCGGCCCCGACCCGAACGCCCGTGGGAGCGGGACACACGTGCTGTCATGGCTTCCCCCCTCGCTGTCGGCCGGAGAGCCCGCCGAGAAATGTGACACGATAGTTAGATATGACCATAGCGCAGGCCGTCCGTCAGTGGCACCGCTGGTCGGTGCCGGTCGAAGCTGTGGCTACAGGATCGCGCCGGACTCCTTCATCGCGGATATCGCCCCCCAGTCGAACCCGGCGTCGAGCAGGACCTGCTCGGTGTGCTCGCCGTGCTCCGGCGCCCGGCTCACCTCCACCGGACGTTCGTCGAACTGGGCCGGGCTGGCCACGAGCTGTACCTGCTGCCCGTCGGGCGCCTCCATGGCCGGGAGGTAGCCGTTGGCGATGACCTGCGGGTCGCTGTAGAGCTCGTCCAGCGTCTGATACGGCGTCCACACGCCGGCGAAGTCGGCCAGCACCTGCTTCCAGTGCTCCAGGGGCTGGGAGCCGAAGGCCTCGTCGAGGACCGCGACGCACGCCTCGCTGTTCTGGGCCCTCGCCGCGCTGGTACTGAAGCGCTCGTCGGTGATCAGCTCCGGGCGCTCGAGGCGCCCGGCCAGGTCGTCCCAGAACTTGTCGGCCTGCAGCAGCACGAGGCTGATGAACCGGTCGTCCGCGGTCCGGTAGGTGTTCACGCCCGGATTGGGGTTCTTGAGCCGGTTGCCGGTCGGCAGGCGGGTCAGCCCGAACAGCCTGGCCGCCACCACCATCGGCGAGAGCTGCCACATGGCGGTGGCGAGCAGCGACACGTCCACGACGGCGGGCCGACCGGTGCGCTCCCGCTGGAGCAACGCGGCGGCGATCGCGCCGGCGGTCGCCAGGCCACCCATCACGTCCCCGAAGGCCGCCGAGGGTTGGCCCGCCGGCCAGCCCTCGGCGTTGGTGGGCATGACCGCCGCCACACCGCCGCGCGCCCAGAACGAGGCGGCGTCGTAGCCGCCCTTCTCCGCGTCGGGCCCCCTCGCTCCCTGCCCTGAGCCGCGGGCCACGATGACCTGCGGGTTGCGGGCCCGCACGTCGTCCACGTCCACCCCCAGCTTGCGCCGCACCTGCGGCAGGTAGTTGGTCAGGTAGACGTCGGCGCCCTCGATCAGCCTCATGAACGCCTCGTGGCCGTCGGGCTTGGCGATGTCGATGGCGACCGACCGCTTGCCGCGGTTGGGCTGCTCCATCATGAAGTTGATGCCGCTCCCCCCGCCGGGCACCAGCCCCGACGTGACGAGCCCCCGCTGGGGATCACCGGTCACGGGGTGCTCGACCTTGACGACGTCGGCACCCCAGTCGACCAGGACCGTGCCCGCCGACGGCACGAACATCCAGCTGGCCAGCTCGACGACCTTGATGCCGGCGAGGGGTCCGGGACGACGACTTCGAAGATCGTCCGGGGTCATGGCCCGAGTTCCCGTCAAAGCCCCGCGGGCCAGCCGACGGTCTTGGTCTCGGTGAAGATCTCGAGGCCCTCGATGCCGCACTGGCGGCCGACCCCGGAGCCCTTGTAGCCGCCGAACGGGGCGTCGGCGCCGTACCACACGCCGCCGTTGATGCCGAGCGTGCCGGTGCGGATCCGGCGGGCGATGCCCTTGGCCCGGTCGATGTCGCCCGACGTGATCATCCCCGACAGCCCGTACGGCGAGTCGTTGGCGATGCGGACCGCGTCGTCGTCGCCGTCGTACGGGATCACGACCAGCACCGGCCCGAATATCTCCTCCCGGGCGATGGTCATGCCGTTGTCGACGTCGGCGAACAGCGTCGGCTCGACGAAGAAGCCCTTCGGAAGGTGGGCGGGCACGCAACCGCCGCTGACGAGCCGTGCGCCCTCGGCCTTGCCCTTCTCGATGTAGCCGAGCACACGGTCCTGTTGCTTGCGGGAGATCTGCGGGCCCTGGAGGACCGACGTGTCGGTGGGGTCGCCGTAGCTCCAGCCCTCGAAGCCGGATCGGACCAGGTCGACGGCCTCGTCGTAGCGGGCCCGCGGGACCAGGATGCGCGAGGCGATGGCACAGCCCTGGCCGCCGTGCATGCACGACGTCACCGCGCCCGGCAGCGACTTCTCGAAGTCGGCGTCGTCGAGCAGCAGGTTGACCGACTTGCCCCCGAGCTCCAGGAACGTCGGCTTGAGCGTGGCCGACGCCGCCTCCATGATCCGGCGGCCGGTCGCGGTCGAGCCGGTGAAGGCCACCATGTCGACCTCCGGTGACGTGGTGATGACCTCGCCCACCAGGTGGTCCCTGCTGCTCACGATGTTGACGACCCCCGGCGGGATCTCGGTCTGCTCGGCGATGAGCCGGGCGATGCGGGCGGCGTTGAACGGCGTGTCCGGCGCCGGCTTCACGACGCAGGTGTTGCCCATCGCCAGGACCGGGCCGAGCTTGTTGAGCAGGATCTCCACCGGGAAGTTCCACGGCACGATGATCCCCACGACGCCGACGGGTTCCTTCCAGACGAAGCGCTCGGTCTCGTAGCCGACGCCCATGGCGTCCTTGGGCCCGATCGGCCGCTCCCACGGGAACTCGTCGATCATGCCGGCGGGCCACAGCAGCGCCTCCCGCAACGGCGCATCCAGCTGCGGGCCGTAGGTGATCAGGATCGGGCACCCGACCTCTGCGACCAGCTCGTGGCGCAGCTCCTCGCGCTCGCCTTCGATCGCCGCCTGCAACTGGTGGAGGGCGCGGGCCCGCAACGCCCGGTCCGTCGACCATTCGGTCGTGTCGAACGCCCGCCGGGCGGCCGCCACGGCCGCGGTCATGTCGGCGGCCGAACCGTCGGCCACCGCGCCCAGGACCTCCTCGGTTGCCGGGTTGACGTTCTCGAACGTGGCGCCGCCCTCGGCGTCGACGAGCTTGCCGTCGATCAGCATCTTCGAGTCAGGCACGGGCAGCCCCCTTGGTCTCCAGCAGCTCGATGAGCTGACCGTCCGGATCGCGGATGAACACCGCCACGCCGATGTCGCTGTCCGTGACCACCGTGCCGCCCAGGGCCTCGACCCGATCCAGCAGGCGCCGGTGGTCCTCGGCACCGATCGAGATGTGCGTCAGGCCCGGCTCGTCCAGCGGCCGCACGCGGTGCGGCCGGCGGGGCGCGTGGTAGGCGAGCAGCTCCAGCAGGAGGCCGTCCTTGCGCAGGTAGACGGCTCGCAGGCCGAGGGGCGGCTCGAGCTGCAGCAGCCGGCCGGTGATGTCGTCGGGTGGCGCGATCTCGCGCTCGTACTCGAAGCCCAGCAGTTCCTCGTAGAAGCGCCGGGACCGGTCGAGGTCGTGGACGCACAGCCCGATGTGGTTGACGACGCTGCCGGTCACCCCGCCCTCCTCGCACCGTGGTCATCATGCGGTCGCCGACGCTCGGTCACTGGGGCCGAACCGTACAGCAGAAAAGCTGACGTGAGCGTCAGAATCGAGGCCGGTGATGGGCTAAGCTGACGCCGCCGTCAGGTAAGGGCGATGTGAGGGGAGCCGACATGAGCTCGTACGAGGCCGCCACCCCGAGGCCCGACTTCATCGACATGGCCCGCAACCCGCAGCCGACGTACCGGACCATGCGCGACACGGCCGCGGTGCTCCCCGTCGACGACAGGATGGTGATCGTCTGCCGCCGGGGTGAGATCGAAGAGGCGTTCCGCCGCCCCGACATCTTCTCGTCCAACATGTCGGCGGTCGATCTCCAGAACGTGCGGCCGATGATCCCGCTGCAGATCGATCCGCCCGACCACAAGAAGTTCCGCAAGATCCTCGACCCGTTGTTCGCCCCGCGGCGCATGGCGGAACTGGAGGAGCCGCTCACCAAGCTCGTCAACGGCCTCATGGACCGCTTCGAGGGGCGCGACGAGATCGACTTCGCCACCGAGTTCTCGATCCCGTTCCCGTCCCACGTGTTCCTCACGCTGCTGGGCCTGCCCCTGGAGGAGACCCCTCGGTTCCTGGCCATGAAGGACGGGATCATCCGGCCGGACCACGTGACCGGGAACCCCCGAAGCAGCAGGGTCACGATCGCCCACCAGAAGGCCACCGCGGACTCGATCTATGCCTACTTCAACCACGTGCTCGACCTGCGCGAGGCCGAGGGCCGGGACGACATCCTCACCACGTTCCTCCACACCGAGGTCGACGGGCACCGGCTGACCAGGGAAGACATCCTCGACATCTGCTTCCTGTTCTTCATCGCCGGGCTCGACACGGTCACGGCCTCGCTCGACTGCTTCTTCGCCTACCTCGCCCGGCACCCGGAACAGCGGCGCCGGCTGGCGGAGGATCCGAGCATCATCCCGGCCGCGGTCGAGGAGCTGCTCCGGTGGGAGTCGCCCGTCACGACCGTCGCCCGCGTCGCCGTGGAGGACACCGAGCTGGGCGGCTGCCCCATCAAGGCCGGCCAGCACGTGAGCGTGCTGATCGGATCGGCCAACACCGACGACGCCGAGTTCGGCGACGGCGACGAGGTGCGCTTCGAACGCGATCCCAACCGGCATCTCGCCTTCGGCGGTGGGATCCATCGGTGCCTGGGCTCACACCTCGCCCGCCACGAGCTGCGGGTGGCGCTGCGGGAGTGGCATCTGCGGTTCCCCGACTACTCGATCAAGCCCGGCCACACACTGTCGTACACGCCCGGCGTGCGCTCGATCGATCACTTCCCCATGGTCCTGGGCCCGTCGGGGGCGTAGCGCTCTGCGGAGCTACGAGGACCCGGCCCGTGCCCGGGCGGTCGCCACGCCTCGCTCCACCGCCTGGCGGATGATGGCGTCGTTGTCCTTGGAGATGAAGCGGTGGACCCGGGCCTCGAGGAACCGGCGGGCGATCGGATTGAACGCCTCGTAGGTCTCGCCGAAGCCGACCCGCGTGCGGCCGCCGCCGAGGTCCTCGAGGCGGTGCCACCCCGTCGCCTGCGACCACAGGGGCTTGCCGACGGCCTCGTAGCGGGAGAACTCGGGGGGACGCGACTCGACGACCACTTCCCACGACCGCCCGACTCCGCCGCTGAGCAGGTAGCGGGGCACGCGAAAGCGGCAGAAGCGCACCAGTCCCAGCCCGTTCTCGTCGCCGGGGTGGACGATCTCGATGCGGACGTCACCGTGCTCGATGACCCGGTGCTCGCCGTCGGGCAGCGGCGCGAGCGGGGGATGCAACGCCCGCCACACCTCCTCGGGAGTCGCGTCGATCTCGAACGAGAACTCGTGCCGCCTCACCCCCCGATTATGACCAACATCGACGAAATGTGACACCCATGTCACTCCGGGCGCCCGGAGGGATATCCTGCGTCCGTCGGGTCCCCGCGGCTCGAGCACGAGGGGGACAGCGTGGAAGACGTCTTGGGCTACGACGGTCGACAGGTGATCGTCACCGGGGCGGCGTCCGGGATGGGCGAGGCGACCGCCAGGATCGTTGCCGAGCTCGGCGCCGAGGTGATCGCCGTCGACATCAAGCCGACGGCCGTCGACGTCGCCGAGCTCCTCCAAGTCGACCTCCGCGACAAGGCGGCCATCGAGGGCGGCGCCGCCCGGGTCAGAACGCCCATCCACGCGTTCTTCAACTGCGCCGCGCTCCCCGGGCCGCCGTTCTCCGACCTGGACGTGATGCTGGTGAACTTCGTCGGGGCCAGGCACCTGATCGAGCAGGTGCTGCCCAAGATGCCCCAGGGGTCGGCGATCGCCTACGTGGCGTCCAACGCCGGCCTGGGCTGGCAACGGCACCTCGGCACCCTCATGGGCCTCGTCGACGCCGAGGGGTTCGACGCTGGCAAGGCCTGGTGCGAGGAGCATGCGGATGAGATCGGTGCCGCGAGCGCCTACGCGTTCTCGAAGCAGGTCATCAATGCGTGGGTGGCGTCGAAGGCGGGGGGCTACCTGGCCAAGGGCGTGCGCCTCAACTGCACCAACCCTGGTCCGACGGATACACCGATGATGCCGTTCTTCCACAAGTCCTACGGCAAGGCGATCATCGATGCCGCCGTCGGCCCCCTCGCCCGCTACTCGACGCCCGAGGAGCAGGCCTGGGCGCTCGTCTTCCTGAACAGCCCCCGCCTCTCGGGTGTGACCGGCGAGGCTCTCTACGTGGACGGTGGCTTCTTCGGGGCCCTGCAGACGGGCCAGCTGGACTTCTCCGCCGTCACCGCTGCGGAGTAGGCCCCACTAGACGTGAACCGGCACGTGGGAGAAGCCGGCGACGTTGGACATGTGGACCCGGCGCAGTCCGGCCTCGTCGACCTCGTAGCGCGGCCAGCGCCGCACCATCTCCCCGATGGCGATGCGGCTCTCCATGCGCGCCAGCGCGGCGCCCAGGCAGCTGTGGATGCCGAGGCCGAAGCCGAGTGACTGGCTGGGCGGCCGATCGATGTCGAACGCGTCGGGATCGTCGAAGAAGCGCTCGTCCCGGGTGGCCGAGCCGGTGATCAACAGCACCGGATGTCCGGCCGGCAGGGTGACGCCATGGAACTCGGCGTCCTGCAGCGAGAAGCGGCCCTGGTACTGCGACGGCGGCCAGATCCGCAGGATCTCCTCGACCGCCGCCGGGATCGCGCCCGGGTCGTCGATGACCCTCCGGTACTGCTCCGGATGGCGGGCGAACAGCACGAAGGCGTTGGCGACGAGCTTGGTGACGGTCTCGGCCCCCGCCCCCCCGAGGAGCGTGGCGAAGCCGGCGATCTCCTTGTCGTCCAGCTTCGTCACGCCCTGGCCGTCCTCACGGTCCACCTCGGCCTGCGTGAGCCGGCTGATCATGTCGTCGCCCGGGTGGCGCCGCTTCTCGCGCACCAGCCCGTAGAAGTACGCGCCGGCCTCCGACGACGCCGCCTCGCCCTCGGCGGTCGGGCCCAGCCGGCCGGGCTCGCGGTGCAGCTGGAGGTCGAGCCAGTGGCGGATCTGCTGGCGATCGCCCTCGGGGACGCCGAGGATGCGGGCGATGATCTCCACCGGGAACGGTCCGGAGAGCTCGGTGACGGCGTCGAAGCGGTCGCGGCCGTCGAGCGGCTCGACGTACGTCCCGATCACCTCGCGCACGATCGGCTGGAACGACTGCACGGCCCGGGGGGTGAAGACGCGGCTCACCAGGGCCCGCAGCCGGTCGTGCGCCGGCGGGTCCATCATGATGATGCTCCGGAACATGGCGACCTGATCGGGCGGCGTCGACAGCGTGTGCAGGTCGACGCCATGGCTGCTGGAGAACGTCTTCCAGTCCTTGTGGGCCTCGACGACGTCGTCGTACCGCGACAGCGCCCAGAAGCCGTAGCGCTCGCTGTGGTACACGGGCGCCTCGTCGCGCAGGCACCGGTACATGTCGTAGGGGTCGTCGAAGAAGACGTCGGAGAAGGGATCGAACTCGACCCGCGCCCCGCTGGTCGCCTCGCCGGTCGACACATCGGACATGCAACCAACCCCCTGGCTCGGTTCAGGTGTAAAGGCAATTCTCCAACGGGCAGTGCGTAGCTCTCGGCCTGAAACTATTCTCGGCCCAAAAGACGCACCGCTCCAGGGGGTGGCGATGAACATCGACGAGATGATCATGGTGAGCGTGGACGACCACGTGGTCGAGCCACCCCATCTCTTCGAGGGACGGCTGCCGGCCCGCTACGCCGACCTGGCACCGCAGTTCGTGACGCGCGAGGACGGCACCAATGCCTGGCGCTACGAAGGCCAGGAGATCGCCAACGTGGCCCTGAACGCCGTGTCCGGGCGCCCGCCCGAGGAGTACGGCATGGAGCCGACCTCGTTCGACGAGATCAGGCCCGGCTGCTGGGACATCCACGAGCGCGTCAAGGACATGGACGCCAACGGCGTCTTGGGCTCCATGTGCTTCCCCTCGTTCCCCCAGTTCTGCGGCCAGCTCTTCGCCCGCACCGAGGACAAGGACGTCGCCCTGGCGATGCTGCAGGCCTACAACGACTGGCACATCGACGAGTGGTGCGGCACGTACCCCGGGCGCTTCATCCCCTGCGTGCTCCCCGCCATCTGGGACCCCGAGGTCTGCGCCGCCGAGGTGCGGCGGACGGCGGCCAACGGCGCCCACGCGGTGACGTTCTCGGAGAACCCGTCCAAGCTCGGGTGGCCCAGCATCCACTCCGACCACTGGGACCCGTTCTGGACGGCGTGCTCCGACGAGAACGTGGTGGTGTGCATGCACATCGGATCGTCGTCGCAGTTGGTCATCACGTCACCCGACGCCCCCATCGACTGCCTGATCACCCTCACGCCCATGAACATCGTGCAGGCGGCGGCCGACCTGGTGTGGTCCGACGTGCTACGCAAGTTCCCGGGGTTGAACATCGCGCTGTCCGAGGGCGGCATCGGCTGGATCCCGTACTTCCTCGAGCGGGTCGACTACAACTACGAGCGCCATCACCGCTGGACGGGGCAGGACTTCGGCGATCGGCGGCCGAGCGAGGTGTTCAACGAGCACGTCATCACGTGCTTCATCGACGACCACTTCGGCGTGGCCAGCCGCGAGTTCCTCAACATGGACCGGGTGTGCTGGGAGTGCGACTACCCCCACTCCGACTCGACGTGGCCAACCGCACCGGAGACCCTCGCCAAGCAGCTCGACGGCGTCTCCGACCACGACATCGACCGCATCACCCATCTGAACGCGATGCGCCTGTTCAGCTTCGACCCGTTCAGCGTGAGCCCTCGCGAAGAGTGCACCGTGGGTGCGCTGCGCCAGCGGGCTGCCGGCCACGACATCAGCATCCGCTCGACTAACCGGTCGCACATCGGCGCGCACAAGGCGCTGTCGACCGACCTGCAGGTGCCCCGCTGACCGAACTGGTTGTCGCAATGCGGCATGTATCACCGCACCGCCACAACCGGTTCCAGGGTGGCGCCCGGCGCTACCCGGCGAGGGCGGCCGCCGACGGGTCGACGACCTCGCCGGCATAGCGGCGCAGCCCCTCGATCGCTCCGCTCGAGCGCTGCCACGGCCGGACGATGACCCGCCCGACACCCGCCTCGGCGTAGCGGGCGACCTCGTCGACGTCGGCCGGGGTGCCACCGAGGGTGATCTCGACCCGGCCGGCGCGGCCGGCGGCGGCCCGCAGGTCGGCCAGCCGGGCGGCCTGAGGCGGGATCTGCTCCAGCGTGTGGTTCATCGGCACCCAGCCGTCGCCCACGGTGGCGGCGCGGCGCAGGGCCGCGGGCCCGTCGCCGCCGATGATGAGCGGCGGGTGGGGCCGCTGCACCGGCTTGGGCTCGAACATCACCGGATCGAAGTCGAAGAACTCGCCGTGGTGCTCGACCACCGGCTCGTTCCACAGCCGGCGGCACACCTCGATGGCCTCGTCGACCCGGCGGCCGCGGCTGTCGAAGTCGAGTCCCACGGCATCCCACTCGGCCCGCAACCAGCTGGCGCCGATGCCGAACTCGGCCCGGCCGCCGGAGACGATGTCGAGGGTTACGACGGCACGGGCCGGGACGAACGGGTGGCGCAGCCCGATGTTGTAGACGTGCGTCGAGAACCGGATCCGCTCGGTGCGGCCGGCCAGGAAGCCCAGGTAGGTGAACGCGTCGAAGACCGGCAAGTCGGCGGGCACCGGCGGATGGTCGGCACCGTGGAACGGGCTTCCCTCCGTGAGCACGGGGAAGACCAGGTGCTCGGGCAGCCAGACCGAGTCGTAGCCGAGCCGGTCGGCCTCCACGGTCACGTCGGGCCAGAGGCGGGGGTTGAGCATTCCGAGCGAGATGGCGAACTTCACGGCGGCTCCCTGGTCCGGAGGTCGATCAGCGGCGGGTGGACTCGGTGTGGCCGGCGGGGCAGTCCAGGCTGTCGGCGGCGGGGACGCCGGCGTGGGGCGTGGTGCGGCCGCTCGTCGACCTCCTGGTCATGCCAGCGGTGCACCGAGGTCGGCGAGGGAGCGGAGGGTGTCGTCAGGTGCGTTGGGCGGTGTCGACGTGGCCGGAGCATGGGGACCCGCCACCAGCGGGGGCCCGGTCACCGGCGCGCCTCCACGCAGCTGGCCGAGGCGCTAGGTTCCACCGCACTCCCCACCTCGGACCCGCTTCCGCGAGTGCTCTTCTCCGTGACCGGAAGGGTAGTCTCCGGTCGCGCCGCAGCTCACCGGCCAGGACGAAGGGAATCCATGCCTGACTACGAGTTCGTGACCTACGAGACGCTCGACGACGGGACCATCGCCCGAATCATGCTGAACCGGCCCGAGGCCCGGAACGCGCAGAATCGCGGGCTGCTCGTCGATCTCGGCAACGCCCTCCTGGAGGCCGAGGCCGACGACCGTGTGCGGGTCGTGATCCTGGGTGGGCTGGGGCCGATGTTCTCCTCGGGTCACGACATGGGTTCCAAGCAGGCCATCGCCGAGCGGACGCCCGGCCCGACGCAGCACCCGACCGTGGCCATGAACGGTGGCACGCGGCAGGGCGCCGAGGCGCTGATGCTCCAGGAGTGGCACTACTACTTCGACAACACCCGGCGCTGGCGCAACCTGCGCAAGATCACCGTCGCTCAGGTCCACGGGACCGTGTACGCCGCGGGGCTGATGCTCATGTGGGCGTGTGACCTGATCGTCGCCGCCGAGAACGCCAAGTTCGCCGACGTCGTGGGCACCCGGCTGGGCATGTGCGGCGTGGAGTACTTCGCCCATCCCTGGGAGTTCGGCCCCCGCAAGACCAAGGAGCTCATGCTCACCGGCGATTCGATCGATGCCCGCGAGGCCCACCAGCTCGGCATGGTCAGCAAGCTCTTCCCCGAGGACGAGCTGGGCGAGCACACGTTGGAGTTCGCCCGGCGCATCGCGCAGCTGCCGACCATGACCGCGCTCCTTATCAAGGAATCGGTCAACCAGACCGTCGACAACATGGGCTTCCACAACGCCCTCAACGCCTGCTTCACGCTGCACGAGCTGAACCACTCCCACTGGGCCCAGGTCCACGAGAACAAGTACCCGGTAGCGCTGCCCGAGGACGGCATCGCCGACTGGCGCTCGGCGCCGCCGGTCAAGCCGTCCCGCATGGACATGGCCGAGGCGCCCGCCCCCTGAGGGCCAGCGGCGGCGCCGGGACGACCCGGCGTGCAACCGGCGTTCCGCCGAACCGGCGTTCCGCCGGACCGTGGTTCGCCACCGCAGGAAACCGTCACCTACGAACGCCGGGACGGCTGCGCTACGGCTCCACCAGCTCGGCCGCGCCGGACGGCGTGCCGATCCCGCCGAGCTGCTCGGGCAGGACCCGCTCGATGCCGGCCAGCACGCGATCGAGACCCGGCCACCACGGGCCGGGCCGCAGGTCGGCGAGCTGGTCGACCGCGAGCGCTCCGGCGCGGCCGTTGACGACGCGGCTGGGGGCGGCGGACCCCAGGAGCCCGAGGAACCACGGCCGCAGGATCGGGCTGAGGCGTTCGGGATCGGTGAGCAGGTAGTAGTCGGGAAGGTTCAGCGACCGCGCCCGCCAGCGGGCCAACGTCTCGGCCACTGCGACCTCGATGTCGCCGGCGCTGCCCTCCGCCTGGAAGCGCTGGGCCCACGCCTCCGCGACCCACGCCAGCGGATCGGCGTCGTGCACGAGGTAGGGCGTGCTGGTGCGCCGGGCCTGTTCCCAGGCCACGACCGCACGGTCGAGGGCCGTGGCGTCGGTGTCTGGCCGGAAGACCCGTACGTTGGCGGCGCGAACGCGCTCGAGCGAGAAGGGGTCTCCCGTGGGTGCGACGACGCGACGACCGTGGTGTTCAGCCGGAGCACGGAACGATTCTGGCGTGGTCGCGTCCGAGAGCGGTGCGAGCATGGGGACGATGGCAAACGGTGCGATCGAGGCGCGTTACGACGGCCACGCCGACTTTTACGACCGGATGTTCGCCGCGTACACCAACCCGACCGATTCGCCCGGGGCCGAACTGGCGCGACTGCTGGGACCCCCGGCAGGGGACGGGTGGGTCCTGGACGTGGGCTGCGGCGGCGGACTGAGCGGGCTCGCGCTGGACGCCGCCGGCTGGCGCGTCCGCGGCGTCGACATATCGGCCGACCAGCTCCGGCTGGCGGCCGCCCGGCTCGGCGCCGTGGCACGGGCGGATGCCCATCGCCTGCCGGTTCGATCCGGCTCGATCGGGCAGGCCGCGGCCATGTTCGTCCACACCGACGTCGAGGACTTCGCCGCCGTGGTCCGAGAGGTCACCCGGGTCCTCTCCCCCGGCGGCCGCTTCGCCTACGTGGGCACGCATCCCTGCTTCGTCGGACCCCACATCGACAGTCCCGTGGTCAGCGACGAGCGGCTCTCCCTCACCGAGGGCTACGGCGATGCCGGCTGGGTGCCGCCCGAGGCCTTCGACACGCCGCGCTTCGGTCCCGGCATCCGGCGCCGCGTCGGCGCCCGGCACGTACCGCTCGCCGGCCTGCTGGCCGCCTTCATCGACGCCCGGCTGGTCATCGAGCGCGTCTGCGAGGGCGGGGGTGGCCTGGTCCCCTGGCGCCTCGGCATCGCCGCCACCAAGCCCCGGCGCCGGTAGGAGGGTCGCGGCGGTCTCCGGAACCGCCGCTCTGCCGCCATCATGACGAGAGCGCGCGACCGGTCCAACTCATCGCTGTGCACCGAGGGGGGTCCGCTATCCTGAACCGTCCCGCTCGGGGGTGTAGCTCAGTTGGAAGAGCGCTTCGGTCGCATCGAAGAAGTCGTGGGTTCGAGTCCCATCACCTCCACCAGGGGAAACCGCGAGGGGATGCACCGCCAAGGCGACGGCGACGAGCCGGTTGACCGTCGGGCGGGGCTGACGAGTCCACGAGCGTCAAGCCACAGGCGGCGCTTCTCCTGAGCCTTCGGGTCCGCGATCATGCCGGCAGGAGGTGACCCATGCGATCCTTCGTGCGTGCGTCGTTTACCCTGCTCCTCGCTCTGTTCGCTCTCGTGGTGGCCGCGCCGGCGGCCAGTGCGCAGGCGGAAGAGGAGCCCGACAACATCGTTGTGTTGACCGGCCGGGCCGAGGTCCGCGAGGGGGAGACGGTCGACAACGTCGTCATCTTCGACGGTCCCGTGGTCGTCGACGGCACGGTGAACGACGCGCTCGTCGCCTTCAACGGCGACGTCCTCATCAGAGGAACCGCCCGTGAGGATGTCGTCGCCGCCGACGGCAGGGTGACCGTTGCCGACGGCGGGCGGATCGAGGGGGATGTCGTGTCCCGGCACCGGCCGATCGTGGAGAGCGACGGCCGCCTCGATGGGTCGTGGGAGCGCTGGAACCCGCGGGCGTGGGGCGACGCCACGTCAGTGGTGGGCTGGCTCGCCGTGTGGCTGGCGTTCACCGTCTCGAGCCTGCTTCTCGGTCTCCTGCTGGCCCTGCTCGCGCCCCGCGCCGCCTTCGCGGTCGACGCTGCCGCCGCCCGCGGGTTCGGGCCGGTGATCCTGTGGGGACTCGTCCTGTTGATCGGTCTGCCCATCGTCGCCGCAATTGCCATGGTCACCCTCGTCGGGCTCCCCTTGGGGATCGGCTTGCTGCTCGCCCTCGGGCTGATCTACGGCATCGGCTACACCGCCGGGGCGTGGATCTTCGGGCGCCGCGTCGTCCGTGGGGCCTCACCGATCGTGGCCTTCCTGGTGGGCTGGGGCATCCTGCGGCTCATCGCGCTGGTCCCCGTCCTGGGCTGGCTGGTGTCGCTCGCCGCGGTCGTCGTGGGGCTGGGCGCGATCGCCGTGGCGGGCCGTCGCGCCCGCCGGCCCGACTTGGTCACCGACGAAGCCGAGGAGCCGGTGCGGACGCCGCCCGGCCCTCCGCCCCCAGAACCCACGTAGACACGAGCTGATCACCGGCTTCCAGCACGACGCCGCTGTAGGGGGTCGCCTTCGGCGCGGCCGTGATGCCCGCCCTCGTCGTCGCCGTGATGAGGGCAGCCGCGCCGCATCCAACAAAGCACCCGCGAGCGTCAGCGCTTGACCGTGTAGCGCACGTGCGTCGCGTACGGCGACGTGTAGACGCGTCGCACCTCGAGCTCGATGTCATGCTCGAAGCCCTGGAACAGGCGCTTGCCGCCGCCGAGCACGAGCGGCGCCGTGGAGATCGCCAGCTCGTCGACGTAGCCGGCGGCGAGGGCCTGGCGGATCACATCGGCGCCGCCGGAGATCGACACGTCGCGTCCCGCCGCCGCCTCCGTCGCGCGTTCCATCGCCGTCTCGAGGTCGTCGACGAAGTGGAACCCGGTCGACGGGTCGGGCGCGTCCTCGGTGCGGTGGGTGACCACGAACAGCGGCCCACCGAACGGGTTGGTGCCGCCCCACGCCTCCGAGGCGTCGTACATGCCGCGGCCGCACACGCCAGCACCCAGGTTGCCGGTGAGCTCGTCGAAGAACTCCCGGTCGGCGCCCGACATGCCGAAGTCCTCCGGCTCGTTGTCGTAGGTCCACGGGCCGCCCATCACCCAGTAGTGCAGCCGTTCGCCGCCACGGCCCAGCCCGACGCCGGGCCCGTCGCCGGGCCCGGCGATGTAGCCGTCGACCGACGTCGTGATGCCTGCGATGACACTCATGGTCGCTCCTCCGTTGTGTCGCTCACCGGTGTGAACCGATCGCGTCGCCCCCGTCGAGCCACCAGCGGACCGCCTCGTCCGCGATGGGGGCCAGCACGGTGTGCCCACCGTCGAACTCGCGGAAGTTCACCTCGTAGCCGGCGCCGCGGATCGAGGGCACGAACGAGCGGCTGCAGGCGTCGATCGGCAGGATCGGATCGGACCGGCCGTGCGAGACGAAGATCCGAGGCTCGCCCGTCGGGTTGGGCGCCACCAGGAAGCCCGGTGAGAAGGCGAGCACGGTGGGAAGCACGTCCCCGTTGGTCAACCCGATGGACAGGGCATACGACGCGCCGTCGGACACCCCTCCGATCGCCAGCCGCCGGGTGTCTGCGTCGACCCGGTCGACGACGGCGTCGAGGACCCGGTCGAGGAAGGCGACGTCGGGGCCGAAGCGACGCTCGACGATGAGGTCCCAGCTGGGTCCGCGGGAGTCGGGGGCGACGAGGATGACCCCGTACCGGTCGACGGCGCCGAGCACCGCCCGCAGGTGCGCACGGCCGGTGCCCGAGGCGCCGTGCAGGAAGACCAGCAGTGGTGCCCCCGGACCGGCAGTGTCCGGGACGTAGAGCACGCCGTCGCGGCCTGCACCCAGGCCGAGGGGCTCATCGCGCTCGCCGGTTTTGCCAGTGGCGGGACGGAGGGCGAACGAGAGACGACCCATCTCGTACGGATCGCCGACCATGCCCGACGATGGCACACCTCCGAAGGGCGGCGCCCGTCGTCAGCGGCCGGGGTCGGCCTGCGGGCGATCTCGGGCGACTGCACGGCGCAGCCGACCCGCGGCGTCGCGGCGGCGCCTGACCCGCCGGCGGCGCCGGGCATGGACGGCGAGGATCGTGAGCACCAGCACGACACCGACACCTACGGCCCCCAGGAGTGCGATCCACAGCGGCAGCTCGAAGTCGAGCCACAGCCAGTCGAACGTCGTCGACTGGCGATTCTGGAGCACGAAGATCACCGCTGCGACCGTCACCACGATCCCGACCGTCACGCCGACGTTGAAGGCGCGTTCCGGTCTGCCCCGTTCGACCTCGTCGACGTCACGCTCGAGCGAGTCACCCTCCACGTCGAGCGCCGCGTCCGCCGGCGCAGCGTCGTCGGTCCTGGCGTCCGGTTCGTCGTCCCGGGAGAGCGACACGGCCACCTCCGCGGTCGTTGGCCCCCGCCGACTACCCCGGTCAGCGCCGGGGGAATCCGGAACTTCCGATGTGCCCGCGAAGCCCCGGCGCGCCGGTGACGAACCGTAGGATTGGCTCCCGTGCACATTGCGGTCGTGGGAGAGCCCGATCTGGGAGACCTGCTGCCCCTGATGCGCGCCTATTGCGACTTCTACGGGGTGGCACCTGGGGATGACGCGCTGCTGGACGTCGCCCGCACGCTCGCGGCCGATCCGGAGGGCGAGGGATTCCAGCTGGTCGCCCGCGACGATTCGGGTCGCGCCGTGGGGTTCGCAACCGTCTACTGGAGCTGGTCCACGCTCGCCGCCGCCCGCACCGCGATCATGAACGACCTGTTCGTGCACCCCGACGCCCGGGGGACGGGCCTGGCCGAGGATCTGGTCGAGGAGTGCCGGCTGCGATCCGGCCGCCGCGGCGCCGTGTCGATGGGTTGGCAGACCGCGAAGGACAACGCCCGGGCCCAGCGGCTCTACGAACGCCTCGGCGCCACCCGCGCGGAGTGGATCGACTACTCGCTGGACACCTCGTCGGTGGCCGCCGACATGGCCGCCGACACCGGCACGGTCACGGCCAGCGCCGACGATCCCGGTGGGGCCGGTCCAGTGGCGCAGGCCGAGGGGGAGTGACCCGTTGGCGCGCCGGTGGCCGGCCCGACCGGGCCGGCCACCCGCGGCGGAGGGGGGCCGGCGGTTTCGAGCGGCGCGGTTCGGGTAGCCGACCGGATGACCACGTCGGCGGTCGCAGGTCAGTTGCCGGCCTTCTCCATCCGAGAGGCGCCCGGGCCAGTCGTGATGACGGCGATCCACGCGGGCCATGACCTGCGGCCCGAGATCGCCGACCTCATCCGGGTGGACGAGGCAACCCGGCTCCGGGAGGAGGATCCGTTCACCGACCGGCTGGCGGTGGCGGGGTCCCGGATCACCGTTCACCGATCACGTTTCGAAGTCGACCTCAACCGCCGCCGTGGCGACGCCGTCTACCGGACGCCAGGCGAGGCTTGGGGCCTGCGGGTGTGGAAGCGGCCGCTGCCGCCCGCCGTGGTGGAGCGATCGCTCGCCGGCTACGACCGCTTCTACGCCGCACTCGCCGATCGGCTGGACGGCCTCGCGGCACGGGGCCCGTTCGTGGTGCTGGACGTCCATTCGTACAACCACCGTCGAGACGGCCGGCCGGCACCGTCGGCGGAGAACCCGGAGCTCAACGTGGGGACCAGGACGCTCGAGCGTGGACGCTGGCATCACGTCGTGGACGGCTTCATCGACGGGATGCGCGCGCAGCGCGTCGCCCGGCGGATGCTGGACGTCCGGGAGAACGTCCGCTTCGGTGGAGGCCACCTGGTGCGGTGGATCCACGAGCGTTACCCCGACACGGGATGCGCGCTGGCGCTGGAGTTCAAGAAGGTCTTCATGGACGAGTGGACGGGCGAGCCCGACGACGAGCACATCGCCGAGCTCGGGCGGGCACTCCGGGCGGTGACCTCGCGCCTGCGGGAGCTGATCGCCGAGGGTCCGGTGTGACCGCGATCGAGCGGCTGTCGGCGGCCGACCTCGCGATCGACCGCGAGCTCGCGGACATCGCCCTCGGGTACCGGTTCCTACTCGACGTCACCCCGGTGAACCTGGCGGATGCACGCCATCGCTTCCTGGATCGAGGAACACCGCCGGAGTTCCGGTACCGACCGCTCGAGGACGACGTCGACGTGGTCGCCAATCGGCTGGCAAAGGTGGACGTCCACGCTGTCGAGGACGCGACCCTGTCGCACCTGCTGCTGGCCAAGCACCGCGAGGTGGGCCTGCAGATCGAGATGCTGCGCTGTCGCGGATCGAGGGACTTCCTTCCGCTCAGCACGGAGCTGTACGGGGCGGTGAGCCCGATCCTGCTCGCGGCGGCCGAGCAGCTGCTCGACGAGATCGGCGTGCCGCCGAGCGACGGGGAGCCGGCGGTGGACGCGGCGACGTTCGCACGGCTGGCCCGGGCCGAGGTGGATCGCTACCGCCAGGCACTCCCCGAGCTCGACGTGAAGATCGAGGTGCGTGACGACGGAACCGGCGTGATGGTGACCAACGGCGACCTGCTGATCGCGTCGTCGGCCACCGTCCCCATGTCGCGGGTGGAGGCACTGCTGCAGCACGAGGTCGGAACGCACGTGGTCACCTTCGTCAACGGCACGCATCAGCCGTTGCACCTGCTCGCCGCGGGTCTCGCCGGCTACGAGGAGACGCAGGAGGGATTGGCCGTCCTCACCGAGCACCTGGTCGGGGGCCTCTCCGCCGCCCGCCTACGCCAGGTCGCAGCCCGTACCGTCGCGGTCCACCAGATGGTCGAGGGCGCACGGTTCGCGGACGTCCATCGCACCCTCACCGGCTACGGCGTGGGGCCGGCGTCGGCGTTCACCATCGCCGCTCGGGTGTTCCGGTCTGGCGGACTGACCAAGGACGCCGTCTACCTCCGGGGTCTGATCGACCTCCTTTCCCATCTGGCCGGGGGCCGCAACCTCGAGGTCCTCTGGCTCGGCAAGATCGGGCTGGCCGACGCCCCGCTGGTGGAACAGCTCGTGTCTCGGGGCTTGCTCCGCGAGCCGGTCCTGCGGCCCCGATACCTCGACGACCCGGCGGCGCAGGCGCGTCTGCGGCAGGCTGGCGCGGCCGCGTCATTGGTCGATCTGATAGGAGATCCGCAATGAAGGTCGGCTTCGTCGTCAACAGCATCCAGACCGAGAATCCGCTGTACACAACCGTCCAGTTGGCGATGGCCGCCCACCGGATGGGACACGAGACGTGGCTCATCGGCGTCGACGACTTCTCGCAGCGTCCGGACGGGTCGATCGCCGCCTGTGCACGGTCCGCTCCCGGACGCAGCTACAAGTCGCCGACCTCGTACCTCGACAAGCTGCGAGGCGATCAGGGTGTCGAGGAACGCATCTCGATCGACGCGCTGGACGTCGTCATGATGCGCAACGATCCGGCGGACGACGCCGTGGAGCGGCCCTGGGCCGTCACGTCGGGCATCCTCTTCGGCCAGCTGATGGTCGCACGCGGCACTCTGGTCCTCAACGATCCGACCAACCTGGCGGATGCCGTCAACAAGACGTACTTCCAGCACTTCCCCGAGGCGGTCCGGCCGGCCACGCTGATCTCCCGCGATGCCGACGAGATCACGGCGTTCGTCGACGACATGGGCGGCAGCGCGATCCTGAAGCCCCTGCAGGGCTCGGGAGGCAGCGGTGTCTTCCTGGTCTCCAGCGACGAATCGCCCAACCTCAATCAGATGATCGAGGCCATCTCCCGCGACGGCTACATCGTCGCCCAGGAGGTCCTGGCGGACGCGACGGAAGGCGATGTGCGCATCTTCGTCATGAACGGCGAACCCTTGGTCCGCGACGGCAAGCACGCTGCGTTCCGGCGGGTCAATCGGTCGGCGGACCTGCGTTCCAACATGGCCGCCGGCGGCAAGGCCGAGAAGGTCAAGGTCACCGACAGCATGCTCGAGATCGTCGACGTGGTCCGCCCGAAGCTGCGGACCGACGGGATGTTCCTCGTCGGTCTCGACGTGGTCGGCGACAAGCTGATGGAGATCAACGTCTTCAGCCCTGGCGGACTCCACACGTGCGGGAAGCTGTACGAGACCGACTTCGCCGAGACCGTGATCGATGCGTTGGAGTACAAGGTCGATCTGCGCAACCACTACCCGACCGGCCTCGGCAACGCCACCGTCGCCACGCTCTGACACGCGACGAGCGGCGGACATCAGGGCCTGATGATCGGGGCCTCGGCGGCATGGCGGGCCCGCAGCTCCCTATCCCAATCCCCGCTGCAGTAGACGGTCAGCTCGGCGATCCGGCCGCCCCGGACCTCGCACAGCAGGACCTTGCGATCGGTCATCTCCTCGCCGTCCTCGTCGTGGTGGCCGACGAACTCGGTGACGAAGCCGGTCGCGGTGGGAATGGTGCGCACGACCGTCGTCTCGGCGCCATCGGGCGAGTAGCCGGCAAGCCAGGCGGCGAACGGGTCCAGCCCCTGGAGCTGGAACCGCCACAGCGGTGGGTGGCCGTCGAGAAACAGATCGTCGGAGAGCACGTCGTTGGTCTTGCCGGTGCGGAACACGTCCGCCAGCCGTTCGCTCAGCTCCTGGGCGGTGCCGTCGTCGATCGGGATGATCGCGGGTGCCGTCATGTCGTCCTCCTGGTCGCGATGGAGCGTCGAGTGCGACGGTACGAACGCCGGGCAGGCCACGGCGTCGGTCGAACCAACCATTTCCGCCCGCGGCGAGCCTCAGCAGAACCACCTATGAGGGCCCGCCCTCAAACCTGAGGGCGTGGCGGGCCACGAGGGGCCGGGAGCGCCCCATCGGCGATACTGGCGCGGTGCGGCGAGAGATCGACGACGCTCGGGCGGCCTTCGAGCGTCACCACTGGAGCGAGGCGTACCGGTTGCTGTCCGGGGTGCCGGTGGACGACCTCTCGATCGAGGACCTCGACCGACGCGCCACCGCGGCCTACCTGACCGGCCGCGAAGAGACCGCCTTCGGGCTGTGGGCACGTGCCCACCGGGACTGCTCGGACGCCGACGATGTCGAGCTGGCGGCCCGCTTCGGCCTCCGCCTGGCGCAGACGCTGGGGTTCAAGGGCGACATCGGCCGTAGTGCCGGGTGGGTCGAGCGGGTACGCCGACTCCTGGACGACGCCGACATCGACTGTGTCGAGCTCGGCTACCTCGCGCACGCCTCGGCCATGTGTCGGGTCTTCGCGGCGGGCGACTATCCCGGTGCGCACGAGCTGTTCGTGCGTGCGGGCACCATCGGCGCGCGTTACCGCGACCGGGAGCTGATGACCCTGGCGCGCATCGGCGAGGGCCGGATGCTCGTCTACCGCGGGGCGATCGCCGAGGGGGTGGCGCTGCTCGACGAAGCGATGATCTCCGTCGAGGCCCGGGAGATCTCGCCGATCGCCGTGGGCGACGCCTACTGCACGGTGATCGACGCGTGCACCGAGATCTTCGACGTGGCCCGCTGTCGTGCCTGGACCGACTCGTTCTCGCGCTGGTGCGACGAGCGCACCGACCTGGTCCTCTACCGGGGCAACTGCCTGCTGCACAGCGCACAGGTGCTGCACGTGCAGGGTGACTGGTCCGACGCCGTGGAGTCCGCCCACCGCGCGTGCGAGCGCCTGGCCGAGCCGATCAACAACCTCACGCTCGGCGGAGCCCACTATCTCGAGGGCGACCTCCATCGGCTCCGCGGGGAGTTCGACGCCGCCGAGGCCTCCTACCGCAGCGCCAACGAGTACGGCTGCGAGCCCCAGCCGGGCCTCGCACTGATGAGGCTCGCCCAGGGACGGAGCGACACCGCCGCTGCGTCCATCCGGCGGGTGCTCGACGAGGCGGTCGGCCCGGTCTTCCGGGCGCGGGTGCTCGGCGCCTACGCCGAGATCATGCTCGCCGTCGGCGACGTCGCTGCGGCGCGGGTGGCGGCCGAGGAGCTGTCGACCACGGCCGACGAGCTTCGATCACCGTTCCTGCAGGCGCGCGCTGCGCACTCGATGGCCGCCGTCCTGCTCGCCGAGGGCCGGGCCAGGGACGCCCTCCAGGCCTCCCGTCAGGCGCTGCGGCGGTGGACTGAGCTCGAGGCGCGCTACGAGGCGGAGCGGACGCGCGTACTCATCGCCGATGCCTGCGCCGCCGTCGGCGACAGCGAGGGAGCCGACCTGGCGAGGAGCGCCGGCCGCACGACATTCGAGGCGCTCGGCGCGGCACCGGACCTGGCCCGGCTCGCCGCGTGTGCCGGGGCGGACCGCCCGGATGGCCTGACGTCCCGCGAGCTCGAGGTGCTGCGGGTGCTGGCGCAGGGCAAGACCAACCGGGTGATCGCTGAGAAGCTGTACATCAGCGAGAAGACCGTGGCGAGCCATGTCAGCCACATCTTCACCAAGCTCGGTGTCTCGACGCGCGCCGCCGCGACCGCCTACGCGTACGACCACGACCTCGCCTGACCGGCGGCGCACGGCGGGCAGGTCGCGGGGCGCGGCCGCGTCAGCTCTGCGGGGACAGCCGCCCGATGGCGTCCTGGAGGCGGGTCTGCAGCACGG
>Ga0081538_10001081_pt1 | contig 29003 bp, 35 predicted proteins | sample TabmetS5T2R1_FD_71022 | JGI IMG/M metagenome (GOLD analysis project Ga0081538, IMG submission 71022) | Tabebuia heterophylla rhizosphere microbial communities from the University of Puerto Rico - S5T2R1 | ecosystem: Host-associated > Plants > Roots > Rhizosphere ...
GGCGCCGGCAAGGTTGGGTGGAACCTGGCTCGGGAGCTGCTCGAGAAGGGTCACGAGGTGACGCTGATCGAGAACGACCGCGACCGCTACCTGACGGTCGAGCAGGAGCTCGAGCACAACATCCAGTACGGGGATGCGTCCGAGCTGTGGGTGCTCGAGCGTGCGGGGATCTCGCGCGCCGACATGGTGATCGCGGTCACCGGCGACGACGAGGACAACATCCTCATCTGTCAGGTGGCGAAGGAGAAGTACCTGGTGGATCGGATCATCGCCCGGGTCAACAACCCGCGCAACCGCGAGCACTTCGAGCTGCTGGGAATCAAGCCGGTGGTCTCGGCGACCGACCTGATCCTGCGGCTGATCGAGCACGAGGTGCCCGAGTACGGCCTTGTGCACCTGCTCGACCTGCCGGAGCAGCGGCTGGAGATCATCGAGATGCTGCTGCCGGAGGACTCGAAGGCGGCGGGTCGCAGGGTCGGCGATCTTGAGATGCCGGAGGGCAGCCTGCTGATCTCGGTGCTGCGCGAGGGACGCGGCTTCGTGCCCGGTCCCGACACTGTGCTGGAGGCGGGCGATGAGATCCTCGCGGTGCTCGACCCGACGGTCGAGGAGGATCTCACCGCGTACTTCGGGCCCGACGGGGCGGTGGCCGAGTAGGCCGCTGCGCCAGGGGTAGGCGCGAGCGATGGCGCGCGAGGCGGATTTCCTCTTGATCGGGGGCGGGCTGGCGACGGGCAAGTGCGTGGAGGAGCTGCGCAGGCGCGGCGCGGACGGCTCGGTGATGGTGGTCGGACGCGAGCCGGAGCCGCCGTACGAGCGCCCGCCGCTCTCCAAGGAGTACCTGCGCGCCGAGGCGCAGCGCGAGGACGCCTACGTCAACTCGCGCGAGTGGTATGAGGAGAACGGGGTCGAGCTGCTGACGAAGACGAACGTCATGTCGCTCGATCCGGCGGAGCGGCGGGCGAAGCTTCAGGGTGGGGAGGAGGTGGCGTTCGGCAAGGCGCTGCTCGCGACGGGGGCCAACGTCAACATTCTGCGCACCGAGGGGTGTGAGCTGGAGGGGATCCACTACCTGCGCGCGTTCGGCAACTCGGACGCGATTCGGGAGGGCGCGGAGAAGGCGGAGCATGTGCTGCTGATCGGCGGCAGCTACATCGCCTGCGAGGTGGCGGCTTCGCTCACCGCCAAGGGAGCGAAGTGCACGCTGCTGATGATCGAAGAGGTGACTCTCGAGCGCTCGTTCGGACAGGAGGCGGGGCGGTTCCTCCAGGAGGTGCTGACCGACCACGGGATCGAGGTGGTGAGTGGGGAGGAGATGGAGGCGTTCGAGGGGTCAGGTCGGGTGGAGGCGGTGGTGACCAAGAGCGGCCGCACGGTCGCGGCCGACATGGTGGTCGTGGGCGTCGGCGTGCGGCCAGACACGATGCTGGCCGAGCGGGCGGGGCTTGAGGTCGGCGACGGGATCGTCTGCGACGCGAAGCTCGAGACGTCGGCGGAGGGGATCTTCGCGGCCGGCGACGTGTGCTCCTACGACAGCGTGGTCCACGGCGAGCGGCTGCGGGTGGAGCACTGGGACGTCGCGTTTCAGCAGGGCCGCCACGCCGCCGCGGCGATGCTTGGGGAGACCGAGCCCTACAAGGTGGTGCCGTACTTCTTCAGCGACTTCGCCGACTGGCTGAGCCTCGAGTACGTGGGGCCGGCCAACGAGTGGGACGAGATCGTGTTCCGCGGCGACCGCGACGCAGGCGAGTTCAGCGCCTGGTACCTGAAGGACGGACGCTTGAAGGGGGCGCTGTCGGTGGAGCGCTCAGAGGACCTGGGCTATGCGCGGACGCTGATCGAGACCGGGGCTGATTTGTCGGGCCAGAAGGACGCCTTGGCGGACCCAGACAGCGACCTCGATGAGGTGTTGGAGGCCTGAGGGTCACCGCTATCGTTGGCAGGCGCTGCCGTGTTCAATTCGAACCATGAGTAGCTTCCCTTGCGGGCTGGTGTAATCGGCAACACGTCTGCCTCTGGAGCAGAAATTCGGGGTTCGAGTCCCTGGCCCGCAGTCGCGGTCACGGTTCAAATTCCGTAGGAACCGCCCGACCCTCGCTTGTGCGAGATTTGTTGCGTTTTCGTCTTGTGCCGTAACAGCCCCTTGGCGAACATACGTTCGCTATGGGCAAACAGCGACGGGGACCCAAGCTTCCGCGCGGCGTCATGCGCGAGCGCGTCAGGGTCTTGTACGACGCCGGCGTCCCGCAAAGCGAGATCGCAACGCGGCTAGAAGTAACCAAGGGGACGGTGGCGTTCCACGTCCGTCGACTCGACATTCCCGCGGATACGAGGTTCGCGCGTCGATATGACTGGGGCGAGATCCGGGAGGTCTATGAATCGGGAGTGTCCTACCGAGAGTGCCGCCGGAGGTTCGGCTTCTCAGGGAACGCCTGGATGGATGCTGTGCGCCGCGGCCTGATCGTCCCGCGGCCTCGGGCGATGCCCATTGAGGAACTGCTGGTAGTAGGACGGAGGACAAGTCGCGCGCATCTGAAGACGCGGCTTCTCAAGGAGGGCCTCAGGGAGAACCGCTGTGAGGAGTGCGGGATTACGGAGTGGCGAGGAAAGCCGATCAACGCGCAGCTCCACCACAAGAACGGCGACGGGCGCGACAACCGATTGGGGAACCCCGAGTTTCTATGCCCGAACTGCCATTCCCAGACCGACACGTACGGCGGTCGCAACGGGCACAGGCGTAAGCGGCGCCCGGCGACGAGCTAGGCGGCAACGCCCGCAGCCCGCAGCGCGTCGTCGAATTCGAAGAACGACTGGATGCGGACGATGCAGCCGCCCTCGACCGTGAACACCTGAGCGAACCGGTCCTCAAGCGGCGTTGAGCTGCGCGGGATCGTGACGCAGCGGCGAAGCTCGACCACGACGCACTCGCCCGCGTCAAGGAATCTGAGCGGCGTGACCTCGTAGGCATCGAACTGAGAGGCGATGTCGTCGACCACTTCCTCGAACCGCTTCGCGCTGAGCGTCCCGCGCGTGAGCGATCCTGGACCGGGAACGAACGTGAGGTCGGGGTCGATCACCCCGAGCTCGGTCAGCGCCTCGGCATCGAGGCCCACCTCGAAGAATCGCCGCACGATCTCGAGGTTCTCCTCCGACATGTCGCGGACTCTAGATCGGGCCGCGACGCCTTGCCGGCGGCGCTTTCGAGCTAATCCGGGAAGCGGTAGACGTGGAGGAAGCCCCGGCGCAGGATCTTCGCCTTGTCGCCGGAGCGGTGGCGGCCCTCCGGGAACATCGCCGCCATCGAGCCGATGACATTCACGTAGAGCGCCCGGTTGACGTTCTCGAGGAACTCGATCACGCCCACCTTGCGCGCCACGCACGGCGTCTTGTGGCCGCTTCGCCCCTGAGTGCAGTTGAAGCCGTTGCCCCGCGAGATCCGGCCCTTCGACCGCGTCGCGTTCACCGGGGCGCTGTTGCGCGTTGAGCTGGCGTTCTCGCCCAGCACCAGCGTGGTGGTCATGAACGCGCTGTAGTTGTGGCGCGCAATGCTGGCCACCACGGCGCCGTCGACGATGACCTGCTCGCCCTCGCGCGGATTGCGGATCTTGGCGGTGTAGAGCACCTTTTTCTTGTCGTGCCCGCCGATCCTCGCCGCGATCGGCAGCTTCGACCGCGACCGATTGCCATCGACCGGGTTCTCCTTCTTCAGCGTGCCAGGCCGAAACCGAGCGGCGTTGACCATCCCCTTGTCGCCCACCACTCGCCCGGCGCCGCCCGAATCCGCGCCGATCACCAGCCGGTGCCCCGGCTTCGCGCCGCGGTTGTGGGCGCTGACGACGAGATTGAGGTGGCAGTCGCTCGGGCTGCACGGCAGCGCCTGCGCGTCGTCGACCCTCAACCGGCCGTCGTCGACCACCAGCACGCAGTGGTGGTTGCGATGTGGCAGCCGCTGCGTGCAACGCAGACTCTTGGTGCCCGAGACGCGCACCGCGCTGCCGTCGCCGCTCGACGACGCGCTCGGCCCCAAGACGAGCCACGCCCGCACCGTCGGGTTGTACCCGTACGTCTTGCCAACGCACTCGTGGTCCGCGCCGGGATGCCGCGGGTTGGGCTTCAGGCACACCGAAACCTCGACGTCGGCCGCGCCCTCCAGGCGATCGCCGTCCTGAAGCTCGCCGATCTTCTCGGCGTCGAGCGACATCACCACGCGCGGCTCCTCGTCGCGATGCTGGGCGATCGGAATCGTCTTCACCAGCTCGGCGCGCGCGCCGGTCGCCGAGACGCGCACCGAACCACCCGGCCCCTGCGCCGTGGCCGGAATCGCCCACAGCACGACGCACGCCGGAGCGACCCCGAGGGTCGCCAAGGTGCCCCGCCTGGCTACCAGCATCAACGACATTGTGCACTGGGGCATCGGCAGGGCGCTGAGCACGCTTGAGGACGCCTGAGCGGCGAGCGGCTGAACGCGGGTGGCGAACGCCTGAAAACAGAGTCCCAGCAGGCGTTCTACCTGCTGTCAGGTATGACCCCTTTGTTACTTTCAGGCGGCATGGACGTTTACCAGCGCAGGCGACTGGTCGCCCTGAGCGCCATCGCCGGCGTTTTCGTGCTCATCGTCGTGGTGATCGCGAGCGCCGGCGACGACGACGAGCCCGAGGCGCCCATCACCACAGTCGGCGGAACCACGGAGGAAACCGCCACCGCGATCCCGAAGAACCAGTACATCGACGAGGCCGACGCGATCTGCGGCGAGGTCAACAGCGCCCTCGCCAGCGTCGACGCCGCCGATGAGGCCGAAGCCGCCGCAGAGGAAGCCGACCTCCTCGCGAGCGAGCTCCAGCAGCTCCAATCGCTGTCGCCTCCCGACCAGGACCAGGATCTCGCCAACGACTTCCTGCGGGCACTCCAGGATCAGGTCAGCGCCGCCGAGGACCGGCAAGTCGCCATCGACCGCCAGGACGACACCGCCCTCGTCGAGATCGAGACAGCCCTCGACACCGCAGAGGTCGAGGCCCAAGCAGCCGCCGAGGACTTCGGCTTCGACGTCTGCGGCAACCCCGAGGCGACCGGCGCCGAAACCGATGCCGAGACCGGCACCGGCACCGGCGGCGTCGAGCCCGCTCCCGCCGCGCCCGTCGAGCCCGCGCCGGTCGAGCCCGCGCCGGTCGAGCCCGCTCCCACGGCGCCGCCCGCCGATGGGGGCACCGGCGGCGGCGGCGGCGGGACCGGCGGCGTAAGCCCCTAGGCTGCGACTTCCGCCCAAGCGCCGTACAGGCGCGCGTAGGCGCCGCGCGCCTCGATCAGCTCGTCGTGCGTCCCCGTCTCGACGATGCGCCCGTGCTCGAGCACCACGATCCGCCCCGCCCGCCTGATCGTCGACAGGCGGTGCGCGATCACGATCGCCGTGCGGCCTGCCAGCAGCCGCTCCAACCCGGCCTCGATCACGCGCTCGGTCCGCACGTCGACATTCGACGTCGCCTCGTCGAGAATCAGGATCCGTGGCTCGGCAAGCAGGGCCCGAGCGAAGGCCACCAGCTGGCGCTGTCCCGCCGACAGGTGCGTTCCGCGCTCTCCAACCTCGGTCTCGTATCCCGCCTCGAAGCGGTCGATGAACGAGTCCGCGCCGACCGTCCGCGCGGCGGCGCGAATATCGGCATCGGAGGCGTCGGGCCGGCCGAAGGCGATGTTGTCGCGAATCGTGCCCGAGAACAGGAAGCCCTCCTGCGGGACGATCCCGAGCTGGCTGCGCAGCGCCTGCGAGTCGAGCTCGCGCAGGTCGTGCCCGTCGACCAGCACCCGCCCGCGCTGCGGGTCATAAAAGCGCGCCACCAGCTTCGCCAGCGTCGACTTGCCCGCGCCCGTCTCGCCGACCAGCGCCACCGTCTGCCCCGCCGGGATTCGCAGGTCGATGCCGGAGAGCGCCCACTCGGAGTCGCCAATCACCGCGTCGGCGTCGGCGTCCCCGGCTCCCGCGTAGGAGAACCACACGTCGCGCAGCTCGATCTCGCCCCGCAGCCGGCCCGGGTCGATCGCGTCGTCGCGGTCGGTCATGTCCGGCCGCGTGTCGAGCAGGTCGAAGATCTTGTCCAGCGCGGCCATCCCCTGCTGATAGGTCGTGTAGAGCTGTGAGATCTGCTGGATCGGATCGAAGAACAGCTGCAGATACCCGATGAACGCGACCACGACGCCGATCTCGATCTCGTTGTTGATCGCCTGATAGCCGCCGTAGAGGATGATCGCTGCCGTCCCGATCGCCGAGAGCAGCTCGACCGCCGGGAAGTACGCGGCGTTGAGGTAGACGGTGCGCATGTTCGCGACGCGGTTCTCCTCGTTCAGCACCGCCATCTCGGACAGATGCCGATCCTCGCGTCCGAAGCTGCGCACGACCCGAACCCCCGACAGCGTCTCCTGCAGGTAGGCGGTGATGTTGGCGATCTTCTCCCGCGTCAGCCGGTACGCGTTTGCGGAGATCACCCGGAAGACCACGCTGCCGATCGCCAGCAGCGGAAACGTCAGGAACGTGACCATCGCCAGCGGCACATCGAGCGCCAGCAAGATCACCACCACCCCGAGAAGCGTCAGCGTGCTCTGGAACAGGGTCACGACGCCGTCCGTGACGAGACTGTCGAGCGCCTGCACGTCGTTGGTCAGTCGCGAGATCAGGACGCCCGGCTTGTTGCGCGTGAAGAACCCGATCGACATCGCCTGCAGGTGCGTGTAGATGCGCTCGCGCAGGTTCTGCAGCGCGCGCTGGCCGATCCACCCGACGAGATAGGTCTGCGCGTAGGTGGCCGCCCACAGCACCGTCACCGAGACGAGGAAGACGACGACGATCGCCGTCAACGCACCTGTGTCGCCGACGCGGATGCCGTCGTCGATCGCGCGCCCCGCGAGATACGGCGGCGCCAGCGCGGCCACCGTCGCGATCACGACCGCCACGATCATCAACGCCACCTGCAGCCGGTACGGGCGCAGCAGGCCCAGCATCCAACGCACCTTGCGGCCGCGCTGATCCTCGCCCTTGATCAGCCGGGCGAGGTCGCGCAGCAGCAGCAGCGTGCCCGCAAGACGCCCGGGCTGGTTTGCGTGGTCCTCGGTCTCCTCGGCGACGTCGGAGCCCTGCGCCTCCGGGTCGACGGCGGTGATCGGATCGTCGTCGCCCGGGCGTCCCCGGCGATCGCCACGGAACGGACTGAGCCGAGTCACAGGCGCGCCACCTCCTCGCGCTCCTCGAGGTCGCGCTGAAGGAAGACCACGTCTTCGCAGCCGAACTCGGCGATCTCGGCGTACAGCTCCGATCGCTCCAACAGCTCGTCGTGACTGCCGCGGTCGACGATGCGGCCGCCGTCCATGACGACGACCTCGTCGGCAAGCGAGATCGTCGACAGCCGGTGGGCGACCACGAAGGTCGTCCTGCCCCTCATCGCTTCTTGGAGCCCGCGCTTGATCTCCGTCTCCGTCGTCGCGTCCACGGAGGACGTAGCGTCGTCGAGGATCAGGATCCGCGGGTCGGCCACCAGTGCCCGGGCGATCGCCACCCGCTGGCGCTGACCGCCCGACAGCGTCAGTCCGCGCTCGCCGATCAACGTGTCGTAGCCGTCCGGCAGCCGCTCGATGAAGCCGTGCGCCTGCGCGCGACGTGCCGCCCGCTCGATCTCCTCGCGACTCGCATCGGGCCACGCGTAGGCGATGTTCTCCGCGACCGTCGCGGAGAACAGGAAGCTGTCGTCGGCGACGAACGCGATCGCCTGCCGGAGCGAGCGCACATCGACCGAGCGCACGTCAGCGCCGTCGACCACGACGGAGCCCTCACTTGGGTCGTACAGCCGAGCGATCAGGGCGACGAGGCTCGTCTTCCCCGAGCCGGTCGGCCCGACGAGCGCCACTGTCTTGCCCGCCTCGACGTCGAGATTGATGTCGGTCAGCGCCGGCTCGGAGCCGTCGTAGCGCAGGGTCACCTTGCGCAGCTCGACCCGGCCTGGGCCGGCCGGCAGGGAGGGTGCGCCGGGAGGGCTGGCGACTCGCGGCTCGCGATCGAGGATCTCGAACATGCGGTTGCCCGAGGCCACCGCGCGCTGGGCCATCCCGAGCGCCATTCCCAGCATGCGCATCGGTCCGACCAGCATCACTAGGTAGGTGTAGAAGGCGGTGAACTCACCCAGCGACAGGCCGCCGTTGATGACCTGACGTCCGCCCACCATCAGCACGACGGCCAGGCCGAGGCTGGGAAGAAAGCCGAGAGCCGGCGAGTAGAAGGCGCGCAGGCGAGTGGAGTAGACGTTCTGGTCGAAGACGCGCCCGACCGAGTGGCGGAAGCGCCCGAGCATGTGCTCCTCGCGCGCGAACGCCTTCACGATCCTGATCCCCGACACGCTCTCCTCCGCCTCGGCCGTGAGCTCCGCGATCCGTTGCTGAACCTCCTGCACGGCCGGACGGGAGAGGCGATTGAACCGCGCCGCCGTGATCACGACAAACGGCACTGGCGCCAGCGCCAGCAGCGCCAGCCACGGCTCGATCACGAACATGACCGCGCCTGCGAGCAGCAGCGTGAGGGCGTTCTGGGTCAGAAAGATCAGCCCGTAGCCGAGGAAGAAGCGAATTCCCTGCAGGTCGACGGTGGCGCGCGACATCAGCTGCCCTGTCTGCTGGGAGTCGAAGAACCCCAGCTCGAGCGTCTGCAGGTGCGAGTAGATGCGCTCGCGCAGGTCGTATTCGACGGCGACGGAGACCTTGCCGGCGATCAGCCGCCGAATCACGGTCAGCCCCAGCCGGAAGACCCCGGCACCCACGATGGCCAGACCCAACGGCAGCAGCTCCGGCCGCTCGCGATCGTTGATCGCGTCGACCGCGTTGCCCACCAGCCACGGGATCAACACGGTCATTCCCATCGCCAGCCAGGCGAACGCAAGGGATCCGATCACGGTACGGCGATACGGGCGCAGGAATCCCAGTAGCCGCCAAAACGTCTGCATCTCCATGACTATACGAAGTGAAGTACTAGCCGGGCAGCGCTTCGCGGGGCACGCCCGGCAGCGCCATACTTGGCTTCATGGCGCGTCCTGCGGCGGGGCTCTGCGACAGCTGCGCCCACCAGCGGATCGTCCGCAACACACGCGGCTCGGGGTTCTCGCTCTGCGAGCGCTCGCGAACCGACCCTGCGTATCCGCGCTATCCGCGACTGCCGGTGACCAGGTGCGCCGGTTGGGAGCGCCGCCCGTCGAAGGCGCGCGAGTGAGCGCGCTGCGACGCTCGCCGGCTGCGGTCCGAAGCCGCGCTCGCGGCGGTCGTGGCGCTTGCGTCGGTAGCCGTGATCGTCGTCGCGGCCGATGGTGAGGAGCGGGGAGCTCCGGCACCACTAGGCGCCGAGGGCTGGGGCTCGCTGGCGCCCAGCATCTTCTCGCGCACCGAGGTCCGGGCTGCCAGGATCGGCGATCGCATCTACGTCGCCGGTGGCTTCATCGCGAGCGGCGGCACGACCGGCAAGGTCACTCGCTACGACATCTCGTCGGACCGTTGGAAGCGCTTGCCCGACCTGCCGATCGCCGTCAACCACGCCGGAGTGACTTCCCTGCACGGGAAGCTCTACGTGCTGGGTAGGAACTGGCCCGCGCGCAGCCAGAATGCGAAGTCCCGGCGGCTATACCGGTTCAGCCCGCGCGGCAAGAGGTGGCAGCGGCTTCCGAACGCGCCAACCCCGCGAAGCGCGCTCGGCTTGGCCGCAAAGGGCCACAAGCTGTTCGCCGTCGGCGGGGCGACGAGGTCGAACGAGGAGGCCCGCAAGCTCGAGATCTTCAACGTCCGTGGCGCGCGGTGGCGCGCGGGCGCAAAGCTCCCGACGGGGCGCAACCACGTCGGGGCCGCCATCCTCGACCGTCGCCTCTACGTGACCGGAGGCCGGCCGGGGCCGATGGAAGGCGGACAGACGACCGTCGAGAGCTACTCGCTCAAGGGCAAGCGGTGGCGAGTCGAGCCGTCGCTCGCAGCGGGCACGCCACGGTCAAGTCGCGCGGCAGCCTCGTCGTTTTCGGCGGCGAGGAGCTTGGTGGCGGGCAGACGATCGAGGAGGTTGAGCGCTTCGACCCGCACGCCGGAGCATGGACGGCCCTGCCCGACATGATCACGCCGCGGCACGGGCTCGGCGGCGTCGCCAAGGGCGGGCGGATGTTTGCGCTCGAAGGCGGCCCGCAGCCCGGCCTGCACTTCTCGCGCGCCCTCGAGTTCCTCGACATCCCCTGAGCGGACCTCCACGCTGATCGTCGAGTAACCGACCTCCACGGTCGGTTAGTCGACGGTCGCGGTCACGCCTCGGCCGGCGGCGGGGCGGTGCGCAGCGCGCCCGCGCTCGCCACAACCACGAGCCCGATCGCCAGCACCTCGGTCGCCGCGAGGTCCTGGTCGAGCCCGATGAAGCCGACGGTGGCTGCGACCGCCGGCTCGAGGGACATCAACACGCCGAACGTGCCCTGCGGCAGCCGCCGAAGCGCCTCGAGCTCCAGCGAATAGGGGATGGCGGAGCTCAGCATCGCCACGGCTGCGCCGACTGCCAGAAGCTCGACGTCCAGCAACTCCGAGCCCGCAACGGGCACACCAACCGGCAGCAGGAGCGCAGTCGCCACCACCATCGCAAGGGCCAGTCCCGCTCCACCCTCGAAGCTGCGGCCGATCCGAGCCGAGAGCACGATGTACGCGGCCCAGAATCCGCCGGCGATCAGCGCGAACAGCACCCCAAGCGCGTCGATGTCGCCTCCCGAAGCAGGGGCGAGCAGGACGATGCCAGCCGCGGCAAGCACCACCCAGACGAGATCCGTCGCCTGCCGGGAAGCCGCCAGCGCGACGCCCAGCGGCCCGACGAACTCAAGGGTCACCGCGATCCCGAGCGGGATGCGGTCGAGCGCTTCGTAGAAGCTGAAGTTCATCGCCGCGAGCGAGAGCCCGAAGAGCGCCACGTCACGACCGCGCTCTTCGCGAAGGCCGCGCAGCGATGGTCGCCACAGCGCCATGAGCACGACCGCCGAGAAGAAGACCCGCGCGAGCACAGTGCCCGCCGGACCGAGCTCGTCGAACAGGGTCGTCGCCACCGCTGCGCCCACCTGAACCGAGACGATGCCCCCGAGAACGAGGCCCATGGCGATCGGCTTGGCGGAAATGCGCTGGGCCGCTTGACTCATCCGCAGCACACTAGGGTCCGCGCAGGTTCTGGCGGCGGACGGAGGTGACGACGGACGATCAGGCGATCGGACAGATGGCGGCCGAACTGATGGAGGAGATCGCCGAGGACACGGCGGCGAGGCCGAGCTGCGCGTTGCCCCGCTGATCGTCGCGGTAGACCACGGGGACGAGGCCGCTATCCACTGGCGCTTCGCGCCCGAGGACCTGTGCACTCACGAGGCCCTCGGCGCTCTGGACTACGTGGCGCGTCGGATCAGCAGCGAGGACGACAAGGAGTAGGCGATCTAGCCCAGGGAGATCTTCAGCAGCACGATGAGCCCGCCAAGCACCAGCGCACTGCCGCCGTCGATCAGAAGCCCAGCCCCCGAGGCGCCGGTGCGTCGGGCGGCCCCGGAGGCGACGAGGACCATGACCGAGATCGAGACCGCTAGGCCGACCGCTCCCGTGGTCTCGAGGTCGGCGTCGCTCATGGAGCAGACCGCCAACGCGACCAGCGTGGGCACCGCGCAGATGAGCAGCGGTAGCTCCGTGCGGAGGGCGTGCCATAGGCGGCTGGCACGACCGGGCAGGTCGATGCGCCCTCCGTGGCCAACGAACACCCCGTAGGCGTGGGCCAGCCAGACGACGACCATCGTCGCGGTCGTGTAGAGCAGGACGTCCCCGGAATTCGAGGCCTTGATGTCGGTCGCTACGGCTACCGCTGCCGCGGTCAGGATCGAGCCATAGATCCAGGCGACGTCGCCTTCGTCGCGCTCCCAGGCGCCGGCAGGCAGCTCGTGTTCGTCGTGCTCGGCTATGCGGCGAGGCTGTTGATCGTGATCACGATGAAGAAGACGATCACGATCTCATTCACGACCCACGAGTTCGTGTTCATCCATTCGCGCGCCTTGGGCAGGAACGTCCTTGCGCGCTCCCGAAAGATGAGCAGGATGAGCGACGGCAGCGCCAGGAAGGGCAGCGTGAGCAGGATGAACGGGATCGCGTCGCTCAGCGGGTCGCCGTGTCCCGCGAGGTAAGTCCCAACCGCCACCGTCGTGAGGATGTCGGTGGGAAACAGCCCGAGTAGCAGGAGCCCCAACGTGAACGCCAGCCGCGCGCTTGACGCCTGCAGCTTGCCCATCCACTTCGGGGGTTCGGACTCCTCGCGCTTCATACGTGCGCACCGCAGCCACAACGAGCAGCACCAGGACGATCACGTACAGGGTGTCGTCGGACGCTCCGCCCTCGGAGACGCCGTTGAGAGCGAGGTATGCGATCGTCAGGAACGCAGTGACGGAGATCGCCGCTCCGAGCAGGAAGGCGGCGGAGTTGCGCTGCCAGTTCTCGCTGGTGGCGAGGAAGATCGCGCTCAGGATCTGCGGTCCGGCGATCATCACGAACGCCAGCGGGAGGATTTGCAGGAAGTCCACTCGAGCTACCTCGCTTTCTGGGCTCGGAACCTAACCGGTCGCTCCGTCGCGATATGCGTCGTGGCCGAGGTCTGCAAGCCAGCTCCGCATGTGACGATGCAGCGTCTCGGCGCCGACAACCGGCTCAGTCGGCATCCGCCAGTCGGACGGGAACAGCACGAACGGGTGCGACTGCTGGCCACCCATGCCACCGTGTGATCCCACCAGCGCCTCGAACGCGGCGACCTCGTCGGTCTCGGCCCAGTAGGTGCTGTTGAGGACGATGTCAGGGCAGTGCGGGAAGGCGTCGGTGCGCCGGACATGGTCAGGCGCGTTCGGTCCGAACGCGGCTAGCGGGTCGTCGCCCTCGACCTGGTGGGAGCCCAGGTAGTTGACCCCATCGGCTCCGAGCGCGACAGGTCCGTCGTTTTCGGAGCGAACCAGCAGGAACCCGATCCCGGGATGCTCCCGGAGCGTCGGGATCAACCGCGGGTGAAGCGCGTCGATGCGCTCTCGGGTCAGCCGGCCGGGCTCGCGCGGAAACGAGATCAGGCCCAGGTTGCCCGAGGCCATCACCGAGAGCTCGGGCGGCAACCCGTCTTCGGCCCGATCTCCGTCTCGCGGCGGCTCGTCGAGCCTCACCTCACCGTCAACGGTCCGGCCCTTGGTTGACGCGCGGATCCGGCGAGCCGCCATGTTGTCCGCCTGACTGGCCTCGGTCAGTGAGGCGCCGAGATAGGAGGCGGACTCGTCGCTGTGGGCGTCCTCGGCGAGCACGTCAGCGGTCTCGCAAGCGTCCTTGACGAGATCGCCGAGCGAAGTGCCGTAGCGGTCGAGGAAGGTCGTCCCCTGCGACTGCCCGTGGTCGGCGAGGACGACCAGGTGATAGTTGCGATCGGCATCGGCGGCCGCTGCCTCGATGCGGGCGATCTGCCGATCTAGCCGGCGCAGCACGCCAAGTGCGTCCACCCGCTCGACGCCCGAGTGGTGGGCGACCTCGTCGTATGCCAGAAACGTTGTGTAGCCGACCGGCCGTCCCGCGTAGAGATCGCCGATCACAGCCGAGACCTGAAGGTCGCGCTGGATGACCGTGCCCCACGCCCGCACCAGGGCGTAGGAAAACGTGCGCTTGATCCGCGGCCGGACGTCGCGTCGCCGCTGCTGGGCGGCGAAGAAGAGCTCCTGAGCGATGTCGCCGATCACCAGGGCGATCGTGCGAGTGACGTTGTAAGGGTTGGCGAAATAGGCGAAGTAGTCCTGCCCGATGCGACCGGGGCGGCTCCGATCGAGCACCGTGCTCATCGTCAGCAGAGTGTGCGCAGCGTCCCCGGAGAGGATGTTGGCGCGGCTGGCGCCATCTTCGTGGAGCAGGCCGCGTCCGTTCGAGTGCCGGCGCTCTAGCTCGGCAGCGTCCCGGGGATGGTTGGTGACGATTGCCGCGTCGCGATCCTTCTCCCACCACCGGAAGGCCGGCATGTCGTCGTTGTCGCCGTGCAGCAAGCCCGCTTGACAGGCGCCCGTTTGCGACGACCAGTCCGTCTCCCAAGGCAGCAGGCGATGCGACCCCTCCCGGATCCAGCGGGCGAGGGTCGGGAGGTGGCCGTCGCGAAGCGCCCGCTGGACAACCCCGTGCGCGAGCCCGTCGATCTCGAGGAAGTACACGCCGGGGATGCCTGAGTGCGCACCGGACGAAGCAAGGCGCCGCCCCTGGCGCCTGATCACGTTGCGGTAATAGAAGTCGTCGTCGTCGATCGCCAGCAACGAGGTCACAAGCGTGTTGACGACCGTGATCCCGATCGCTACTGCGATGCCGGCGCCCAGCGTGTTCACGTGGACGTCTGGGTCGATCAGCGAGACGAGCCATACGACGACGCCGTTGAGTACGAGCACCCCGAGTCCGAGCGTCAGCACTGTGAACGGCAGCGCGACCCGAATGACTAGCGGCCAGACGAGGGCGTTGATCAGGCCGATCATCGCCGCCGAGAACAGGGCGGTGCCGGTGCCCTCGATCGCGAAGCCGGCGAGGATCGCGCTCATCAAGTGGAGCGCGCCGGCAGTCAGGATCAACACGATGAACACGCGCCACGCCGCGCGCAATCCCCCGCCCCCGCTGGCCTGCTTGGCAGGGGCGGAGGTCATGGCGGCAATCCTATGAGCAGCGGTGGCGGGTCACCGCGCGAGTCGCCGCCGGAGCCGCCGTTACCTTCTGGCCATGATCCGCGGGCGGCTTCGGCTGCGACGACGCAAGGACAGCGGAGAGCCGGGTCAAGCGGCCGACGAGTATGTCGAGATCGACGCGAGCGAGCTGGCCGGGGTGTTCGCCGCTCCGAGCTGGCTGCGGGACATCGGGTTCACGGCGTGGCTACTGGTGGGGTTCGCGCTCTTCCTCGCCGGAGCGGTTTGGCTTCTCTCGCTCACGCAGACGATCGTCATTCCGGTGATCACGGCCTCCGTCGTTGCCGCGGTGGCCTCGCCTCTCGTCGGCTGGCTGGACCGTCGCGGGTTGCCGCGGGCTGCGGGCGCCGCGCTCGTGCTGCTGGGCATCGTGGCCACCGGGGTCGGGATGTTTCTGCTGATCCTGGCCGGCATCACGAGTGAGCTCAGTTCCTTGCAGAGCGAGCTCGGCGACGCCAAGGACACGATCGCCGGTTGGCTCGAGGATCTGGGTGTCAGCTCGAGCAGTGCCGAGAACGCGAAGAACGACGCCAGCTCGTCGATCACCGATTCGGTCTCGGCGCTACTGGAGGGTCTGGGCAAGGGCATCGTGGCGCTCTCGTCGCTGGCCTTCTTCCTCGCCCTGACCGTCCTGAGCCTGTTCTTCCTGCTCAAGGACGGCCCGGTGATCAGAGGTTTCGTCGAGAGGCACCTCGGAGTGCCGCTCGACGTCGCTCGCGCCATCAGCCACCGGGTGCTCGAATCTCTTCGTGGCTACTTCCTGGGGGTGACGATCGTCGCCGCCTACAGCGCCGTGATCGTGTTCGTCGGGGCGCTGATCCTCGGCGTGCCGCTCGCGGGGACGATCGGCGTGGTCACGTTCCTCGCGGGTTACGTTCCGTACCTGGGCGCGTGGACGGCCGGGGCGTTCGCCGTCCTGATCGCGCTCGGCGGCGGGGGAGCCGACGCCGCGATCGGCATGGCCCTGCTTCAGCTCGCGGCCAACGGCATCCTCCAGCAGCTCATCCAGCCGTTCGCGATGGGCGCGGCGCTGGGCATCCATCCGCTTGCCGTCCTGGTCGTCACGATCGGCGGCGGAGCCCTGTTCGGGGCCGTGGGACTGATCCTCGCCGCGCCGTTGGTCGCCGCTGCGGGGCGCATCTCGGCCGATTTGTCACGCGCGGGGGACGGCAAGCACGAAGGGACGCCGCCGCAGGGCGCGATGGCGTAGGGTGGTCTGAGAGGCGACTCACGGGTGGACGTTTCCGCCAGCACCTGCGCTCTCCGACGATCAGCTCCGGGAGCTGGTCGGGCTGATGAAGGGCGCGGACACCGTGGAGCTCAAGCTCAGCGTTCCGGACGAGGACCGGCGCTCGACGCTGGTGGCGCTCGGCATGGACGCGCTGGACGCGTTCATCCGCCAGGTTTACTTCTTCGATACCCCCGATCTCGACCTCGATCGCGCCGGGGTGGTCGTGAGGGCACGCCGGACGCAGGGCAAGCCTGACGACTCGGTGGTCAAGCTGCGTCCCGTGGTGCCCTCCGACCTGTCGCCGGAGCTGCGCGGTCAGAGGGAGTTCGGTGTTGAGGTCGACGCGCTCCCGGGCGGCTACGTCTGCTCGGCCTCCTTCAAGCACAAGCACGACTCGAGCGATGTCGTCAAGCCGGCGGTCGCCGGCCACCGCCGCCTCTCGAAGATGTTTTCCAAGCCGCAGCGAGCCTTCTTTGCCGAGCGCGCTCCCGAGGCCTCGAGTTGGACGAGCTCTCGATCCTCGGGCCCGTCCACGTGCTGAAGCTCAAGTTCTCGCCCGAGGGCTACGACCGCAAGCTGCTCACCGAACTGCGGCTGTACCCCGACGGGTCGCGGATCCTGGAGCTCTCGACCAAGTGCGAGCCGGACGAAGGCTTCCAGGTTGCAGCCGAGACCAGGGCGTACCTCGCCGGTCGCGGCGTGAACCTGTTCGGCGAGCAGGAGACCAAGACGCGCACGGCGCTTGAGTTCTTCGCCCGCGAGGCGCGCGAGGGCTAGTTCAGCATCAGGGCCTCACAGGGGTCGAGCACCCGAGCCTTCACGCCGGGCGCCAGCTCGGCGAGTTGGGCCTCGAACTCTCGCGGGGGATCGGTGAGCAGCTCCGGGCGCGTGCGATTGAGCCCGACCCGCAGCAGCGTTCCCCAGTGAATCGGAACGGCGATGCGAGGCTGCATGATCGCGGCGGCCTCGGCCGCCCGGCGGGGATCAAGATGTCCGGAGTGTAGCCGCGGTCCCCAGCCCGCGATGGGAAGCAGTGCGACGTCGAGCCCGCCGGCAAGGTCGCTCATGCCCCCGAACAGATCGGTGTCGCCCGCGAAGTACAGGCGCCGGCCGCCGCCCTCGAGGTCGTAGCCCAGGGCTTGGACGGCGCGACCCACTTTGTAGCGCCGTCCCTCGTGCTCGGCCGGAGTTGCGCGGATCGTGACCTGGCCGACCCGCGCGGTCTCTCCCGGTTCGAGCTCGACCACGTTCCAGAATCCGCGACGCGCCAAGAGGCGACTGGCGCCCGCCGGCACGACCACGCGCGTGTCGCGATCAACCTGGCGCAGCGACGGAAAATCCAGGTGGTCGGGATGCAGGTGGGAAATCAGGACCGCATCGAGATCGGTCGACACGCCGGGATCTGGTGCCGGCGAGAAGCGCCGGATCACGAAGAGCAGGCGCGTGCGCAGAACGGGATCCGTCAGCAGCCTGGTGCCCGCGAGCTCGACGAGCACGGTCGCATGCCCGACGTAGGTGACCCGGTCGTCCAAGGGCCGACGAATTTTCACACGGAGCGCGCAAAGTAGGAGAGGATGTCCTTGCAGACCGATCGGGCTGTAGCGATCAGCCCGGGGGAGACACAAGGAGGTGTTCGGTGGCTGAGATCGGACCGGTCCAACTGGTCGCCTTCGGCTTTGACCCAGAAGCTCAGTTCGAAGGCCGGATCATGGAGGAGCTTGCCCAGCTCGAGGAGGAGCGGACCATTCGCATCCTCGACCTGTTGTTCGTGCTCAAGGACAGCGAGACCGAGGAGCTGCTCGCCCTCGACTATCAGGGTGAGGACCTTGGGGCGATCGTCGGCGCACTGCTCGGCTTCCGCTTCGACGGGGACGGCGAGGCTCCGGCCCCTGAGACCGACGTCGACACCCACGCGTACGGGCTTTCGACCGACCAGATAGAGGCGATCGCTGGCTCGCTCGAGCCCGGCCACTCGGCTGGTGTGCTGCTGATCGAGCACGTGTGGGCGCGCGAGCTGAAGCGTGCGATCCGCGAGCCCGGGGGCGTGCCCCTCGGCGAGGGCTTCCTGACTCCCGAGACGATTGCGTCCGTCGCCGCCGAGCTCGGCGCGATGTCCGAGGCCTTGGAGGAGCTGGAAGCGGAGGCCGTCGGATCGGCGGCAGGTACGACTGAGGAAGGAGCCTGAAATGGTGCGGGGAGGCGGAGGACTGGGCGGCGGTGGCGGCGGAGGCCTGATCGCCAACCGCGCCGCGATGCGGATGCGAACCCGCCAGCAGTACCGGACGATGGCCCGGATGGAGCGGCGGCGCTCGGCGATCCAGTCCCGGATGGGAGTGCGCCAGGACTTCGGGCGTGGAGAGCCGGTCGAACAGGCGCCCGCCGAAACGGCGCCGCCCGCGGAGCCCGACTACACCGCCGAGCTCGAGAAGCTCGCGAGCCTGCGCGACCAGGGCGTGATCAGCGACGCCGATTTCGAGGCGAAGAAGAAGCAGCTGCTGGGAATCTGACCGCCGATTGCGCGTGCCCTGGCGACCGATGCGATTGAGAGGATGCCCGCGTGACCGAGGCTAGGCCGCGCCGGAAGCTCGTGCTGGCGATTCTCGTCGTCGCGACGCTCGTTGGCTTCCTGGCGGTCTTCGCCGTATGGGCGAAGCGTCAGGCGCTGGAGACCGACAGCTGGGTCGAGACCAGCTCGGAGCTGCTGGAAGACCAGGACATTCAGGAGGCTGTCGCGGGCTTTCTCGTCGACGCGCTGTTCACCAACGTCGATGTCGAGGCCGAGCTTCAGGCAAGGCTCCCGCCCCAATTCCAGTCTCTTGCCGGGCCTGCCGCGGGTGCCTTGCGTGAGCTGGCCGACCGGGCCGCGCTCGAGGCCCTGAGCCGGCCGCGGATCCAGCAGCTCTGGCAGGACGCGAACCGCGTCGCCCACGAGACCTTCGTCGACGTCGTCGAGAACGACACCGAGGAGGACGTCAACCTCGATCTCAACGCGATCCTCGAGGATCTCGGAAGCCGCGTCGGCATCGACATCGCCGACAGGCTGCCGCCCGATGCTGGCCAGATCGAGGTGCTGCGCACCGATCAGCTGAGCGCAGTGCAACAGGCCGTACGGACGTTCCGAACCGTCGGGTACGTGGTCGCTTTTGGCGCGCTGCTCCTGTTTGCCCTGGCGATCTACCTTGCCGAGGGCTGGCGCCGGGAGGCCCTCCGCGCGACCGGCTTCTGCTTCATCCTCATTGGGATCGCGGTACTGGCCGTTCGCGGCTTCGCCGGCGACCTGCTGGTCGACTCGCTGGCAGAGACCGCCGCCTCAGAGCCGGCCGTCAATTCGACCTGGTCGATAGGGACCGAGCTGCTGAAAGGCATCGCCGTGGGGATGATCGGCTACGGCGTCGTGGCAGTGCTCGGCGCCTGGCTTGCCGGTCCCGGCGAGTGGGCGCGAGCCGCCCGGCGGACGCTGACACCGGTGCTGCGCGACCGAGTGATCGGCTACGCGGTCCTGTTCGTGATCGTGTTGCTCGTGTTCTGGTGGGCGCCGACGCAGGGCACGCAGCGGCTGATCCCGTCGCTGGTGCTGATCGCGCTCATGATTGCCGGTTTCGAAGCGCTGCGCGCGCAGGCGCTGCGCGACTTCCCGGACGAGACGTTCGAGACGCTCCAGCAGCGCTGGCGCAACCGGCGCGCTGCTTGAGGTGACGTACGACCTCCTGGTTGTCCCGTACACGAGCGGGATCATGCGCGACGGCGGCACCAACATCGTGCTCCAGGATGTTTGCCCGGCGAACGTCTCCGAACACGCGACCGTCGCCTTCGATCCGGTCGTGACGCAGCTCTTCCTCAACGCGCTCGACCCCGAGCACGCGAAGCCGGTCACCTGCTGAGGAACCCGTAGGGTGCCGCGGGTGCGTCTGCTGGTCGACGGCATGAACGTGATCGGCTCGCGTCCGGATGGCTGGTGGCGCGACCGCGACGCTGCCATGGCTCGCCTCGTCGACCGCCTCGAACGTTGGGCGGCGAGCAGCGGTGACGACGTCACAGTCGTCTTCGAGCGCAAGCCTCGCCCGCCAATTCACTCACCCGTGATCGAGATCGCCCACGCCCCGAAGCCGGGCGCGAACGCCGCCGACGACGAGATCGTCCGCCGGGTGCGGGAGGACCCGGAGCCGACGAAGATTCGCGTCGTCACCTCCGATCACCTCCTGTCCGATCTCGTGCGCGGTTTCGGCGCGACCGTCGAGCCGGCGGCAGCGTTTCGCGACCGGATTGAGGAGGACTAACCGCGTCGCGGGCCGCTAGCCGGTCGGCCCGAAGCGCTCGGTGCGGATTCGGTGCGGCTCGAAACCGGCCTCGAGGAGCAGCCGGGACGCCGACTCGACGAAGCCGTTCGTCCCGCACACGAACGCCGTGCCCATCTCGGCCTCGGCGCTGCCGATCAACTCCGCATCGATGCGCCCGGTGTGGCCCTGCCAGCCGTCGGGCGGCTCTCGGGTGTAGGTGACGGCGGCGTCCTCCCCGAGCTCGTCGGCGTAGATGACGTCATCGGCCTTGCGCACGGAATAGACGAGCCGCATCGGCAGCTCCGGCATCGTGCGGCGGCGGTGGCGCAGGATCGCCATCAACGGCACGACGCCCGAGCCGCCGCCCACCAGGACGACGGGCTTCTCGCCGCGCCAGACGAAGTAGGAGGCGAACGGCCCCCTGACCTCTACCTGGTCGCCCTCGGCGACCACGTCGTGGAAGTAGGGCGAGACCTCGCCCTCGTCGAGCCGGTCGATCGTCAGCTCGATCTCGCCCTCGTCGAGCGGGGACGAGGCGATCGAGTAGGAGCGCTGTGCGCGATAGCCGTCGGGAGCCGTGAGCCGCACGTCGTAGTGCTGGCCGGGCAGGTGCTGCATCCACATCGGCAGCTCGATGCGGAAGGACTTCACACGCGGCGTCTCGACCTTGATCGCGGTCACGGTGCCGATCTGCCAGCGGCCGGGCGCTCGAAGCTCGACTGGCGTCAGGGCAACCGTGGGGTGCGCACTCGGCATCGATGGGAATCATTGCCGATGCGCCGATGCACCGATTTGCCCAGCGCGGGGGAAGGGGTTGCACACAGCACCACATTCGGAGAGAATCGGCGCGCCCAACCGCCGTCGGACAGCGAAAGGAGTCGCCATGAACGATGAGGTGCGGCCGGGCGAAGGCTGGATCGCCTTCGCAGGAATAGTGCTCGCCATCGCGGGCTTCCTCAACTTCGTCTGGGGGATCGCGGCCATCGACGACTCGTCGTTCTTCACCCACGACGGTCGTTACATCCTGTTCGATGACCTCAACACCTGGGGCTGGTTCTTCCTCGTCGTCGGTGTCCTGCAGATGGCCGCCGCGGTCTCGATCTGGAACCGCGGCGCCTACGGCCAGATCCTCGGGATCTTCTCGGCCAGCGTCAACATCCTCATTCTGCTGTTCACCGTCAACGCCTATCCGTTCGCGGCGTTCATGCTCTTCATCATCGACGTGCTCGTCATCTACGCACTGACCGCCTACGGAGGCCCTTTGCCTGCCCCGAGCAGGTACGGGCGCGGTACAGACGACCGGGAGCAGCTCTAGATGCTGATTGCCGCCGACTACCCGTTCCTGGAAGTCCTGTGGACGCTGATCATCTTCTTCGCCTGGGTGGCGTACATCTGGATCGTGATCACCGTCCTGATCGACGTCTTTCGCCGCGACGACATCGGCGGCTGGGGCAAGGCCGGATGGGTCGTGTTCGTGATCGTGCTCCCGTTCCTCGGGGTGCTGATCTACCTGATTGTCCAGCACGACGGGATGCGTGAGCGCAGCGAGAAACAGCTCCAGGCTCAGAAGTCCGCCTTCGACCAACAGGTGCGCGAGGCCGCCGGAGGCTCGGCAACCGAGATCGCCAAGGCGAAGGAGCTCCTGGACTCGGGCGCGATCACCCAGTCGGAGTACGAAGCGATCAAGGCGAAGGCGCTCTCGTAAGTTTGGACGAGAAGCGGGGACTGCGGCACCTGATTCAGGCGGCGTCATACAGAGGCTGATTCCGCTTCGAGGGCCCAAGCATCCGCTCTTCCACGGGACCCGGCCTCCGTGCGAGACTGAGGCCGTGGCCTAGATTCACTCGGCTTACTCCCCGTGATCGAACGAGTCTGAATGGAGTGGTCGCTTACGGTCGTGGCGCTGGCGCTGATCGCCGTCGCCGCGGTTTCGAAGCGCCTGACGGGGTCGCCGGTTACGCCCGCGATCCTGTTCGTCTGCATCGGGCTCCTGGTCGGCCCCAAGGTCCTCGACGGAATCGACCTTGCAAGCACGAGCTCGACCGTGCGAGCGCTGGCGGAGGCGACGCTCTCACTCGTCCTCTTCGCCGACGCCTCGCGCCTCGACGTCGGAGAGCTGCGGCGCGGGAGCTCGGTGCCGACGCGCCTGCTCGGCATCGGCCTGCCGCTGACACTAGCCCTGGGAGCACTCGCAGCGGGAGCGATCTTCGACAAGTTGACCCTCTGGGAAGCCGTGATCCTCGGGGTCGTGCTGGCACCGACCGACGCCGCCCTCGGCCAGGCGGTCATCACCGACCGGCGGGTCCCAGCTCGGATTCGCCGGGGGCTGAACATTGAGAGCGGCATCAACGACGGGCTCTGCGTGCCGCTGCTGTTCGGGGCGGTCGCGGCCGCAGACGTCGAGTCCCACATCTCGGACGGGCGAAGCGGGTGGGAGCTTCTGTTCGAGGAGATCGGCTATGGCGTTCTCGGAGGGGTTGCCGCCGGGCTGCTGATCGGAGCCGTTGTCGTACACGCCGGCCGCAGGGATCTGATCCAGAGCACCTGGCGCCAAGTGATCCCTGTGGCTGGCGCCGCTCTCGCCTATGGGACCGCTGCGGCCCTTCACGGTTCGGGCTTCATCGGGGCGTTTGTCGCCGGCATGGCCTTCCGGGCAGTGATCAGGCGCGACCCCGAGGACATGAACCGGCTCACCGAAGAGGTGTCGGGGGTGCTGAATGGGGTCACCCTCATCCTCTTCGGGGCGATCCTGCTCGGGCCGGCCTTGGGGGAGCTGAGCTGGCAGCTTGCCCTCTACGCGGTCCTCAGCCTCACGGTCGTGCGAATGGTGCCCGTCGCCATCGCGATGCTGGGCTCGCACGCGCGGTTGCCGACCGTCGGCTTCCTCGGCTGGTTTGGTCCACGCGGTTTGGCCTCGATCGTCTTCGCGTTGATCGTGATCGCGGAGTCCGAGCTTCCGCATGAACACCTGATCGTTGTCGCCGTCTATCTCACCGCCGGACTTTCGGTCTTCGCCCACGGCCTCACGGCTGCGCCCCTGGCCAAGCGCTACGCCCAGTGGTTCGAAAGCCACGCCCCCGATACGGCCCCGCTGAGAGATAGACGGTCGCGGCAAACGCTGGTCTGAGACCCGCGGTGCGCCGGGACGCAACCGATGAGGGTCATCCAGCCCCGCAGTCTTCGACCGCCTGCTCGTAGACCTCTTGCAGCTCGGGCTCGGGAAACTCCTGCCGGTACGGGACGCGGCTCAGCGGCACGCCCGTGACGCCCTCGTAGCAGCCCGGGTAGGCGGCGACGAAGATCCTACGCCGGCAGCCCGGCGGCTTCGAGGGCTTCGGCCTCTCTCTGAAAGGTGCGCCACCAGATGTACTTTCCGGCCTGCCACCTGACCGCGTGCCAGACCGTCTCCTCAAGGGGGGCGGCGCTGTCAGCGCCGTGTGCGTGAGCGCGGAGGCGTGCGAGCGTCACGTCTCCCAGGTCGCGCACCTCCTCAACCTCAACCTTGTAGTCGGGAAGGACATCGAAGATGTTCGTCCACCAGCGCCGCACCCCCTCGTGGCCGCGGTAGCCACCCTCGATGGCAACGAGCCGGGATTCGACCACCACGTCATCGTGGGCCAGCGCAAGCATGGCGTCCAGGTCGCGCCCGTTGAAGGCCTCGTAGGCACGGCGGAGGAGGTCCACGTTCTCCTGCGACATCGCCTACTCCGACAGCCCGGCGGCTTCGATGGCCTCCTGCCAGTCGGGGAAGCTCACATGTCGTCTCGCGAGGCCGCTCCGCAGCGTCACGAGATTCGCGAACTTCAACCTCGCCTCGACTCCATCCCGGCCCCGCCCGTGGAAGGTGAAGAGGACAAGCACGCGATCGTCTCCGATCGCCTCAACCCGCTCAAGCTCGATGAATAGCGTCTCCCAGGGCTCCCGGAAGGTGTTCCAGAATCGCGTCAGCCCTTCCGCTCCCCTGTACACGGCCGCGGTATCGGGAAACAGCTGCGCCGTATGAAACTCGTAGTCCGGAGTGATGTGGTCCAGCAGCCATTGGAGATCGCCTCGATTCCAGGCCTCATACCCCTGGCGGACCAGCTCCACGTTCTCCTCCGGCATCGCCCGCGCAGTATCTCGCGGGGCAGGGTCGGGAGCGGACGAGCGCGCTCTCTAAGACCGCCGGTAGGTTCCGCGAGGGAACCCCACGTAGCGGGGCCGTGATCGCCTACTCCGACAGCCCGGCGGCTTCGAGGGCTTCGGCGCGGTCCTGATAGAGGCAAACGCGAACGATCCTCCCTTCCCGGAAGGTCCACACCCCGAATCCATGGGCCTCAACGGTGATCCCGTCCCGTCCCGTGAGGCGGTTCGTGAACACGAGCACGACGCGCTCGCCAGCGTCGATCAACTCGTCGGCCTCGCAGCGGAGGGACCGCCAGGTGTTAATGAAGGATCGGGTGAGACGCTTGAACTCGTCGAGCGTGTAGAGGCCCCGGTCGATGCCCAACGCGCGCGTTTGGTCGAACTCCACGTCCGGCGCGGCGTCCGTGAACGCTGCGTCGAGATCTCCGCGATCCAGAGCGCTCCATGCCCGGCGGACCGTTTCCACGTTTTCCTCCGACATCGGCTACTCCGACAGCCGGGCGGCTTCGAGCGCTTTGCCCCGATCGCCATAGCCCAGCTCAAAGCGAACAATGCGGCCGTCGTGCAGGCGGAAGACGTCGGCCACGGGCTGTCGCACCTCGATCCCACTGCCCTTTCCTTTGCCCACCCAGCGGCCGATCGCCACGATCCAATCACCGGCGTCCACGAACTCATCCGGCTCCATCCGGAACTCTTCCCACACCTCATCCGTATCGGCGAGCATGGCACGCATGCCCTTCACGCCGTTGTAGGTCTTTGGATTGACGCGGCGTCGCGTCGCGTCGAGGACGACCTCAGGATCGAGGTAGCGAATCGCTCCCTCGGGCTGACGCCGATTCCAGGCGTCGATTACTCGGCGGACGATCTCGACGTTCTCCTCGGACATCGCCTGTCCAGTATGTCGCGCCCTCCCCGCCTCACCGCCCTCGCTACCTGATCGTCCCGGAGCCGTGATGACTGCCTGTACCTATCACTGCCGCTCGTGCGGCGGACAGTTCACTTCGCTGGAGGCTTTCGACGCTCACCGGGAAGGACCAGCTGGGTCACACCGGACCTGCACCTTTCCCGAACTCCCCGAGGGGGTCGAGCTGGTCGAGCACACCGGCGCCTGCAAGATCGCGGCGGATCCGCCGCAAACAGGGGTGACGATGTAGCCCTAATACGTCCCGGCAAGTACGCGCTCGAAGGCCGCGAGAGCGGCGAGGGCAGCGCGAGAGACGCGGTTGCAGCATGACTCAGCTACTCCGACAGGCCGGCCGCTTGAGGGTGGCCGGCGTCCGGCGCTGAGGCGTTACGGGACCGAGCAGATCTCGCCGAACTTCTGGAACACCACGCCAGCCTTGCTGTTCGCGGTTTCGATGCCGTGGCGCGCGGCATCGGCAGCGGACACGAAGGTCACCGGCTCGCCATCTACGACGCACACCCATTCGGTCCTCGCTCCGGCTCCGGCAGGGAACGCGAGCGCCAGCGTGAGGGCGACGGTCGCGACGACTGCCTTGATGGCTCGCTTCATTTGGAGCCTCCTTGCTCTTGTGATTGCACCGACCCTACCCCTAAGCCCGCTGGTGAACAAGCGCCTGGGTGGCGCGAACGCGACGGGCGCGCGGCGCGCGAGCCTACTTCCGCAGCCCGGCGGCTTCGAGGGCCTCGGCGGGATCGTCGAGGAAGGTCTCCAAGCGAATCAGCTGGCCGTCGCGGATCTCAAGCAGCCAGCCAACTGGTTGATCGAATGTGATCCCGCTCCCCCTGCCATGCATACGGAAATGGCCCAGCGCCACGACGTAATCTCCCGCGTCGCGCCATTCGTCGGTGGCGATGGTCCACTCGTCAAACTGCTCGTCGACCTCGCGAAACCAAAGGCGGAAGCCTTCGCGGCCGCGCAAAAGACGGCCTTCCATGAGCCCCCGACTCAGGATCTCCGCGTCGGGGTGGATCTGATCCGCAAACGTTCGCTCCCCCGCATTCCACCGACTGAACGCGTCCTTGACGAGCTCGACGTTCTCCTCCGACATCGCCCGATCAGTATCTCGCGAGGTCAATCCGCAAAGGGCAGCTGGGCCTTGACGCCTGTGAGCGTTAGGACTCGCTCGACCTGTCCTTTAGCTCCCACGAGGCGTATCAATCCGCCGCTGTTTTGCGACCAACGCACCGCGCTCAGTAGGTACTGCTCACCCATCGAGTCAATGAGCTCAAGACGGTCGAGATCGAGCACCAGCGTCCGCACGCCGGCATCGAACAGCGCGTACACCTCCGCCTCAAGCGTCGATGCGGTATCCAGGGTCAGTGCGCCCGCAAGCCTGAGCACCCGAGCCTCGGCGTCGGCAACGACGGCGATCCGTAGCGCACCGTCTTCGGATCTCCGGATGCGGGGTCGCTTTGCGAGTGCCACTGCCCGACCTCCTTGTCGGTTGATCTTTGGTTACCCGCTCAGGACGGGGCGAAGCCTTGACTTCCGACCTTTCGCCGTTCGTCTGGGTTCGGTAGGGCGTTCCGGTGCCGTCGGGGCCTTTGGTTTATGGCTTAGGGACCGGGTCGCGCCAAGCTACGCACCGTCAGCCGATTCTCGGTTTCTCCGCTTGCGCCACCCCCGGGCCGGGTAGCCGGTTTCGGACGAACGGACCCAACTTTCTGGGTGAGGAGACCTGAAATGGCGGAATACGTGGAGACACGTCGCTCTGTCGACGTGCGCAGACAACGGGACGAGTACGGGGGCACCAACTGGGGTGCGGCATTCTTCGGCTGGCTCGTGGCGGTGGGTATCGGTGCCCTGCTGACGGCTTTCGTCAGCGCGGCAGGCGCCGCCGTCGCGATCTCGGAGATCGAGAACGCGACCGAGGCCGTGGCAAGCGCCGACACGATCGGCATCGTGGGCGTGCTGGCGCTGCTCGCGATCGCCCTGATCGCCTATTTCGGTGGCGGCTACGTGGCCGGCCGGATGTCGCGCTTCGACGGCGCCCGACAGGGCGTGGGCGTCTGGGCGTGGGGCATCGTCGCGGCGATCGTGCTGGCGATCCTGGGGGCCATCGCGGGCTCGGAGTACAACCTGTTCGCGGATCTCGACCTGCCGCGGGTTCCCGTCGACGAGGGCGAGGTGACCACCGGCGGCGTGATCCTGCTGGCTGTGGCCTTGATCGGCACTCTGCTGGCGGCGATGGCTGGCGGCAAGGCCGGCGAGCGTTACCACAGGCGCGTGGACTCAGTCGGCGATGGCCGGGCCGAGCTGCGCGATCGAGATCGCGACGGCGACGTGGACGCCGAAGACCGCGTCTACGAGGACCGGCCGCGGCGATCGGCTCGCGAGCGGGTGACGTCCTGACGCCCACCGGGCCCGCCCGGTTATCGAGGAGAGCGCCGGCCAACGAGGCCGGCGTTTCTCTGTGAGGGGGCGTAATGGACGCCTCGTCGCCTACGCGCACGTCGGCAAAATCGTCGCCAACGAGGCGCTGCTGCGCTGTGGGGCGGTGCGAATGCTGACGATCGAGCCGAATGACGCGTCGCCAAGCGTGGTCTCAGCGCGCAGCGTCCCGATTGTCCTCGGCGACTCCGCGCCGTAACGACGCCTGATGCGTCGCTGCGTTTCACTTCGATTCACCCACGCCCGGTCTCGCGCACGCGAGCTTGGTCGCAACAAGCGCAAGCGCACTCGGTGATGCGAGCGCACCCGGGCGGAGGGCAGCTACTCCAACAGGCCGACGGCTTCGAGGGCTTCGTCTCTGTTCGCGAACAGCCGACGCCCTTGCGATCTTGCCACCCGCGAGCCAGGCATTCGCGGATCATCGAAACCCGTTCGGATCTGCCGACGAGCTGCCTCGGCTGCCGGAGCAGACCGTGACCCACCCGACGGGTGGTGCGCTCTACCGGATAGGTGCGTGTGACCATCAGCGAGTCGGAGCCAGCACGTGGTTGAGTGCTTCTGCGGATGCGGGCGATCGGTTTGGTTTAGGCGACGGTCTGAGAACGCGATGGGATCGATGATCGCGGTGGAGCTTGAGAGGCTGGAGGAGATACGGGCAGCCTTCGGACACGACCCGAGGCGGACCGTCGGCCTCTCGGTCGTCATCGGGCAAGGCAGGCGAGTCTACGCGCAACTTCAGGCCTACGTTCACCACGAGCCCGCAGACCCGAGATCCGCAAGGCGTGAAGCCGCTAGATGGCTGGACGCCATAGGGCACCTGGGAGCCGGATTCAAAGAGAAAGGGGTCCACCAGGGGGCTGCGCAGTGGTCGCGCGAGGACTAGCTGGACCTCTGAGCAACAGCAGGGCGTGGTCTGCTCGGCGGCGGGTGGGCGGGGCATCAATCTCGCCACGCGCGGGCTGAAATCGGAAGCGAAAGGGCCCCCTACCGGGCCCCTTCGCGGTGGCTGGGTTACCTGCACTCCCTTCCCCCTTTCCCTGCCCCTGCCCTGGCGCGCGGAGGGAGTGAGCCGTTGCGCCAGCGGCGGTTATTCGTAGTAGCGCTGACTGGACCGTCGGCGTTACTGGGGGGAGCCGAATGAGCCCCCGCCTCTCCCAGCAGGCGTGGGTTGTGGTCGAAGAGGCGCCAGAGATCCGCAAGATCGTCGAAGCGACCGACCCACGCACCGACTAGGGCGGGGACAGCTCGAAGCGGACGCGCGTCGAGCTACCGGCGAGGACCCG
>Ga0081538_10001082_pt1 | contig 28991 bp, 27 predicted proteins | sample TabmetS5T2R1_FD_71022 | JGI IMG/M metagenome (GOLD analysis project Ga0081538, IMG submission 71022) | Tabebuia heterophylla rhizosphere microbial communities from the University of Puerto Rico - S5T2R1 | ecosystem: Host-associated > Plants > Roots > Rhizosphere ...
CAACTCCCAGGGCTGCTGATCTGTCCCCTGCTACTCGGGGCAACTATCCCATTGCTACGTGGTGCGGAGCCGGCCCCCCGCCAGCAGCCAGCCCCACCGGCAATGAGAGGAGGAGGAACGATCTGGCTCACGCTGACACGGTAGCAAAGCGTTGCGGCGTGCAGGGAGTGATATCGAGTGGGGTGCTACCTGTTGTGAGCAGATCAGCAATGGCTTTCCCTAGACCTGGACTCAGTAAAATGCCCTTCTTTTCCCCACCAGTGGCGAGATAGACGTTGTCCCAGCCTGGCGCCTGGCCGACAATGGGCAACCAGTCAGGAGTCACGGGGCGCAGGCAGGCCGTATGTTGCACCAGCGTGGCGTTGGCCATGGCCGGCAGCAGTTGTATCGCTCTGGAGAGGAGTGCATCTCGTGCTGTGGCGCTAGGGGTTGTATCAAATCCACACCACTCCTCGGTCGCACCACACCACACCTGGGGTCCACGGCTGAACAGAAGCACGTCAGGGCTCGCAAAGTCGTACGCGAGTCCTGGCCCTGGGAGTTCCATACGGAGGATTTCGCCCTTCAGTGGCCTCACGGGGATGGAGAGGCCCAGCCACGCCTCAGCTTCCTGGACCCAGGGTCCCATGGCCAAAACTACCGTGTCACAGGCAAGCATGCCATCGTCGAGCTGCACACCGGTCACACGCCCGTGCGACTGCTGCAGACCGCGCACTGTGCCAGTGCGGATAGTCGCACCATACCGCTGGGCTGCCTCAGCCAGGGACACCGTGAACAGGTGACTATCCACTACACCATTACCGTAGAGATAGACGCCCTGCATGACATCAGGTGTCAGCCTGGGTTCCAGCGTGCGCAGGGCAGCGCGGTCCAACCAATGGGCGGAGAATCCTGGTGTCGCGGCAAAAATGTCTAGCTCCTCTTGCAACGCCGGCACATCCGCTTCGCTAAAAGCTACCTTGACCGTGGAGATAATGCGCCCCTGGCAGTCACGGCCTGTGGACTGTTGCAGCTCATCCCACAGCGCCAGGTGTAACGTGAAGGACGCCATAGCAAGTGGCCGCATCGATGCCGCGAGACCATGGAGAGGGTTCACGCCCCCGGCAGAATATCCTGAGGCCTGCATGCCGATGCCTTCCCGCTCGATGAGCGTTGCCTTGACCCCGGCCTGGCCAAGATAATAGGCTACGGCACAGCCCGCCGCGCCTCCCCCAATGATCACCACATCTCCGATGTCACGCATGATGGGCTCCTCTTATGACGTCGGGGTTCTCACCCTGAGAATGCACAGCGCCAGTATAGCACGTCGTCTCCGACAAAGTGGCAAGGGCATAGCGTGGTCAGCGCCTCCCGGTGCGTATCGCGTAAGAGTCGAGCCACTCCACGGGTCCACACTACAAAAAGGGTTTGCCTTTGCGGCGGCGAATATGCTACCGTACTACCCTCCTCTTCCCCCTGGTAATGGCCTGGCGACATAGTCGCCACAGATGGGAGCGCATACATGACCAACCAAGATATCATTGCCCAGGCTGACCAAGTCATTATCAAGACTTACGGGCGATATCCAGTCGCCTTTGTCCGCGGTCAGGGGTCGACCGTATGGGATGCCGATGGGAAATCCTACACTGATTTTCTCAGTGGTCTGGCCGTCTGTGTGCTCGGGCATTGCCATCCGCGGGTGGTCGAGGCTATTACCAGGCAGGCGCAGACACTGTTACACGTCTCGAACTTTTATCACACCGTGCCCCAAACAGACGTGGCCACGTTTCTCTCCGAACACGCCTTTGGGGGTAAAGTGTTTTTCTGTAATAGCGGTGCTGAGGCCAATGAGGCAGCGTTAAAGATTGCCCGTAAGTACAGCCATGACCGCTATGATGAGAGCCGTACGGACATCATTACCACCACCAATTCTTTCCACGGCCGTACGCTCGGCACCGTCGCTGCCACTGGACAGGAGAAAGTGCGGAAAGGCTTCGAGCCTATCCTGCCAGGTTTTACGTATGTACCGTATGGCGACCTGGGGGCGATGGAACAGGCGATGACGGAGCACACCTGTGCCGTGCTGGTCGAGCCGATTCAGGGCGAGGGTGGGATTGTGATCCCTCCTGATGGCTACCTGGAGGGATTGCGTCGCATGTGCGACCAACGCGATGTGGTGCTCATGTTCGACGAAGTGCAGACAGGTATTGGTCATACGGGGCACTACTTTGGCTATCAGCACGAAGGCGTTGCCCCAGACGTCATGACCCTGGCGAAGGGTTTAGCGGGCGGCTTACCTATTGGGGCGATGATGGCCAAGCCCCACATCGCTGAAGCGTTGGGTCCCGGCACGCACGGTTCGACATTTGGCGGCAATCCGGTCTCGTGCAGCGCCGCCCTGGCGGTCCTGCGGACGATTGAGGACGAACACATCCTCCAGCACGTGCAAGAGGTTGGGGCACACTTTGTCGAAGGGCTCAGGCGTTTACAGAAAAAATACGCCTTCATCACGGACGTGCGTGGTCGTGGGTTGATGGCCGCAGCAGAATTGGACCGGCCAGGCGGGCATATGGTGGTGAAGGCTATGGAACGGGGCTATCTGATCAATTGCACCGTCGATTGCGTGCTGCGCTTCTTGCCGCCGCTCATTATTACGCAGCAGGAAGTGGATGGGTTGCTAGCCACGTTAGATACCATCTTTGCAGAGGAATAACAGCGTGAAACGGGACTTGCTGACGCTTGCAGATGTGACGCCTGATGAAATCAGACAGATGCTTACCCTGGCGCGGGATCTGAAACAGCGCCACAAGCGCGGCGAGTCCACGTCCCTGCTCATGGGCAAGTCGCTGGTGCTCCTCTTCAGTAAACCCTCCCTACGCACACGGGCCTCCTTCGAGGTGGGTATGCACCAGCTCGGTGGTCATACCAGCTACTTTGAGGATCCAGGTATCGTGATGGGCCTGCGTGAGCCTTTCAACGACCTCGGGCGTGTCCTCTCGCGGTACTACGATGCCATTGCCATCCGCACGTTTGCCCATGAATCCGTCGTAGAACTCGCCCAGGCAGCCACCATTCCGGTTCTCAATGCGCTCACCGATATGTTCCATCCTTGCCAGATTCTGGCCGCATTGCAGACGCTGCAAGAGCATTTTGGCGAGCTGAAGGGGCGACGTATTGCCTATGTTGGTGACGGCAATAATGTGGCCCACTCCTGGCTACTCGGCGCCGCGCAGATGGGGCTCACCCTGACTATCGCTTGCCCACGAGCGTACCAGCCTGATATCACGGTTGTACGACGGGCGCGGGCGATTGCAGAAACCACCGGTGCGGTACTCGATATTGTGGAAGACCCTAAGCAAGGCGTGAAGGGAGCAGACGCCATCTACACGGATGTCTGGGCCAGTATGGGGCAGGAGGAGGAATCTGCTATACGACAGGAGGTCTTTCGCCCATATCAAATCAATGCGGCGTTATTGGCCGAGGCACCAGGTCACGCGGTGGTGATGCACTGCCTGCCAGCGCATCGTGGTGAGGAAATTACTGAGGACGTCTTCGAAAGCGAACGCGCGCTCGTGTTCGAGGAAGCCGAGAATCGCTTGCACGCGCAAAAAGCCTTATTGGTCTTTGCCATGATTGGTCTCTGAAAGGGAACAAGTCCGTGAACGTCGCACCCAAGCAGATAGTGCTGGCCTATTCAGGGGGTCTTGATACATCCGTCATCATGCGCTGGCTCATCGAAACCTATCACTGTCCAGTGGTGGCGTTTGTCGCCAATGTCGGGCAACAAGAAGACCTGGAAGCCATCGCACAAAAAGCGCAACAAACCGGGGCATCGCAGGTATGCGTGGAAGACGTGCGCGAGGCGTTTGTACGCGACTTTGTGTTTCCTGCCCTGCGCGCCCACGCCGTGTACGAGGGGACGTACCTGCTCGGCACCTCTCTGGCACGGCCGCTGATTGCCAAGACCCAGGTCGAGATAGCCCGACGGGTCGGCGCTGATACCGTCTCGCACGGTGCCACGGGGAAAGGTAATGACCAGGTCCGTTTTGAATTGACCTACCAGGCCCTGGCCCCCCATCTGCAGACCATTGCGCCGTGGCGCGAGTGGGATTTGAACTCTCGCGAATCGCTCATGCGGTATGCTGGGCAGTATGGCATCCCAGTCCCGACCACCACCGCCAAGCCCTATAGTACCGATCGCAACCTCCTACATAACAGCTATGAAGGGGGTATTCTGGAGGATCCGTGGCAGGAACCTCCAGAGGATATGTTCTTGATCACCGTCTCGCCCGAACGGGCTCCGGACCGTCCAACGTATGTGGAAATTGATTTTGTGTCCGGGGTCCCGGTCGCTCTCGATGGCACCGCCTACAGTCCAGCCACCCTGTTAGAGACCCTGAACCATCTTGCTGGCGAGAATGGCGTTGGCCGCGTGGATATGGTGGAGAACCGCTTCGTCGGCATGAAATCCCGTGGCGTGTATGAGACTCCTGGGGGGACTGTGTTGCACATTGCGCATCGGGCGCTCGAATCCATTGCCTTGGACCGCGAGGTAATGCACATCCGCGACACGCTCATCCCCAAATACGCCCAACTGGTCTACAACGGTTTCTGGTTCTCTCCGGAGCGTACCATGCTGCAGGCTGCCATTGACGAGGCGCAGCGTGATGTCACAGGGACGGTCCGGCTCAAACTCTATAAGGGGAATTGTCTCGTGGTGGGCCGCAAATCGGCACGGTCACTGTACCGCAACGATTTCGTCACTTTTGAGGCTGACCAGGTCTACAATCAGCATGACGCCGAAGGGTTTATTCGTCTTAACGGGCTGCGTCTCAAGATCCGTGCTCTACGCGATCAGACCAGTCGTGTTTAAGAGATAGATGTAGACGGGCGACGTGTGTATCCGTGCCGATCCGTAACCTAAGACACGCGATCAGGCCGTGTGGTCCTGAAAGGCGACGTGCGAGCCCGCAAGCGGCTCGCCAGCGCTTGCCAGTAGACGAGAATCGTACCAGCAATGTAGATAGTCGAATAGGTCCCGGAAATCATGCCAACTAAGAGGGCGAAAGCGAAGTCATGCAACACCTCGCCGCCCAACAGAAAGAGAGCCAGGACGACGAGAAGGGTGTGACCAGTGGTGAGCAGTGTCCGGCTGAGCGTTTGATTGACACTGTCATTGACCACCTTGGCAAAAGCCTCCCGCCGCTGACCGCGCATGTTTTCACGAATACGGTCAAAAATGACAATGGTGTCATTGAGGGAATACCCAATGATGGTCAGGAGAGCGGCGACAATCTGCAGATCAAACTCCTTATCGAACAGCGAGAGAAAACCAACGGTGACAAGGACGTCGTGATAAATAGCGATGATGGCAGCCAGGGCGTAGCGTAGATCGAGCACCAGTCCAAAAACGGTCGAGACGACCAGGGCAACGATAATCAGTATGGTAGGGGAAACCCCTGGAAACCACTGAGTGATACCATAGGTGATCACAAAGAGCGTGACTGCCAGCCCCAGGGCCACCCCCCATTTGGCCTCAAACCGCCCAGACAGATAGACCACAGTGCCCAAAATGGCATAGAACAAAGCAAAAAGGGCCTGGCGGCGCAGATCAGCACTCACCTGGGCCCCAACTATTTCAACGCGGCGGAGTTCAACTGTTTGACCTGGAAAACGGTCTTGCAGCGCTTTCTGGACCTGTTGTCCGATATCTTGTCTCGCCCCTGGAGGTTGTCCAGTGCGGATGAGGACTTCGTGCTGATCCCCAAAATGCTGCACGATGCTCTTTCCGAGTCCTACCTCACCTAAAGCCTCACGCACCTCACCGAGAACTGCTGGCTGGCTGAAGCGCAGTTGCAACAGTGTGCCACCGCTAAAATCAATACCTTCGTTAAGGCCCCCATGGAGCACAATTGAAGCCAAACCGATAAGAATGACCACGGCGGAAATGGTAATACACACCTTTGCCTTACCAAGGAAATCAATATTGAGTCCTGGAGGGACAAGTTCCAGCATAATCACTCTACCCGTTTAGATACTGACTCTGGTTACACGTCGCATGCGAAAGATAGTTGCAAAGATAGTCTTGCTGACGAAGATGGCGGTAAACATACTGACCGCAATGCCAATGGTCAGCGTCACGGCAAAGCCCTTCACCGGCCCCGTACCGAATTGAAAAAGCACCAGCGCAGCGATCACCGTCGTCACATTCGAATCCAAAATGGCGGAGAAGGCCCGTTCAAACCCGGCATCGACCGCAGCGCGCACGGATTTCCCTAGACGCAGCTCTTCGCGAATGCGCTCAAAGATGAGCACATTGGCATCCACCGCCATACCCAGCGTGAGGATAATGCCGGCAATGCCCGGCAGGGTCAACGTCGCTCCAAGCCCGGGCAGCGCCAGTACCCCCATCAGAATCACCACATTGAGGAGCAGCGCCAGGTTGGCAATGAGGCCGGAGAGGCGATAATACACCACCATAAAGAGCACCACGAGTGTCCCGCCCAGCAGAGTGGCTCGTATACCCTGGGCAATCGAGTCGCTCCCCAGGGTCGGTCCCACAGCACGGTTTTCGATAATCGTGACCGGCGCTGGGAGGGCTCCTTCACGCAAGACAATCGCCAAGTCACGGGCCTCTTCCGGGGTGAAACTGCCGGTAATACGCGCCTCGCCGCCAGGGATGGGCTCTTGGATCACCGGGGCTGAGAAAATAGTATCATCCAGCACAATGGCCAGGGCTTTACCAACGTTTTCACGCGTGAGACGCTCGAAGATTCTCTTGCCGCGGTTGTCGAGACGCATGAGCACATAATACTGCCCCATCTCATCTGGGACAGCACGCGCGTCAGCCAGCATATCGCCAGTAACCTGAGCGCGTCGCTCGACAAAATATCCCCCGGCCTCGACGAGCTGCCTGCTCTTGGGGTCCTTCTTTTTCAGGGGCAGGACTTGCGTACCAGGAGGTGGGGTCGCACCGGGCGTGGTCGGTTGGGAATGGACTAATTTGAGCTCCAATTGCGCCGTCTTGCCGATCAAATCGATGGCGCGTTGCGTGTCTTGCAGACCCGGCAGTTGCACGACAATACGCTGTGTGCCCTGCTTACTGATGCTGGGTTCACTGACCCCAAACGCATCAATACGATTGCGAATTTTTTCGAGGGCTTGATCCACCGCACTGGTCCGCATGTGCTGCAGCTCTGCGGCTGAGAGGTCATACAGCCATACCTCGGACGATGACTGCCGCACCTCCCCAGAGGGGTCCTGGTTCCGCACCACCTCTTCAACCGCTCCCCTTTCGGTCGGCTTGTTAAATACCATCCGCACGCCCTGCAGGCCGTACGGTTCAACGGCTACCACACCGAGCCCCTTCGCAACCAGGTCCCGGCGCAGCGCGTCGACGCGGCGTTCAAGAACGCGTTCGATGCCTTTGTCCACCTGCACTTCTAAGACAAGATGGAGCCCGCCCTGGAGGTCCAGGCCCAGATGAATTTTTTCGCGTGGCGGCACTGCCAGTATGACGCTAGCAACAACCACTGCTACGATAAGGCCAATCTTGAGCAGAAGATCCCGACCCACGCCATCTCCTTTACCTCAAGGAGGCTACTTCGTCTCTACCCGATCCACGTAATCGCGGCTCATCCATATCCTGATGCCATTGCCTACCTCGATGCGCAAGCGTTTCTCTTCCACTTTATCGATTATGGCCTCGATGCCACCGCGCGTGACAATACTGTCGCCTTTTTTCAGATTGGCGAGCATCTGTAGCATTTCCCTGCGCTGTTTCTGCTGGGGCCGAAAGATCAAGAAGTAAAAAATAGCAATCAGGGGCAGAAACAAAAATACGGAGTTTAATAGCTCACCCATACCTCGCGCTCCCTGTGACCCCGCCGCATACGCCATGTCCATCCACACAGCCTTGCACCTCCGTACAAGGACCAAACAGAAGGCAAACTATAGCATTGTCCCCCACAAAAGGCACGGTCAAAATCCCTGCCATTCGCCTCTCTCCCTGGCCCTGGTTGACAACCGGGGTGTGCCTTGCTACCGTCCCTGCGATGCGCCGTGTCTTTTCACCGTGAGTGTAGGTGGTATGCAACATTCTTCGCTGGCTCCCCGACTCCAGGTGATCTGGGTGCTTCTCAGCATCCTCTGGGTCGGGTACGCGCCTATGCCAGCCCAGGCACAACAGGGCCAGGCGGCGGACACGCACGTGTACGATTTTGGTCTCCATCTATTCCAGACTGGAGACTACTACCGTGCCATCACGGAGTTTAAACGTTTTTCTCTGCTCTTTCCCGGGCATGAGCGCCAACCTGCCGCAGAACTTTTCATTGGGCTGGCGTGGCAAGAAGATCAAGCCTACGATGATGCCTTCACCCACTTCCAGCGCTGGCGTCTGGTCGATGACCCAACAGACGCGACACGCGTAGCGGCCTTTAAGCTCGGGGAACTGCGCTTCCAGCAGGGACAATATCGTCAAGCCATTGGCTATTTCCAGGGTTTCCTCGACCTTTATCCTGATGGTCCCCTGGTGTCACACAGCAAGTACATGCTGGGGTTGGCCTGGGCTCTCGATGGTCAGATCTCTGAGGCGCAGCAGGTCTTCGCGACTCTGCCGACGCGTGATCCCCTGGCGCAGCAGGCTCTGGCTTTGCAGGACGAGTTACGCCTGAAGCCACCACCCCAACTGAAGTCTCCTCAGGTGGCTGGCATCCTCTCTGGCGTGCTCCCTGGAGCCGGGCATCTCTATGCTGGCAAACCGTTGCAGGCCTTGACGGCCTTCGCCCTCAATGGCATCTTTCTCGCTGGTGCGGCCTATGCGTTCCACGAAAAGCTCGAAGCCACCGGGGCGATTTTGCTGTTTTTTGAAGCAGGATGGTATCTGGGAGGTATTAATAGCGCCATGGATGCAGCCCGCGATGCCAATCGACAGCAGCAGAAGGCATTCACGGACCATCTGCGGGCGACGTATGCGCCGCCTGTGCTGACGTTCCAGAGGTTGCAGGCACCGGGGCTGGGGCTGCGGCTGACTTTCTGAGAGGAGAGGGTAGGGGCAGGAGAGGGAAGTTAAAACTCCGAAAGAGTGAGCTCAGCGAGCGTGCCGTCGCGGATCGCTTGACGTATCTGGGTCATCAGGCGCAGGTAGTACGCCACATTGTGCAGGGTATTGAGGTGCAATCCCAGGATTTCGCCGGCAATGAACAGATGGCGCAGGTACGCCCGGGAGTGGTGTTGGCAGGTATAACAGTCACAGTGTGCGTCAAGGGGACGTTCATCGGTGCGATACTGCGCATTCTTGATCACCACACGCCCGGTCGAGGTAAACAAAAAGCCATTGCGCGCGTTGCGTGTGGGGAGGACGCAGTCGAACATATCGACCCCAGCGCGCACGCATTGGAGCAAGTCTTGTGGTTTGCCAACCCCCATGAGGTAGCGCGGCTGATGCGCCGGCAGCTGGGCCGCAGTGTGTGCGGCGAGATCATACATGACATCCCGTGGTTCACCAACGCCCAGGCCACCTATGGCGTAGCCATCGAAGCCACCATCGAGGGCCTGCACACAACTATCGCGCAGCGACTTATAGGTGCTGCCCTGGATAATAGCAAAGAGTCCTCCAGGACGGTCCCGCCCTGCCTCCTGACACCGCCTGGCCCAGCGGCAAGTCATTTCCATAGATAAGCGGGCGGTATCATAGGTCGCCGGATAGGGCGTGCACTCGTCCAGGACCATCATGATATCTGACCCTAGGGCCATCTGGATCTCTACGGCACGCTCGGGGGTAATCATGTGTCGTGCACCGTCCAGATGGGACTGGAAGCGTACGCCTTCCTCACTCACACGCGCCAGGGTCCCAAGACTGAACACTTGAAAACCCCCGCTATCGGTGAGAATGGAGCATGGCCAACCCATGAAGGTATGCAGACCACCAAAGCTGCGGATGAGGTCGTGGCCAGGGCGGAGGAAGAGGTGATAGGAGTTGCACAGGATGATATGCGCCCCACAGGCCTGCAGGTCGCTCGTGCGCAGCGTCTTGACCGTGGCCTGGGTGCCAATTGGCATAAATACCGGAGTATCGAAGGTCCCATGCGGGGTGTGGAGTCGTCCCAGACGTGCCTGGCTGTGTATGTCAGTGTGGAGGATCTCGAAGGTCAGTGGCATACCTGGGTTCCCGCCTCAGCGCTCATCAAAAACCAGTCTCGGCAAGATTTTCGAAACGCGTAAATTCACCCCGGAAAGCGAGGCGTATGACACCCGTTGGGCCATTCCGCTGTTTGGCGATGTTAATTTCAGCGATGCCCTTCTCGGTGCTATCTTCAGGGTTATAGATTTCATCACGATAAATGAGCCCGACAACATCTGCATCTTGTTCAATAGCCCCAGATTCGCGGAGATCGGACAGTTGGGGCTTCGGCGGCTTACGTTGTTCCACCGCCCGGCTGAGCTGCGAGAGCGCGATCACCGGGACATTTAGCTCTTTAGCCAGAGCTTTGAGGGAACGGGTAATGCTGGAAATTTCCTGCTGGCGACTCTCCGTACGGCCGCGCATTTGCATGAGTTGCAGATAGTCCACGATGATGAGGGCCAAATCCCCCAGTTCCACCTGCAAGCGCCGCGCTTTGGCACGGATATCCAGTGCTGATTGCGCGGGCGTATCATCAATATAAATAGGGGCGTCCGAAAGCGACGCCGCGGCGTTCGTTAACAGTGGCCAGTCGTCACGACTGAGAAAGCCGGTGCGGAGCTTCGAGGAATCGACCCGTGCTTGGGAGCAGAGAAAACGGACGACGAGCTGCTCCTTGGACATTTCGAGGCTAAAAATCGCTACGGGCCGATGCACACGCACACCAACGTGCTCGGCAATATTGAGACCAAGGGCCGTCTTCCCCACACCGGGACGCGCCGCAATGATGATCAGATCTGACGGCTGCAAGCCTGCCGTTTGGCGATCCAAATCCGTAAAGCCTGTCGGGATACCGGTGACGAGTTCCTTGCGCTCGTAGAGCTGTTCAAGACGCCTGAAACTCCCCTTCAGGATGGCATTAATATGCACAAAACCGGCCGTCGTTTTGCGCTGGCCTATCTCAAAGATGGCCTGCTCAGCCCGATCGAGCAGTGTATCAACGTCTTCGGCGTCCTCATAACTCTCCGTGACGATCATAGTCGCGGTCTGAATGAGGGCGCGCAGCACAGCTTTTTCCCGCACTACCTGGGCATGGTGCAAGACGTGCGCTGCGGTCGGCACCATTTCGACCAACTCGACGAGATAGGCAGCACCGCCAGCCGATTCAAAGCGCCCCTTCTTGCGCAGCCGTTCAGTCACCGTCAGGACATCAATCGGCACGTTGTCCTGGAACAGGTCAACCATCGTCTGGAAGATCCAGCGGTGGGCATCCTGATAAAAGTCACGTTCCTGCAAAATCTCCAGGACCCGCACGAGCGCGTGATTATCCTGTAAAATAGCCCCAAGGACACTCTGCTCCATCTCCACACTCTGGGGCGGGAGTTTCTGGAGAGAACCGAGCTGCGCCTCCATGGCAGCACCTCCGTATTATTCAGCAGTCACTGTCACCTTCAGCAGCGCCGAGGTCTCTGCTGGCAGGCGCACGGGCACCGTAAAGTCACCTACGCTCTTGAGCGGCTGGTCGAGCTGGATATAGCGGCGGTCAATCTCAAAGCCGGCTTCCTTGAGGGCCTCAGCAATATCCATGCTGGTGACAGAGCCAAACAATTTCCCTTCCTCGCCAGCTTTACGCACAAAATGACATGGCACACCCTGCAACTGTTCCGCCAGCGTTTGGGCGTCCTTGCGGGCGCGCAGAATGCGGTGTTCCCGCAGGCGCTGTTCGTGCTCCAGTTGACGCTTATTTCTGGCCGTCGCCGCCACGGCCAAGCCACGTGGGATGAGAAAATTGCGGCCATACCCATCCGCCACATCAATAATGTCACCAACGTCTCCCACATGTTCCACATCACGCATCAAAATGACTTTCATCGCCTATCTCCTTATAGAACGGCTCTGTTGGCAGAGCGTATTGGGTCGTACCTACCATACCTGTCCGCTCTTTAGGGCAGCAGAGGGTGGTGGCGCTGACGGCGAAAATCGACCCAGAGATCAAACAGGCCGGCGGCCGTACATACGATTACACAGAGAGGGCCAGCAATGAGAAAGACCAGGGCTATCATGAGACACTGCACACCCAGGGGCAGCGGCAACCGTCGTCCCCAAAACAGCACAATCGCCAGGCCCTGCAAGAGATAGATCGCCAGTGTCACGAGCAAGACGTTCAACCCAATGGTACTTACTTGGGCAATCGGTATGAACAACGCCGCCCCACTCGCTAAAAATACCCATACCAGATAGTCCGAGGCTCGCCAGCACGTCAGATCATCCGGATCGAGGGTCAGCGGGGGCTGACTACGCTGGCAGTAGCGCCGCACTAAGATATAGTTGCACAGATTTGTGAACAAATGGCCAAGCACAATCAGGGCTGGCAACACCATAAACACGAGTTGGGGCAACACCTCCACCAGAGCAGTCAGTTGTTCATCCTCGCCCTCCTGGAGCTGCTCCACGGCGCGCACATATTCCTGGGACATGTGGACGACGTTATCAAAGTAGCGTGTCACGAGTGCTTGGGTGGGCGCTTGCACGAATGTACTGTACATGGCCAGGAGCAGAGCCCCCACACCGAACAACACCACGAGGCTTCCCACCAGCGTCTGTGAGATGGACCAGCCACGTCGCACAGCCCCTGAGATCGCCAACACCACCAGACTGCATTGGCCCAGGAACAAGAGCGACTGCCACTGGCCTCCTAGCAGCATCAGCCCGCCCTGCAGGCCTATGAGACTCATGGCATAGCGCCATGGATACTTCACCGCCAGCACGATCAACGGAAACGGTGCAAGAGCGTTCAGGAGCCCCCCGCCAATGGGGACAAACGCTGGCAATAGCGTCAAGGCACATGACAGGAGCACCAGATAGAGCACCTCTGGATTGCCGATGACTGCTTTCATGATCCAACTCTTGCGGAGCCCCAGGGCCATGCACCGCGCCCCAGGGTCATTCAACGGTAAATGGCATCAAAGCGAGGTGTCGTGCCCTCTTGATTGCTACCGTAAGCTGACGTTGATGGCCAGCACAGTTCCCTGAGATACGGCGCGGAATAATCTTGCCACGCTCCGTGACCAGATTCCGCAGGCGCCGCACATCTTTGTAGTCAATGAGGGTCAGTTTATCCGCGCAGAATCGACAGATCTTCTTGCGCAGAAAGCGGCGGCGTTTACGCGCCGCCGCTTTCTTTTTCGAAGACATTACTGCCATATATCCCATTCTCCTTCCACGTACCAAGTCCTATCAGGCATCCCAGAACCATTAGAAAGGAATATCGTCGTCCTCAAGAGGCGGGGCGAAATCCATCTCCTCCCCTGCCCGTGAGGGTCCCGGAGGTGTGCGCTCCATGCTTGGGGCCGGACTTGTGCGCTCCGTGCCTTCCTCACGCCCCCGCGGCATAAATTGGATGCGTTCGGCAATGACCTCGTGCTTGCTCCGCTTCTGGCCGTCCTGGCCTTCCCAACTGCGCCATTGCAGGCGGCCTTCAACGAGTGCAGGCCGGCCTTTGCTGAGGTATTCACTGGCTGTCTCAGCCTGACGCCCGAAGGCCACAATATCCACAAAACAGACCTCTTCCTTGCGCTCATCACCTTGTCCGGCACGTAACGTGTTCACTGCCAGGCCAAATCTGGCCACTGGGGTGCCATTGGGCGCATAGCGCAATTCAGGATCGCGGGTCAGATTGCCAAGTAAAATCACTTTGTTGAGGCTCGCCATGCCTTCGCCCCCTCTCGCAAGTACCTTGCGAGGGTTAATCGTTGTCGTCGTCCATTGTTTCATCCTCTGTCACAGTGACAGCGGTATCGAATCGGCGGGTGTGACCGTCAAAGCGACCGTCGTCCATGGGACCACGCCGTGGGTAGCGCCCTTCACCGCGCCCCTGGAAAGGCTCGCCACGTCGCCCACGACGACGCTCCTCGCGGTCCTCATCACGCCCGTCATCGTCAGGCACACGCGTGAAGCCCGTCAGATGTTCCTCTTTCTCAAAACGCACAGTGAGATAGCGCAGCACACGCTCGCTGAGGCGATACATCCGCTCTAGTTCCGGGAGGGGTGCGGGGGTCGCACGAAAGTGGATGAGCGTGTAATAGCCATAGCGCTGCTTCCGCATGACGTACGCCAGACGCCGTTTGCCACCGCGATCAATGCGGATAATCTCAGCGCCTTTGCTTTCCAGGAGTTGGACGGTACTTTGCACGTTGGCTTCCACGTCCTCTTCGGTCAACTCCGGATTCAAGACAAAAACCGTTTCGTAGAGATGCTTTGTCACGTTCACCAAGGCTCCTTTTGGCTTAGAGCCCGCCACAGCGAGCAAGGAGAAATCACCATACGGCGCCGCATACGCTTGTCATGGCTGTCCCGGCGCCTTGAGCAGGGTCTCAACCCAGGTGACAGCCTGCGCGATCATCATCTCACGGGCCTCCGCTTCCTGTGCCGAAAAGGGCGACAGGACATAATCAACGACCTCGTCTCTCCGTATTGGTTTGCCAACGCCCATACGAATACGCATGAAGGCGTCGCTATCGAGCCACTCAATAATCGAGCGGATCCCTAAGTGTCCCGCATCTCCTCCCTGACGCTTCAGCTTGATTTTGCCGACAGGGAGATCAATATCATCATGCACGACGATCAAGCATTCTCCCTGGCGCAGGTAGCGCCGCACCAGAGGTGCCACACTCTGTCCACTGGCATTCATATAGGTCTGGGGCTTGACGCACAGCACCAGACGTCCGGCAATCTGCCCTGTGCCACAGAGCGCCTCGGCCTCGCGCTGTCGTAGCGCAATATGGTAGCGCTCGGCAAGGGCATCAACAACGTCAAAACCCAGATTGTGCCGTGTATGGCGATAGCGCTGTCCAGGGTTGCCCAACCCCACGATTACATCCACACATTCACCACGATCTCTGTGCACTGTAACTGCACCATCACAGAATGCTCTGCGCTCGCGCTGCCAGCAGTTCAGGAGGCTTCTTCGGCCTCAGCACTGTCCTCGGCTGGAGCCTCTGGCTCGACCTCGACGTGCGCCGTCACGATCACCTCCTCAGGGTCAGCCACCAGCGTGACGCCTGGAGGCAAGACTAACGCGCCGGCTTTGAATGTTGCTCCTGGGTGGATATCGGCCAGATCGACCTCAATCTCATCAGGAATATCACGTGGCAGGCAGGCGACTTCCACCTCACGCCAGAGATGCGTCAATACCGCATTGGCGGCCAGGAGTAAATTGTGGGGCTCATTGATGAAAGTCAGAGGCACCGTGACCGTGATCGTTTTGTTCATATCCACACGATAAAAATCCGCGTGCAGCAAGGCGCGGCTGACGGGGTCAATCTGTACCTCACGCAGGATGGCCTGACAGCTCTCTGGGATATCGCCAGCGATAGTCAAGTCCAGAATGGTGTTCTCACCAGCCTCAGATTGCCGAATGTGCACCAGATCTTTCTCAGCCAGGGCAATAGCCAGTGTGGTCCCGTTCCCATACAGCACCGCCGGCAACTGCCCGGCACGCCGCAGTCGGCGCGCCACCCCCTTGCCGGCCTGGTCACGCTTGTGCACTACAAGCTTCGCAGTCTCCATACGTCCCCTCGCCTCCGCTAGTTAAAGAGCGAACTCACCGAATCATCACAATGAATACGCTTGATCGCTTCCCCCAGAAGAGGCGCCACCGACAAAACCTTGATACGGTCCCACGCCTGGGCCTTTGCGCCCAGAGGAATCGTGTCAGTGACCACGAGCTGTTCCAGGTCGGAAGCCACCAGACGCTGCATGGCCGGCCCAGAGAGCACGGCATGGGTCGCCCCCGCATACACCCGTCGCGCCCCTGCACGGAGCAGTGCGGTCGTCGATTCGACCAGCGTCCCCGCGGTATCGACCATATCATCGACTATGAGCACATCGCGCCCAGCGACATCGCCCACGATATGCATCGCTTTAGCGATGTTTTTCTTGTCGCGATCCCGACGCTTATCAATGATACCCAGCGACACGTCTAAGCGCTTGGCAAACGCCCCGGCCCGTTCCACGCCACCGGCATCCGGCGAGATCACACTGAGACTGTAATAGGATTGGCGCTGGAAATAGTCGACCAGCACCGGGGCAGCGAACAGGTGATCCACCGGGAGGTTGAAATAGCCCTGTAATTGCCCGGCATGCAAATCAAGCGCTAAGACACGATTCACCCCCGCAGCTGTGATCAGATCTGCCACCAGTTTGGCCGTAATCGGTACCCGTGGCCTGTCCTTACGATCCTGCCGACCATAGCCAAAATACGGCAGCACCGCTGTGATGCGCGCGGCGGAAGCCCGTCGGCAGGCATCGGTCATAATCAGTAACTCCATGAGGTGCTGATTCACCGGGTGGCAGGTCGGCTGCAGCAAGAACACGTCTTTGCCACGGACATTCTCGCGAATCTGGACAAAAATCTCCCCATCACTAAAATCGGACACATCAATGCAACCCAACTCGATATCCAGATACTGGCAGATCCCCAGTGCCAGTTGGGGATTCGCACGCCCGGTGAAGAGTCGCAAGTCCGTCATGATTAGTTACCTTACGCACGCGAAGCGGTTGGCGTCCCGGAAGCCGCCACACTGGGACAGAGAGGCTGGGGAGGGGTATAGAAGACTGGGGCGGGAGGATTCGAACCTCCGAATGCAGGTTCCAAAGACCTGTGTCTTACCGCTTGACGACGCCCCATCTATACATAGCTATCGGGAAGCGCTGCAAAGGCGGCTTGGCAATGCCTGGATATCAATGACCACAGCGCCCGGCACTGGCCGGACACGTCAGGCTAGTTCTGAAGTGACGTTCTGCCAGCAACGGCATACCCATACACCCCATCCTCTCTGCCGTACCGCAGAAGCGACCTCGTGCGCCACGTCCCACGATGGACAGAAAGCGGGCACCCTTGGCCCGCTGCCAGACATACACACCATCTACCCCTGGCTGTGTCCAGGCGCGCTTGACATCGTGCACGACGGAAAGTATCGTAAGAGAACCGCTTCGAGATCGTTAAAGCACGCCGCTCCTAAACCCTCAATGTCCCCAGATTCAAGGCATTGTCCAAGGATGTTAGTATCCTTTGGGGACGCTGTCAACTCAAATCTGAGTTGCTCTGCGTGGCGGAAAAGTTGACCGAAGCCTCACCATACGAGCCCCCATCAGACCCGCTCCACTGTCCCCGGTGTGTCGGCTCGAGCAATGCCTTGCCCAGGGCCTGTAAGAAACGTTCACGGCGCCACAGTACCGCACCGAAGCGCGCCAGATGGTCACTATACGTCTGACAGTCCACGAAGTGAAAATGCCAGGCGTGGAGGGTCTGGACAAGATGCACAAAGGCGACTTTTGAGGCGTCAGGACGCCAGGCAAACATGGATTCACCAAAAAAGGCTGCGCCGAGGGAGACGCCGTAGAGGCCGCCGACTAACTCGCCATCGGCCCACGCCTCGGCTGAGTGGGCAAAGCCCAACTCGTGTAGGAGACAGTAGGCCTCAATCATCTCAGCTGTAATCCACGTGCCTGGTTGCTGCGGACGCGGCACCGTGGCGCAGGCGCGGATCACGTGCGCGAAGGCTGTGTCGAAGCGCACTTCAAACGGGCGCTTCTTCAAGGTCTTGCGCAAACTGTGACTGATGTGCAAGTGCGTGGGCACCAGCACCATACGCGGATCGGGAGAGTACCACAGGATAGGCCAGTCTTCGCCGCCTGGCCAGGGAAAGATCCCCTGTGCATATGCCGCCAGAAGCCGCTGCGGATGCAGATCCCCGCCATAGGCCAGGAAACCATCCGCGTCGGCCTGACGCGGGTCCGGAAAGAGCTTGCGATTGGTAAAGCGATGCCGCGGCACAGTACTCCCTAGCGCTCTGGCTCGACCCAGATACCGCGCTCGTGCATCAGGCACATCTGGCACTTGATGACCTGCTCGCGATACTCCGCATCGAGGACATACTTGGTGCGCTGCGCAGCGGCAGTGCATTGAGTCATCGAAGTCCCCTCCTCCTATTTGTCCAACCACGCCGTATCCCAGCGTACGACGTCGTAGATCCCAAAGTAGCTGCTGGTCGGCAGATAGCCCTTTACATAGTTGTACCAGGCATCATTCATCTTCTCCCAGGTCACCGGGAGCACGGGGGGATCCTGCTCCATGATGTTCTCGGCCTGGCGAATGAGGGCCTTACGCTTGGCCAGGTCCAGCTCGTGGTCGATCTGGTCCACCAGCTTGTCGAACTGTTCGTTGTGCCATTTGGAGTAGTTCTGCGGTCCATTCGTGATATACCACGAGTTAAAGTAGTCCGATGGATCGAGCAGCGTGGAGACAATGGCGCTGATCGTCACATCAAAATTGCCAGACTGGGCCTCATCGAACCACACGGATGTCTGCACCGTGCGCATATTGGTTTCGATGTTGAGATTTTCTTTGAGCATGGCCTGGAGGGCGACGGACCACAATTTATGGTGCGGCAGTTCCCGTACCATGAAGTCCAGCCCCTTGAGGCCCTGGGCATACCCGGCAGCGGCCAGCAAGCGGCGCGCCTCTTTAATGGCCGCGGTGGCATCGCGCTGGTAGCCCAGGAGCTTGCCCTGTTCCTCCGTTGACGCGGCAAATTCCGAAAAGGGATAAGTAAAGCCACCGACAAGGGTCGGGGTCACATCCTTGACCACATCCACCAGGGCATGCCGATCGAGCGCCAGGTGCATGGCGCGCCGCACACGCGGATCATTGAGCGGCTTTTTGGCATTATTGACCCACAGGGCATGAATGACGCTCTGGTAGAAATCCATAAAGGTCAACCCTGGCATGGTTTTGATTTTCCTGGCGGCCACTGGATCAACGGTACGCGCGTAGTCCACCTTCCCGCCGAGCAGTGACGCCGCCACATCGGGTGACCAGGGGTTCAGGTGATAGACCTCCAGGCGGTCGAGGTAGGGCAGCCCCTTGTTCCAGTAGTTGGGGTTCTTCTCCATGATCCAGACTTCTTTGTCGGCACGCTTGACGTGCTTGAACGGGCCTGTGCCGGGAAAGGCTTCGACCGTACGCAGGCTGTAATTGTTGTCCTCCAACGTCTTTTTGCGCACGATGATGTTCCAACCGCTGGCAAAGGCGCCGAGCATAAAATCCTGCGGACGCGCCTCACGCAGCTTGAACTCGATGGTATGGGGATCGCGCACGTTGATCGCTTCCACAGCCGAAAACAGGGGCGTACGTGGACTGCTAAAACCCTTCGGGGGAAAGATGATGCGCGAGAAGGTGGCGTGCACATCGTCGGCAGTGAAATCAGCCCCATCGTGGAATTGCACGCCCCGGCGCAGAAAGAAGGTATAGGTCTTGCCATCCGGCGCGACCTCCCAACTCTGCGCCAGATCTGGAATGATCGTCTGACAGTCCATGGGATGACGCCGAATCAGGTTGTCATACATGGGGCCCTGGGCCGCCATGTTCGATACGGTGCCGGATTGATGCACGTCGAAGTGCGCCGGGGCACTCAGGATGCCGTATCGTAAGGTCCCACCGTATTTGGGATTGGGCTCAGGCGCTTTTAATTGGAACATAGAGGCGCTGGATTGGCCGGTCTGTGCCTGCAGGCTGGGGAGCCCGGAGAGCATCAGGCTACCACTGGCAATACCGAGCGTTTTCAGGAACGTGCGTCGCGGCATCCTGTCAGCAAGGTATATGGGGGTCTGGGGCTCTGTCATGGATGATGTCTCCTGCTAGAAGCGCAATTCCTGCGGTGGCAGCCCAAACTCGGAGCGTCCAAAGATCAGGGCCGCTTTATCGGGATTGTTGCCAGCGTGCGCCCGTATTGCATGTACATCGCGCCAGGATCGCTGGATAGGATTATGCAGGAAGACAGCGCGGCCCCCACTGGCCTCGAATAAACGATCCACGGCCTGCACACACCACGTCGTGGACTTGGCGGCGTCCCAGCGATACCGCGCCCGGGATTCGAGAGGAATCTCCTTGCCGGCACTGGCGAGGGCCATCATCTCCTCAAAGTTGTGGCGCATGCGGGCGTGAGCCGCATCCACCTCAGCGGCAGCGTCGGCCAGCCGGAACTGCACGAACGGATCCTCCACGACCCGTGAGCCATCACGGAACACGCGCGCGCGTGCTTGCTCGCGAAAGTGCTGCAAAGCGCCTAGCGCTACCCCAATAGCCGGCGCTACCAGGGCATAGGGAAAGACGACGCCAAAGGGCAGGCGAAAGAGGGGACCATCATTAACTGCAGCCCCAGGATGGCGAAGATGAAACGTATCGAGGTATGAAAGGGTACGGTACTCCGGCACGAATGCGTTCTCAACTACAATGTCCTTGCTCCCGGTGCCGCACAAGCCCATGACGTGCCAGTTATCGTCGATGATGTAGTCACTACGCGGCACGAGAAAACTGCGCACATCGGGAGGTGCGTCCTCTTGCGTGGGCGGGACAGTACCACCGAGGACAGCCCATTGGCAAAAATCGCAGCCACTCGAAAACGACCAGCGCCCGCGTAGTAGGAAGCCCCCATCAACACGTTCCACTGTTCCGGTTGGCGCCAGGGCCGAGGAGATCTGGAGGCTCGCATCCTCGTGCCAGACGTCCTCCTGCGCCTGTGGGGGAAACAGGCCAAGCTGCCAGTTGTGCACGCCGACGACGGTGAGGCACCAGGCGCTCGATCCACAGACAGTGCCGATCTCGACGCCGGCCTGAAAGAACACCCCCGGATCCAACTCATAGCCCCCATAGCGCTTGGGCTGGATCGCCCGGAAGAGTCCAGCCTCCTGGAACTCCTTGAACGTTTCGTCGGGTAGACGCCGCAGTTGCTCCATATACGGAGCACGCTCACGTATGGCAGGAATCAAGGCGCGGGCACGATTGAGATATTCTTCGGGTGTCATGGCACTCCTCCTGTGAAGCAATCGGGCCGTCAGCGCTGGGTGTGGTTCTCAGGGCTTCTACAATACTTGTTTGTCCCCACGCTGTCCAGAGAGCTGGGGATTTTTGCAGCCGGCCACCAGGCCAGCACCGTACCACTGTGCGCGTCCTCACACCGAACATAATGTAGCACTACTCCATAATTGCCGATATCTAATACAAGAGCAACTCTGTCACTGGCACAGGAAAACGGCATGAGCCAGACACAGAAGTGACGCTCTATAGAGACGTTACCACATCCCTGTATGCACTGCAGCCTTCGCTATCCCTAATCTCTATGGAGAGGTAGAGGATACGAACGAGGCGATTACTATGCCGACACTCTCACAAGGCGCCTATATAGCGTGGCAACTCGCGTCCGGTGAGGCAATGCACACTGGACATCAACATATCGAAAACGCCGACGTTTTCATAGGGATTTGCAAACTCGGCACATGGCTCCGCTCCATGAAGCAACGTGGGAAACTGGTGCCCAATGGGAAAATTGATCTGCGGGGTCTGTATGCCGAAGCAGAGACAGTAGAAGAAGCCTTGCGGACGTTTGCTCTGTCTCCTATCACTCTGAGCAACACGGTGCGAGCCGTCGTAGAGAAAGGCACTGCCAGTCATCCCAAAAGGATTGTGCACCGCAGTAAGGCCTGTAAAATGTCCTTTCAACGTGCCGCGGCGTTGGCGGCGACGGCACGGGTGGAAGAGGTGCACTGTATGCATCTGCTGGCGGCTCTCCTGGAGCAACCCGAAGCGTTACTGACCAGGGCTGTAGCGATTTTCGGTGTCGATATCAAAGAACTGCATAGCAGGATAGTCGCCATAACATCGGCGTGGGATGCCCGGCATGGGCGTGCTGAGAGTAAGGCGCAGGGTGTCTCCCACCTCATCTACGTAGGCACGGACTGTGACATATGATCGTGACGTCGTCCGGGTTGTCGCGGCATCACCTCACGTCCTCACGCCTTACAACCTGGGACGCTCCAGCAGCACCGTCACTCCCATGTTGATGTATGTGTTGCGCAGGTCTGGCGTATAGTTCCTGAAGCACACCTTGGTTGGACTGCCCTGCAGTTGCTGCACCACATGGCGGACGCAATCGTCAACAGTCTTGAATGGGTGCTCGGGATGTGCTTCGAGGCTGAAGCTCAGGTCCGACGGGCCGAAGGAGAGGCAGTCCACGCCCGGCTTGGCAAGTTTGCGGGCCTTGGTGATCGCCTCAATGGACTCGATCTGCAGCCAGAGGACACCGTAGTTGTTCCACCACTCGGCATACATACGGCGGTCGTCCCGGCCTTTGATCCCGCGCCGGGCAGCACCGCCCCAGCTGCGGTTGCCAAACTGCGGGTAGTAAAAATACGCCAGGGCCTCATCCACCGTGGCCTCGTCTTCGACCTGGGGGATCTCGACTCCCGAGGGGCCCAGGTCGAGCAGGTTGCCGATGAGGTACGCATGGCGTGTATGCTTGATGCGGAATTGCACGGGGATATCCAGCTCTTCGGCAATGGCGCAGAACTGCACGAGTTTCTCCTCGTTGAAGGCCGCGTGCTGGCTATCAACGGAGACAAAATCATAGGAGTCGCGGCTTAGTATATCCTCAAGCCGCTGGCGGTCGGCCGTGATCGGGGCAGAGACGCCAATGACGACCTCCCCTTTGTGGATGCGCTGCTTGAGCGAGTTCTGTGATGGCATGCGTATCTCCTTCTAGATCTCCAGTGTTGCTTGCATAGACAGAGGATTATAGCCGTTCGGACTCGGAGAATGTCTACACCCCGGCAAGCACCTCGGCCCATTCCTCCACCATGGTCTCGTGCCCGTACCGAATATGGGCCGCAAATTGCGCATAGCCGGCATCGCGTAAGGCACGAATCTCTTCCCGCAGGTGCTGTTTCGTCCCGGTGAGCGTGAGCCGCTTGATCAGTGCGGCGGTGGCCAGAGGCTCCTCTTCGGGCCGCAGGCGCATGAGATGCCAGCGGTGCACCTGGAGATATTTGGCATGGCTGGGCGTGTACTGAGCATAGATTTCCTTAAACGCTTCAAAGAGCGGCTGCAGATCGTCCGGAAACCGGTACCCCAGCGTCCGACGCTCCTCGGCTTCCGCCAAGTCGTGCATGACCATGACCGCACTGGGGCCTGCCTGCGCTTTGGCGCGTGGGCTATCGTAGGGCTCCCCGTCTGCTAACACGCAGCCACTGCCTTGCGCGACGGCATAGAGTGCACTCGGGTCGCGGCCAGCTACGCGCCACGCCTGCTGCATCAATTGCAGTTGTGCGACGGATTGCTCGGCGTTACGGACCCCGTATATCCAGCCTGTCCCCAGGCGAGCTGCCAATGTCTTGCCGCGTGGGCCAAATGCCGAAATGTAGAAGGGAATCGTATCAGCCAGATTGATCAGCTCTAACTCAGGATTCAGGAACCGGATGGTGCGCCGCTGCCCTGTATAGTCCCACTCGAGCGTCTCCTGACGCAGCAATCCCTGCACCACGCGCATGTACTCGGCCATGTCATCCAATTTGACGGCGTCAAGCCCCATGGCACGCCGAGCGGTAAAGCCTGTCCCCACGCCACAATGAATCCGCCCGGGGGCCAGTTTGTTCAAGGAGGCAAGACAGTTCGCCGTAACCGGCGCCAGGCGATTGGAGGGCACGAGCACCCCGGTGCCTAGATGGATGGTGCGGGTGTGGACTGCCGCTGCGGCCATGGCCACGAAGGGATCGGCATTCAGCATCTGGGTGTCGTAGAACCAGGCGTATGTAAAACCCGACTCCTCAGCACGTTTAACGACCTTCCAGGAATCTGCTGCAGGCGCGACGGTAATACCAAAATCCATGGTGTTGCTCCTTAGCCCCACCCGCACGTCCTGAGCGCCGCATGCCTTTTACGCCGCCGGTGGGCGCTCATACGTCGCTTTGACGACCGTTTTAATCCCACCGCGGACGTTAAAATCGCCCTCTATCTCCATGCGGAGTGGCTGACAGGCAGCGACGAGGTCGCTGAGGATCTTATTGGTCACAAACTCGTGAAAAATGCCGACGTTGCGATAGGCATTGATATACAGTTTGAGCGCTTTCAGCTCAATAAGGCTCCTATCCGGGACATAGGTAACCCGCAAGGTCGCAAAGTCTGGCTGACCCGTCATGGGACAGACACAGGTGAACTCGGGAATGGTAAACGAAACAGTGTAGAGCCGTTCTCGCACCAGATTATCCACGACTGCAATGGCCGGGAGTGCAATCGCTGCCAGGTCAGGCGTGGAAGTCACACGCTGCATGTCTAGTTCTCCTCATGGCAAGGACCAACAGCCCGAGACAGATTGTCAGTCAATGCCGACGCGTTGGTAACGCTTCATCATGGCATGTCTTGTCCGCGAATACAACGTGACGACAGAGACGCAGCGCAATCACCCCTTGCACGTGTACGGGCTTCGTGCTATTCATAGCATAGCGCTATATTTCTCCATAATATGCAGGATCGTCGATAACTACGCTCCCCTCTGTGCTCTGCATGACGCACGCCTGAGGGCAGTGTCCATCGCCAGGCTGTAGGTGTGAGCGATTAGCTGTAGTATCAACGTTTTTCAGAGAAGGAATCTCGCCATGACTTTTGGCCTTATGCATGACGGGCTCTCAACTGACGAACTTCTTCAGGGTACCCAATTCAAAGCGGTCCTGGAAGAGCGCATACATGTGTGGGATGACATCACCGCGCGTATAACTGACAAAGATGGTATCGGTGAGACCGTGATCCCCGGTTCGACGCTGACGGCTCATCTGGCCGGGAGCCGAGGCGTCCGATACCTCGTCAACCGTGGACCGTGTTTTACCCATGTCGATCCCATGGACGGGTTCTTGCTGGGACTTGACCCTGTGAAGGACTCCATCCGCACCCTGGGGCGCCGGTCGTACTCGATGAATAACCTCACCATCTTGCTGGGCATCCGCGATCCGGAAAGCGACCTGGTGGCCTCTTTTGAGGACATCCTCGATCGGGCTCGCCTGGATCTTGTGCAGGGCAAGCGTAAGGATGAACTGGTGGCGTTTGTCAACGCCACGTCCCAGATGTCAATGACCTCAGCGCTCAATGCCTTTTTGATGGTGCGCTCGAATGGCTCCAATGTGGAGCGCATCTACAGAGACTGGCGTCCGGGTGGCGTCACGCCGTTTGATGTGATGGCTGACTGGCTGAAAATCTTTGCCGAAACATCGGTGTTCCTGGCCGCCTACTTCCGTCGGAAATATCTGAACAAGGACATGATCGACCCGGTTGCCGGTACGGATTTTGTGACGGCCTTTGTAGATGCTTTAGGCAATTATACGGGGAGTGTGGACCGTGAGCGCCAACTGCGCATCATGAATCGGCTCTTGAACAACATGACCTATCACGATCCAGGCAATATCAGCACGTTCGCCGGCGTCGTCGTCGGTTCGAGTGCCGTGTCGCCCTGGCACGTATATGCCGCTGCCGCCTCCGGTCTGTGGGGGCGGGACCATGGTGGTGCAGCACCTTTCGCCGGTGGTCAGATGCTCAGTGCCGTGACTGACGTGGGTATCGATGCGAATGAGCAGGCGCTCAGTACCTGGTGGAACCGCTGGCTCGACACCTACGATGCGGCCATGGCCATTGGCCATCGTGTGCTGCGTAGTCCCGAGGGCGACCCGCGCACCCTCGGCCTCCTCGATGAGCTCGATGAAGAGTTCCCCAATAATGGGCATCCGCTGCTCCGTTTTTCCCGAATCCACTACAGAGTGGGAGTACACGAGATCCTGGAGCGGCATCCGAATATGGGCTTTCAAGAGGCTAACGTAGACGCCTATTCCTGGGCCACAAAAGTGATGATCGGGCTCATTCGTATGGTGCCCGAACAGGTGGAGGCAGGTTTCCTGGCCTTCTTGCTGTCGCGTATCATTGGTGTGATGAAAGAGGATTTCTGGTATCGCCTGCCGAAGAGCACCGTGCTACGGCCCAGCCCGATCCACTGGTGGGAAGATGCCCCAGAACTGGTGGCGTTGGCGACCGCTTAAAGGGTACAATTTATTCCCCCCTTTGGCAAAGGGGGGTGATTTCAGTGAAAGGTGCGTAATGGATGTGGGAAGCGTTGACCTCCGGGTGCACCGAGGGGCTGGTAGCAATCAGCCTGTTGTAGTCATCCGTGTCTCGCTGGCGTATCGGGTGCGGAGTCTGGGTGGAGAAGGCCGAACTACCGGCGCCGGCCGACGCTGCGCGGTCGGGTGCAAGCTATCGCCGAGTGTCATAAGCCAACTCCCATAGTCATGAGCTACCGGCCAAGAGCCGCTAGCCGCCAAAGGAGGACTGCCATGCCCGAACCACTCGAATCCCACGTTGATCTCGTAGCCCTGCCGCCGGCCGAGCGCCTGGCCCGCATGCGGCATTCCGCCGCCCACGTTCTCGCTGAGGCCATGCTTGAGCTCATGCCCGAGGCTGAACTCGGGATCGGGCCACCCATCGATACGGGTTTCTACTATGACTTCCGTCTGCCCCGTCCGCTCATGCAGGAGGATCTCATCTGGCTCGAAGAGCGTATGCGCGCCTCTATCAAGCGCCAGCACGCCTTTCAAATGGCGGCGATTACGCGTACTGAAGCCGAAGAGCACTGGCGTAAGCAACCCTTCAAACTCGACCTCCTGAAGGACATCGAGGACGGCAACATCACGCAGTGCACGCACGCTGACTTCACTGATCTCTGCCGTGGTGGACACGTGAACCATACAGGCGAGATCCCTGCCTTCAAGCTCATGAGCATCGCTGGCGCTTACTGGCGGGGCAGTGAGAAGAACCCCATGTTGCAGCGTGTCTACGGCGCCCTCTTTGAGACGCAGGAGGAGCTCGAGGCGTATGAAAAGCAGATCGAGGAGGCCCGGCGCCGCGATCATCGCCGCATCGGCCGCGATTTGAGGCTCTTCGACCTCATCGACGAGGTGGGACCTGGCCACGTCGTCTGGCTACCGGCCGGCGCCACCATTCGTCGTGAGCTGCAACGGTGGATCGAGGATCTCGAAATCGAACGTGGCTACCAGCACGTTATCACACCGGCAGTGGCCAAGCGTGAGCTCTACGTCAAATCCGGCCATTGGGACCACTTCCGCGATGCCATGTACCCGGTAATGGAGCGCGAAGGTGAGGAGTATGTCCTGCGTCCGATGAATTGCCCCAGCCATATCATGGTGTACATGAGCACCCAGCACTCCTACCGCGAGCTCCCCATCCGCATCGCAGAGCTGGGCAACATGCACCGCTGGGAGAAGTCTGGCCAGCTCACCGGGATGAGCCGCGTGCGTATTATGACGCTCAACGACGCCCACATCTTCTGCACCGATACCGCCCAGGTGGAGCAGGAGGTCGAGGGCGTCCTGCACCTGATGGAAGAGGTGTATAGCGTCCTGGGTCTGAAGGACTACACGTATCGCCTCTCCCTGGGCGATCCCAACGACCACGAGAAGTACGTCAACAACCCGCCCATGTGGGAGGCCGGCGAAGCCCTCCTGCGCCGTGTCATGCAGAAGATTGGCCTCAACTTCTACGAAGCCGAGGGCGAGGCGGCGTTCTATGGCCCGAAGATCGATGTGCAGTTCCAGACTGCTCAGGGCAAGGACGAAACGCTGGTCACTGTGCAGGTTGACTTCCATCTCCCGGCCCAGTGCAAACTCGAGTACGTCACAGAGGATGGTGGCCGGGCCCAGCCGATCATAGTCCATCGTGGCGTCCTCTCGACTATGGAGCGTATGGTCGCCCTCCTTATTGAGGAATACGAAGGCAACTTCCCACTCTGGCTGGCGCCCACGCAGGCCGTGATTATTCCCATCGCGGACCGCCACGTACCCTATGCCCAGGAGGTCGCCGCGCAGCTTAAGGCCCAGCGCCTGCGTGTCGAAGTGGACCAGCATAGTGACCGCATGAACGCCAAGATCCGCGACGCTCAGTTGCGTAAGATCCCCTACATGCTCGTGGTCGGCGACCGTGAGGCGGCGGCGCAGGCGGCGGCGCTCCGTGTGCGTGGGGGCACAGACCTGGGCGCCCTGCCGGTGGCCGAGATTGTGGAGAAGCTGCGCACTGAACGTGACACCAGGGCCCTTGCCCCGTAGCGTGTCCTGTAAAGGAAGAGCCCATGGCAGCACGCGTCCTCATGATTCAGGGCACCAGTTCCTCGGTGGGCAAGAGTCTGCTCGTGACTGCGCTGTGCCGACTTTTTGCGCGCCGGGGCGTGCAGGTGGCGCCTTTTAAAGCCCAGAATATGTCCAACAACGCCGCGGTCTGTGCCGATGGCGCCGAGATCGGACGCTCACAGGCTGTCCAGGCCGCCGCCGCAGGTATTGCCCCCACCGCCGAGATGAATCCTATCCTCCTCAAGCCAGAAGGCGGCAGCCGCACGCAGGTGATTGCCATGGGTCGTGCGCGCAGGACGGTGGCGGCCCGGGAGTACGCGCAGTACAAGGATGAGTTGTGGCCCCTGGTTACCTCGGCGCTCGACCGTCTGCGGGCCATGTACGATCTAGTGGTGATCGAGGGTGCCGGAAGTCCCGTCGAGCTCAATCTGCGCGCGCGCGACCTGGTCAATATGGCCGTGGCTCGCTATGCGCAGGCCCCTGTCCTGCTGGTGGGCGATATCGCGTGCGGTGGTATTTTTGCCCAACTGCTCGGCACCCTCTGGCTGTTCACACCTGAGGAACAGGCCCTGGTACAGGGGTTGGTCGTCAACAAGTTCCGGGGTGATCTCGCCTTCTTTCACGAAGGCATCCGCATTCTCGAAGAGCGCAGTGCTGTGCCAGTGCTGGGTGTCATTCCTTTCGTACAAGACTTGCGTCTGCCTGAGGAAGATGCGGCCGCCCTGGATACGCCAGTCACCCCGGTGCAGCCAGAGCATGGTAACGTCGATATTGCCGTGATTCGTCTGCCTCACATTGCCAATTTTGACGACTTTGCTCCGCTGGCGGCTGAACAGGGAGTCACGGTGCGTTACGTTTCCTCACCGGCCACTCTGGGACG
>Ga0081538_10001083_pt1 | contig 28991 bp, 32 predicted proteins | sample TabmetS5T2R1_FD_71022 | JGI IMG/M metagenome (GOLD analysis project Ga0081538, IMG submission 71022) | Tabebuia heterophylla rhizosphere microbial communities from the University of Puerto Rico - S5T2R1 | ecosystem: Host-associated > Plants > Roots > Rhizosphere ...
CAAGCGATTTGCAGGTCTTTTTGTGCCCGTCCGTGGTCGCCGTGTCCCTACCCTTCCCCCAACGAGAGCCCTCCTAAGGAGTAGGCCGCAGGTTCGAATCCTGCTCGGGGCGCTTTTTTACCTGCAAATCACGTACTTTGGCGCTTAGTAGTTACGTCTGTGGGCGACTCCTGACTCCTGGAAGACGAAATCGTGCCGTTTCGTCGAACGAGCCGGCCACGTCGCGGGCCGGTCGCCGCGACCCCGTCACGGGACCACCGAAACGCCCTCAGCTCGCACCTTCGAGGCGCCGCCAGGGAGCCTTCAGGGCGTCCCGGGCGACGCGCCGCAAGGCTGCAACGCCTGCCACCTACGTTCGGAATCGCGTCCTGGTTCTTGCCGCGCCGTCACTTGCGGGCGTGGACGGGGCGGCGTACCCCGCCTGTCCTGCGACTGGCCTCCATCCTGTCGATCGGCGTGTAGAGGATGCAGCCGATCTGGTCACGTCGGCCGGTGATCAGATTGGGGACCGCGAGCACCTCGCAGCCGCCGTAGCCGCGTGCCGCGGCTATCAGCATCGACGCGCCGAGCCATACCCACAGGGCGATCCCGCCGCTCGCCGGCGTGAGAGCGTCAATGCCCGCCGCGGCGCCGATCATGATCGCGATCAGCCAGCACGCCGGGCCGGAGCAGATCGCCCGGCGGCGGCGGAGCGCCTCCGGGGCGAGGCGTTGGTAGGTCGCGACGATGAGCGCGGCGGCGGAGGTCGCAACCACGGGCAGCACGAACAGGGCGGCGGCCGCATCCCACCAGGCGAAGCCCCCGATCGCAATTGGCAGCCCGATCGCGAGTACACCTCCGGCGATGCGGCTGACCGTGCCAATCGGTCCGATCTCCCGCCGCTCGCGAAGATGCCGCCGGGCGGCGGTGAGGAGTGCTGGGGCGGCTCGTGTCATCTCAGGAGTCCCTTTGCTCGTTCGGCGGATGCGATCTGACCGGAGGACTCGCTCGACTCACGCGGTAGTGCCAAACGTCCGCACATATCCATGACATTCGCCATCGGCCGACGCAGCGGCGCGCTTCGGGCAGTCGCATCGATGCACATGGCGCGGTTCAGGCCGCTCTTGCTTGGCGCGCCCCTTGAAACTGGTCGACGAGCGCGCGGACGCGGGCGCGTGTGGGTTCGAGGTCGTCACCCGTGATCGCCGCGATCTCGGCGACCGGGATTTGGTTGAACGCCATGCCGAAGAGGGAAATGTCGTCGGGGTCGAGTTCCTCAACGCAGCGTCTGAGCAGATCAGGCGGGACGCCTGGGAGCGCCCTTCCGCCGCCGGCGACAATCCGGACCAGCTCGAAGAGCTGCTCCGGAGGCGCGCCCTTGTCGAGAATGGCGTCGGCGCCGGCGAGCGTTGCCGCGATCGTCAGCCGCGGTCTGGCGAAGGCCGAGTAGATGAGCACGGCGGGTGGCTCCGCGCCGCACTTGGCGTCCCAGCAGAGCGCGAGCCCGTCCGAGTCGGGCAGGTCGTAGTCGACCAGGAGCACGTCCGTCGTGCCGCGGGCCTGCTGACGGAGCGCCTGCTCGGCGGTTCCGACGGCGCCGACAGGAACCAGACCGGGCTCGATCCGGAGCAGCGACGCCAGCCCGGCGCGCACCGCCGGGTGATCGTCGACCACGAGCACGCGGATCACCGCGTTCCCCCGAGGCCCGGGGTTTGGGGGCCGCGGTTCAGCGAGGGCCGGGGTCCGCATATCCGGCGCTGCGTGCCGCGGCCAGTATCAGCACGGCACCGACGACGGCGATGGCAAGCGCCGCCAGGTCGATGCGTGAGGTGCCGCGCTGCGCGGCGAGTGTGAAGATCCCGCCGCCTAGGAAGCCGCCAGCGGTGCCCGCGGCCACCGTCCCGGCGACTCCGCCCGGAAAGTGACTCGGCGCTCGCGCGTGGACGACGAGTCCGACGAGCGCGCCGAGGGCAATCCAGCTGACGACTCCCATGCGGCGGCAGCATGGACGAAGACGGGGCCGCCGTGAATGAGGCCTGCCATGCAGCTGGGGCGGGGACGACCACCCATCCGAGGCCGCTACGGCTCGATGAGGCCGCGCCGGATCGCGTAACGGGTCAGGTCGACCCGGTCGCGCATGCCGAGCTTCTCGAGGATGTTCGCGCGATGCCGTTCTACCGTCTTCTCGCTGATCACGAGCAACTCGCCGATCTCCTTGCTGGTGTTCCCCTCGGCGATCAGCTTCACGATCTCCGATTCGCGCTGGGTCAGTGGGTCATCGGGGACCGCGTCGCCCTCCCTGGCTCGCGCGAGGTGATCGCGAACGAGGGCCTTGACCGCGCCCGGATACAGGAACGACTCGCCGCGCATGGTCGCCCGACACGCCTCGACGAGATCGCGGTCCGCGACCGACTTGAGCACGTATCCGGAGGCCCCGGCGTGGAGCGCCTCGAAGAAGTAGCGCTCGTTGTCGTGCATCGAGAGGATCAGCAGCCGCAGCTCCGGCCTGCGCTGAGATATGCGGTGTGCCGCCTGGATGCCGGTGAGCCGCGGCATCGTCACGTCGAGAATCGCCAGGTCGACGTCCCCGGCGACCGCGCGCTCCACCGCCTCGGCGCCGTCGCCGGCCTCCGCCACCACCTCGAGGTCCGGCTCGGCGTCGAGCACCATCCTCAAGCCGCGCCGCACGACCGCGTGGTCGTCGGCCAGCAGGATCCTGGTCTTGAGCGGTGTCGTCACGCCTGCTCGTCCCGCGGTAGGCGCAGGCGCACCTCCGTGCCGCGGTCGAGCCTGCGAATGGCGAGCCGGCCGTTTACGAGCAGCGCCCGCTCCCTCATGCCCTGGATCCCCGATCCCGGCGGGGCTCCGTCGACCCCGCGCCCGTCGTCCATCACCCGCAGCGTCAGTGCGCCTGCGTCGCAGCGGAGCTCGACGAGCACCTCGGACGCCTCGGCGTGACGCAGCGCGTTGGTCAGCGCCTCCTGCGCAACCCGATACACGACCAGCTCAATCTCGGGCGTCACGTGGGAGAGGTCGGCGTCCAGTCGGGTTCGGACGTCTATGCCGCCGCGCTCGGCGACTCGGTCGCACAGCACTTCCAGGGCGCTCGTGAGACCAAGGTCTTCAAGCGCCTCCGGGCGAAGGCGCTGCGCGATCCGGCGCACGTCCTCGAGGCTCGCGCGAGCGTCCTCGCGCGCCTCCGCGAGCTCGGCGCGTAAGTTCAGCGGAGCCCCCCGCTCTAAGCGGTTCAGCCGCAACACGATCGCGGTGAGCAGCTGGCCGACCTCGTCGTGCAGCTCCTGCGCAACCCTGCGACGTTCGCCCTCTTGGGCCTGAAGCGACCTTCGCACGCTGTCGCGGCGCTCGGCCTCGAGCCGGTCGAGCATCTCGTTGAAGGCGCGGGTGAGCTCGACAACTTCGGCGTCGTCGCCGTAGACCGGGATGCGTCGCCCCGGGTCGAGCGGCTCCACCCGTCGCATCAGTTCTGTAAGCCTCGCCAGCGGCGCGAAGGCATGCCTGAGCAGCACCAAGTTCGTCAACAGGAGTGCCGTGATCCCCCCGACGAGAACCACGGCCTCGTCCAAGCGGGTTGGCACCGTGACCCTCGCCGGCGTCAGTGCAAGTACCAGCACCGCGACGCCGAGCACGGCGGCGTTGCCCGCAAACACGCGCCAGTGAAGCGGCAGGTGGCCGAGTGAACCGGCGCGGGAAGCTCCCGCCTCCCGGCCAGGGCGCCGCGCACCGCTCGCTGCAGCCGGACTCGTCATCACTCAGTTGACGCTAATGATCGACGAAAGCGCCCGCGGAGGCGAGACCTGCGACCGCCGGTTCTCGGTCGAGGCCCTGAGGGGCACCCTCCGGCGGTTGGCCGTGCAGGAGCCAACCGCCTGGCAGCCTCTCGAGCGCGTCATCTCGCGCGAGCTGTGCGAGCGCGGTCGAGACCGACGGGCGCGAGGCACCGACCAGCTCCGCCAGCGTGGCGTGCGTCAGCCCCAGCGGGACCAGAACGCCGCCCGCGGTAACGCGGCCCCAGCGGTCGGCGAGTGCCCACAGCAACGCGAGCAGGCGGCGCTCGAGGCCCGTGATGTGCGACGCCGCCAGTTGAAACGCGAGCGTCCGCGTCCGCTCGATTACGCGCTCCACCAACGCGGCCGCGACCCCGGGCCAACGCGCCACGCTGGCGGCGAAGCGTCCGTCGAGGACGGCGAGACGGGCGCGCTCCAGCACCTCCCAACCGGACTCCACGGCGAGCGTCTCGTACGGCGGTTGCAAGACCCACGGCTGCAGCAGGTCGCCCCCGCCGAGCAGCTCGGCTCCGCTGCGGCGGCCCAACCTGACGCGGCGTAGCAGCAGCCCGTCGACTACCAACAACCCGAAGTGGCAACGTGCCTCGCCCGGCCGCCCGGGCGGCAGCCACGCTCCCGGCTCGGCCACGAGGAGCCGCGTTCTGACGCCGATCGCCTCGGCGCTCGCCGAAGGACCCACGTGACGCAGGAGCTCGGGGGCCTCTTCGAACACGCTCACGAGGCGACCGCAGTCGCCGGCGCCCCAAAGGTTGGATGCGCCTGCACCGTTCCGCGACCGGGCAAGAGAGCTCACCAGGCTGATTCTGGGGCGGATCGCGCGTCGCCGCCATGGAGGGCGCCACCCATTCCACCTAGGGGGCGGCACGCATGCGCCAGGCCCGAGGCTCGCCCGCGGAGCTATGCGGCCGGGGCCACGTTCTGGTTGACCCGGAACACGTTTTCCGGGTCGTAGCGCGCCTTGATTGCGGCCAGACGGTCGTAGTTGCCGCGATAGGTGGCCTCCACCCGCTCCCCTCCCTCGTCCATCAGGAAGTTCACGTAGGCGCCGCCAGCCGAGTACGGGTGTGCGGCGTTCCAATAGTCGACCGTCCACTGCCGCAGCGCCGCGCGATTCGCCGGATCCGGGTCGACGCCGACCATCACCTGAGTCCAGCGGGCGTCTCGGTAGGCGAACGCAGTGTCGGACGGGCTCACCCGGTGTGCCGCTCCGTCGATCGGGTAGAGGTGCATCCCGGACAGCATCGTCGGCATGCGAGTCGCGTGCTCGAGGTTGTGCTCGATCGCCTCGTCGCTCAGCTCCCTGACGAAGTCGGCCCGCCAGTACCACTGCAGCCCAGGCGGATAGATAGCGTCGAATGCGGACTGCAGGGCCGGAAACGGCATCGCCTGGACGCCATGGAGCGCCGGGGGTCCGAAGTCGGCGATCGGTGCAAGCACGTCGCCGGCCTCCTCCTGAGGCCCCGTGTAGCACCAGACCACGCCGCAGACCTTCTGCATGTGGAGGTGCTCCGGGAACGGCGGCACCGGCGGCACTGTCATGAAGGCGAAGAAGCCGTTCAGGTCCTCCGGCGCGTTCGCCACGAACCGGTCATAGAAGCGCATCACCTCGGGCGTCATCTCGAGCGGCCAGAGCGTCGGCCCGCCAACCACGGTGTGGACGGGATGCAGCCGGAACAGAAACGAGGTAACGACGCCGAAGTTCCCACCGCCGCCCCGCAGCGCCCAGAAGAGGTCGGGATTCCGCTCCTCGCTCGCCGTGACCAGCGTGCCGTCGGCCAGCACCACGTCGGCCTCGAGCAGGCTGTCGATGGTCAGCCCGAAGCCGCGCGTGAGGTGGCCGATTCCTCCCCCGAGGGTCAGCCCGCCCACTCCGGTAGTCGAGATGATGCCGGCTGGAGTGGCCATACCGAAGGCATGCGTGGCGTGGTCGACGTCACCCCAGGTGCAACCGCCCTGGACGCGAACCGTGGCCGCCTCCGGGTCCACCCGGATCCCTCTCATGCCCGAGAGATCGAGCACGAGGCCGTCGTCGCAGCTGCCGAGACCGGCGCCGTTGTGACCACCGCCGCGGACCGCGAGCAGCATGCCCGCCCGACGCGCATGATCTACCGCGCGGATGACGTCGGCCACATCCGCGCAGCGGGCGATCAGCGCCGGCCGTTTGTCGATCATTCCGTTGTAGAGCGCGCGGGCCTGGTCGTAACCGTCCGCATCGGGGCTGAGCAGGGTTCCTCGGAAGTCGTCTGCGAGCGTTTCCGACACTGCCACTGTCATTCGAATCCTCCTTGTCCTGAGTGTTGTCCTGGTCCGGGTGCCCGCGCAGCGCAGTGCTGCTGCAGGCGACGCGCGCGACCGGCTAGCACCGCGTGCTCTTCCTTGCCGTGAAGAGGCGACCCTGCTCGTCGACGAATCTGACGCGGGTCGTCCGCCGGCGCTTGCAGCCGACCGAGTTGTAGAACCCGAGCCTGCGGCTCTTCCCGCCGAGCCGCGCCCTGCGCAGCTTGCGCCTGACGCTCGAGACTGCTTCGCGAACCGAATTGTCGAGACCGGTCACCGGATGCGCCAGGTTGTCGGGCACGCGGAACCGCAGTTCTGAGGCGGGCAACCCGCCGAGGCGCACGGTCCTGAACGGCGCATAGATCGCGGTATGGATCGAAAGCGAGCAGCCCGGCCGACGCGAGCCGGGGTCCGCCGGCGCCGGTGGATCGCCATCGAGCCGGATCGCGAGAGCCCCTCTGCTACGCCTCGCGCTCCGCGCCGGCCGCCTTGCGCGGCGCGTGACGTTGTAGAGCGTGAGCCCGAGGTTGCAGACCGCCTTTGCGGTCGGATCTGCCGAGGGACCGGCCACGTTGAACACCCGCCCACCGCCGACCCTCGCCTCTCTGCAGGCCCGGGACACGCGTGCCCGCGCCGCCTGCGAGAAGGTGCACGACGGGAAGATGCCAGGGAACGTGACGAGCCCCTCGGAGGCGATCCGGTATTGGCGCACCACGCTCGCGCGATTGACCGGATTCTCGTCGGTGACCGCGTACCCGAAGCGGATTGCGACTGGCAAGGGACGGGCGAGGCTCCCCTTGCCGCTGGGCCTTGCTCCCGCAGCGGTCACCTCGTAGACATTCGCGCCGTGGGCGGCGCCGGCGGGGGCAAGCATCGCGGCGGCAACGACGATGGCGAGCATCGGCCGACGGACTCTGGTGCTGGAGTGCGCGGCTTGTTGCAAGCTGTCTTGCGGTCGTGGGCGGCGCCGAGCGGGTCAGTGCGCGTCGCGGACACGCTATGCCGTCTGCGCGGCGGCACAAGCTGGCGAGTTCCGATGGCGACGCGACAGGTCAGATTGCCGACAACGACCCGCCCCGGCCCCATCGAGCTGGTTCGGAACTCACGCCGCTGACCGTTCGGGGCCAGACCGGCCGCTGCTCTCCGGCTGTGCTCGCGCCCGCCGGCGATCTCCACCCCGCCTGGCGGGCAACACCAGGGCGCTGTTATCGGCGTGGCCAGCTTCCCGAGGCTCGGGCCCTACCCCATCGTAAACTGCGGCCGGCCACCCGCCGACCTCATCTGACGCGAGCGTCGCGGCCGATCCGGAGGGCGAACTGCGAGACGTCCGCCGCGAACCTGCGCGGGTCGTCCCAGTGAGGCACGTGCCCGCCGCCCGGGTAGACCAGCAACTCGGCGTCGGGCAGGTCGCGCAGCAGCTTCTGCTGGGTGGCGCGGCCCACGATCGGGTCCTCGTCGCCCCAGATCAGCAGCGCCGGCGCCGTTACCCCCGAGAGCTCGTGGTCGAGGTCGAACTCGTCGAGGGCATCGATGAGCGCGTGCCAGGTGCGGGCCGGCACCCGCATCGACTGCTCGACCATGGCTTCGAACAGCCCGGGAGGGAGATGCTCCTCGTGCGCCTGCTCCTGCATCGCCTCGACGAACGCTCGATCGACGGGCTCGGTCAGGGCGTGCACGGCCGCCACCAGCTCCCCGAACGCCGCCTCGGACCGCAGGGCCGAGAAGCCGGGACCGAGCACGAGCCCCGACACCCGCTCGGGCGCGTCGAGCGCGGCTTGGAGCGCCACTGCGCTGCCCATCGAATGTCCGACCAGGACGGCCCGCTCGACCCCGACCGCGTCGAGGAAGGCGGCCGCGTCAGCCGCGAGGTCGGTCACCGCGTAGGCCCGCTGTGGCCGCGAGGCGCCGCCGTGGCCGCGCTGGGTGACCGCGAAAGCGCGTAGGCCGGCGGGCAGATGCGGCAGCACAGGCTCGTACGAGCGCCAGTGATCCGAGAAGCCGTGGAGCAGCACAACCGGCACGCCGTCGGACCGGCCGGACTCGACGTAGGAAGCGCGACCCCGCCCGGGAGGAACGCGGTGTCGTGAATCATGTGCATCCGTTCGGAACCTCCGCGTTGCTGACGAGGCACAACTTAGATCGGCGAACGCGCGGTCGTTTAGCCGTTCCCGGCCATCCGTGCAGGATGGCCGGAAGCGGCCAAATTCCCGCCGGTCCCGCTCCTCGCGCCCCCAACCTGGAGAGATCAGTGGCAGCTCCGCGCGCCCGCGTCGCTCGCGCGCCCGGTGGGGGCCGAGACGAACTCCGACTGGTAGCCCCCGTCCTGGAGAGTGAGCCTCATTACGCCCGACCTGCGGTTCTCACGCGCTTCGCTGTTCGGGGCGACGGCCCGGCTCCGGGGTCACTCACGACGACCCTAACGCCCCGCGGTGATCGGGTCACCGCGGCCTCGACCGGCAGGGCGTCGCCAGCGCCTCCGTGCCGAACGGCATTCGTCACAAGCTCGGTGAGGAGCAGCAGCGCCTCGGCGCGAACAGATCGAGGGATCACGCGTTCCCGGCGGGGACATGCTCCCGTGCCTGGCAGGCGGCCAGCGGGCCGCCGTGGAGAGTGAACTCGACCCGAGTGCTGTGGCTGTGCATGTCGGGCAGATTCGCGAGCGTAGGGGCCACGCCAGCACAAACCGGTGGGGGCCCGGGGCGTTGCTGCGCGAGCGGCTGGCTGTCCGGTCCCTGACAAGTGATACTCCGGGTCCGCCGGTGCAGCTCCGCCTCCGTAGCCGTCCTCCCTAGAGATACACGCCACCCCCCAGTGATCTCTCGGCCGGGGCGGGCACCATCCAGACATGGCGACGGTTGCCGCACCTTCGCAGCGTGCCCGCTCCTATGGTCACCGGGCGTTCCCGGGCGGCGGGGCTGTCATGTGCCTCTTCGAGTCCTCGCCGCGATGGTCCCGCACGTTCCGGGCGGCCACGTTGCTTGCCGACGCCCTCGGCGACAAGCTGGTTGTAGATCCCGGAGCGTCCCTGCGCTGGCCCCTCCGCGGGCGGCTGGAGCATTCTCGCGACATGGCTCGAGCGGTAGGCGCCGAGATTCTGGTGACCGGCTCCGCCCAGACGACGTCTGGGAGGTTGATCGCTCCCCACCGGTCACCGGCCCTCGCGGCAGCCACCGGACTAGCCACGATGTTGGTCCCCGCGCAGGCGGACGAGGGCCTCGGGGCACGACGACCGGTCGGCACCGCGCTTGTCTGCGGGGTCGACGAGTCCCCGGCCGCGGAGGCCGCCGTCGACGTGGCCGGCAGACTTAGCGCGCATCTCGGGCTCCGGCTCCATCTGCTGCACGCCTACGCTCCCGCCTTGCCGGCGATGATCGCCCCGGCGCCGGTCGCCGTTGCGCCTGTGCCCGCCCGGGAGATCGAACGGGCGGCCCGCGAGGCCGGCCGGAGCCTGCTCGAGCGGGTAGGGCGGAGTGTCGATCGCCGGGCACTGCTGCGCCTGCGGCCCGGGCCGGCGGCCCCTTCTATCGAGGCGTACGCCGATCTCTTCGATGCGCCCCTGATAGTGACGGGCGCGCCCCGTCACGGAGCCCTGGCTTCGGCGCTGGTCGGCTCGGTCGCTTGGCGGCTTACGGGCCGCTGCAACAGGCCGGTCATGCTCGTTCCCGAGGCTCGTGCCGACGGGGAGCTCGCCAACACGATGGAGGATCCCCTCAGATGATGCTGACCTTCGAGGCCGCACAGGCAATCAGGCGTCTTGGCAAGACACCCGGCGCCGAGGGCCTGAGGATCTTCCGGGCAGGACAGTCGCTCCACGACAACGGGGTCGACCTGCGAATCGCGCCCGTGACCGGACCGAACCCACAGGACACCATCGTCGAGCTGGACGGGACGCGGCTCTTCCTCGCCCCCGAGGCTGAGCGCACGATGGAGGGAAAGCTGCTCGACGCGGACGTCAAGGGCGGAGAAGTGCGCTTCGCGCTGCTGGGACAAATCGATTAAGAGCACCCGCACGCGACGCGGCGGAGCCGACGAGGCTCTCCGCCGTCCTGCGGTTAGAGGGCTCCTCCGACCGGTCGAGCGAGGTGTCCCGTCCCTCCCCGCGACCTCACCCAGCTCGAGCGCACCCACGCGGCGAAGGCCTCGATCGCATCGACGACCTGCTCGAAGCGGAGGGAATGGAAGAGATCGAAGCCGTGCTGCGCCCCGGGCAGCTCCGCGTAGACGACGGGACTTGACGACGTGCTTCGCAGCCGCGCGACAAAGAGTCGCGCTTCCTCGACGAGCACGATCGTGTCCCGATCGCCATGCGCCACGAAGAACGGTGGCGCATCCTTTCCGACGAACGCGAGGGGTGAAGAGCGGGATCGCTGCCGGGTCCGGAGCCCGCCGTAGTAGCCGTACAGAGAGATCGCGGCAGTAACGGAGGTGTCTGCGCGCTCAAAACCTGGCTGAAACACCGGTTCATTCGGCGTGAGCGCAGCCATCGAGGCCAGCTGACCGCCCGCCGAACTGCCCGCGACGAACAGCACCGCCGGGTCGGCGCCGAACTCGCGACCGCGTTCCCGGACCCAGGCGATCACCTTCTTCACGTCGATCAGGTGATCGGGAAACCTCGCGGCTGGACTCAGGCGGTAGTTCGCGCTGATGCAGAGCCAACCCTGGCTTGCGAGGCGGTAGATGAGCGGACGCGCCTCGCGGTTCTTCCTGCCGCTGCGAAAGGCTCCCCCGTGCAGATAGACCAGCGTGGGGCTGTCCGACGGATGGGAGCGATGGCGGTAGACGTCGAGCTGGTTCCTCTTGCCCGCGTCGCCGTAGCTGATGTCCGCCACCCGCTCGACATCGCGACGGCGCACCAGGAACGGCCAGAACAGAATGCTGCCAAAGGGAAGGCGGCGGCGCAGCCGAGCGGCCAGCGCGGCGTCGACGGTGCTACGCCACCCGGCGCTGAGACCCTCGCTTAAGGCATCGTCGAGCGCTGGGCCCGCCCGAAGCCCGCGCCGGGCGACGACCACCAGCCCGAGCGTCGCCAACAAGGCCACCCCGAACGCCGCCCAACCACCCGGCGAATCGAGATCACCCTGGCCGGCGGCCAACAGCGTCGATCCGACCAGGCAGTAGAGGGCAACGAACGGCAACTCGTTGACGAGGAAGCCGAACCAATAGCTGATGTTCGACGGGGTTGACTCTCGCGGCCGCGGCGGCGCCAAGGCGAACAGCGTGCACCACGCGAGAAGGGCCACGGTCACGAGATAACCGATGGGCACCGTCGCACCGTAGCCCAACCCCGATGCCCGTCCGAGATGTTTGCCACGTGATGTTCCAACGCTGACTGTCCGCGTTTCGGGATGATGCGTTCCGGCAAACAGAGGGAAACGCGAGCGCGACACGTAGCCCTGCACCTCACCGACGACGCCGTCGTGGGGTGCTAGTCGTCCGCCCGAGCCGCGTGGCATCGCGCACGGTCGACGTCGCAGGCGTCGGGTGATCCCGGGATCACCCGCTCAGCTTCCGCGGCACCGGAGATCGGCTCCACCTGGACAAGGTCGACGGCCCGCAGCCGCGCACCGTCGGCCGCGAAGTGGAGCGGCGCGACCCCGACCGGCGTCGTGGCTACCCCAAAGGCGCCGCCAGCGCCGGCCGTTCCGGAGTCCACGACCGTGACGTCGCCGTAGAGGTCGATGTGCTGCTTGTGATCGTGTCCGGTCAGGATCAACAACCCGTCCGGATCGCCACGCTCCTGCACTCGGCGGGCAAGCGCCTGTGCCAGGCCGTTCTGATGAATCAGGACGACCTCGGGCTCCGGGCTAAGCGTGTCGTACCAGCGGTAGAGACGCTGCTTTGCACGCTCGTACTCCCGCCGACCGTCGGCCCGCTCCGCGAACGAGAACACCCGATCGGGATTGCCCGGGTCTGGGGCGCGCCACTCGAGCGGGTCGCGGAAACCGGCCACGCGCAGTCCCTCTACGGACTGCAGGGGCTGACCATCGGTGGAACCGTCGGCGCGCAGGCGGCCGCGCTCAGTGAGCACCATCGCACCAGCGGCGGCGAGCCGGCGCATGAAGAAGCGCGAATCGTGATTTCCCGACACCGCGACCAGGGGGCGCCCTAGCTCGGTTAGCCGCGGAATCAGGAGCTGCGCCTCGGCCCGGGTGCCGCGCTGTCCAAAGTCGCCCACGAAGAACACGGGTCGCCCGGCGAAGAGGCGCCTGAACGACTTCAGCGCCACGACATTGCCGTGAAGGTCCGAGAGCAGCACCGCCGGGGTCGTGGTCTCGACCTGGGAGAGCCCGCCACCCGCTGTCAGCAGGGTCGCATAGCCGGACAGAGTGCGCTGCACCGAGTTGCGATAGCGCTCCTCGGCCCCCTGAGCGTTGCCCGCCACCTTGAGCAGCTGCGCCAACTCGGCGCCCCGCGCATAGAAGCTGGGGCGCTCGAACGCGTCTGGATCGAAGGTCGCCCGCGCCCGCTCGACCACAAGTCCGGCCAGCACCAGCGCCGCGAGCGGCGGCCCCAGCGCCCAAGGCAACATCCTGCGTGCCCCGGGCCCGCGAAGTGCGGCTGAGGCCAGGGCAGCCACGATACCGAGCGCGAGCGCGCCCGCCAGGGACCAGAGCAGAGCGCGGACCAGCGCGTCGCCCGCCGCCTCGCGAGCGTCCTCCTCCGCCCGTTCGAGGATGCGCCGGTCGCCGGCGGCGGCGTCGAGCAGCGCCCCGCGATCCACCCGCCGCGGCTCGACGTGGAGCTCCATCGGAGCACTGAACGCCCGGGCGCGCACACCCCAATCCGCGATCGGAATGAAGGCGTCCACGCTGCCCTCCCACGCCGGACGCACGCGCACCGAAACCGAGCCAAGCTCCGTCTCCGCTACGACGGGGCCCGCCACGCGCAGGCCGAGCAGGATCCCCCCGACCGCCAGCGTCAGGCTGGTTGCGAGCCAAGCGGCAATCAGGGCGAGCCTGCTCCGCGACAACAGGCGAGCTATGGCCCCGGGACCTGCACGCACGTCAGCAACGAGATGCTGCACGGGCGTGTCACGCGCATCCGAGCGCACTCTCATACGGCCGTGCGCGTCTCGGGGCTCGCCCCCACGAAGCTGCTCCGCGCTCCCTCCTGATCTGAGAGGGGAGCCGCGGACCGTCCTCGTTGAAACGTCATCGCGACCAGCTCAATGGTCGTATCGACCGGACGCGCGGCCGGGTAGTAGCTGGCGTGAGACAGGCTCGCGCACCGTCAGATAGGCGTCCTGCTCACACGCCTGAAGTACGACCCCGATGCGCGCATGCCAACCACGTGGCGGTCGCCAGGGATCGCCCCCCAGCACCGAATCATCGCCGCCGTCCCGGACCTCGAAGTCGTCCCGGCGACCGCCTCGGTGGCGCCGTACGGCTTTCGCGGGCGGTTCATCCTGATTACCGGTTCGGCGGTCGCACTCGGTGCTGAGGAACAACGCGCCGGGTCGGCGGACCGGACCATCGCACTTGCTGCTCCCGGCCGCCTGGTGATGTACGCACTCGGCGATCTCCGCCGCGAATCTACGAGCGTCCGCAATCGCCGGATGCACTGAGGGTGATACCCGCGGAACCACTGAACCTCCGCCCTGACCGTCAGCTCCCCGACAGCGCAGGTGGCCTCTGGCTGCCGCACACGGAACTCACCGGACCAACGGCCGCAGCGTCCCGGCGACCCGCCATTTGCTCGCCTCCCTCGCCCTCTCAGCTTGCTGCCGCGCAGAGGGCGACGCCGGAGAGTTCGTAACCGCCGTCGATGCGAAAGTCGGCGAAGGCTTCCTCGAGCCGCGCCTTCACCTGCGTTCGCTCGGCGTCTGAGAGCCCCCTCAGCGCGATTGCGACAGCACCGGCCGTATCGGTTGTCACCGCGAGGTACTGGTCGATGTCGGCCAACCTGAAGCGCACCGGCACCTCCTCGGTGTACACGTCGCCGAATCCGACGTCCTCGAGCAGTGTCCGGGTGCGTTCCTCACGGGCCATGCTGAAGATGCCCGGCGCCTCGGGCTCCGGCGGAGCCATGTGGCCGCCGTGGGCGAGGATCATCGCGACGATCGCAAAGAACGGGTTGCGGTCTGGTGCGCCCCACACCGCGAGCGCCAGCCGCCCGCCTGCGCGCAGCACGCGACGGGTCTCCGAGAGCGCCGTGGCCGGATCTGCCATCAGCATGTACCCGAGACGACAGAGCACGCCGTCGACCGAGTCGGCGTCGAGCTCAATCCGCTCGGCGTCGATCACCCGGAAGTCGACGTTCGCCACCCCGAGCTCGCTTCCGCGCCGGCGGGCTACACCCACCATCGTCGGGGACAAGTCGGTCGAGATCAGCCGGCCGCGCTCGCCGACGCATGCGGCCGCCTCGAAACCGCTATCGCCCGCCCCGGCGGCAAGCTCGAGTACGGTCTGGCCGGGGCGCGGCGAGAGTTCCCGGATCATCCACTCTCGGACCGGAGCCGAGACCTCCTCGATGAAGGCGCGCTGGCGCTCCCAACCCGGCGCGATTGCCTCCGCGACCTTGAAGTTGGTCCGGCGGAGCTGATCAACGTTCCTGCGCGTCAGCGTCTCCTGCTTCACTGGCCTGCCTCCTCTTGGACGGTATTCGGTTGGGGGCACTACGAATGAGGATGCCCGCCGTGCGCTCGCGAGTTCGCCCCAGGACGCAGGCGGTGTTCGATCGCTGACGGCGGGCGCTGTGCTTCGAGCCGTATCGTCCGGCTTCGAACACAGGCCGCCGACGCTTCCGCGAGCGCAGTCCGGACCGGCACGTTTCCCGGCAGTGCGCGACGGTGAACCCTCACCACATGACCCAAGAGCTCTCGACGGTCGTCGCCGCCTGCGGGTAGTCGAGCCCTTGCGAGCGATCGTCACGCGGCACTCGCTCGGCCAGATAGCTGCGCAAGAGCAGCACCGCGCACAGCGTGCTGGCGAGAGCGCCGAGAACGAATATGACCCCGGCCACCTACTGCTCCTTCCTGAGCCGGAACGCCTCGGAGAAGGTCCGCAGCCGTTCGCTCGGGCGCTGACTGAAGACCAACCTGATCACCTCCGCCCGCTGCGACTCGAACGCCTCGCTCACCCGAGTGATCACCGGCTCGAGCTCGGGCCGGGCCGGGTCGTAGCGGCACCTCGGATCGTTGATCTCCCCAGCGCCCAGCAGGCCTTCCACGCGCAGGTACTCGAGCTGCACCTCGGCCCAGGTGCGCCCGCTCCGCAGCGCCCGGCTCACCTCCGTCGCGGACCAGTACCGCTCGGGATCCGACCTGACCAGCAGCAGGACCTCGAGCTGGCCGACCGAGTCGATGTTGCCAGCGATGAAGCGTTCGACGTCGCGCGAAACGCGCTCCAAGCCGTCCTTTCGAGCAGCCCCGATCCATTCCAGGCGCACGGTGCCGCTCTCGAGCGACTTGGCGATCCGCCCGGTTCCGCGACTCTAATCGCGAGCGGGGCCGCTACCGCCGCGACTGTCAGAATCCCGACAAGCCGCTAGCGGCGGCACGTCACGCCGCCTCTGAACCCTCCGTCTGCGGTGACACCTCAACGCCCTCGCTGAAGCGGCGCTCGACGTGCTTCTGCGGATCCTCCTCGGGCATGGCCTCTTCACCCCGGCTAAAGCGCCCCTGGCGCTGCTTCTCCGGGTCGTGCGGGGCGCGTTGCAGACCCACACTGAACCGACCTTCGCGCTCGTCCTCGGGGAAGTCCTCGCGGTGATCGAGGCCCTCGCTGAAGTGCCCGTGGGTCAATTCGCGTTGTTCGGTGTGCTGATGCTCTTCGAACATCCAAACCACTGCTCCTGATCCGCTTCTTTCAATTTGATCACCCGTTGGGCGCGCCTCAAACTGGAGCTGTAAGCGGGCTGACGGGAGTCGCGGGGGCCGGGGCAGTAATCTTCCCTTTGGCGCGCCGGGAAGTCTGGTCGGTATTCAGGGTGATACCCGTGAGTCCGGCCGACCCCTTTCTCGCAGCGACGCTCCACCGGGTGGGAGTGGATCGGTGAGGCCTGCAACCTGGTTGCACGCGGGCCGACCGCAACCGGCGAAGCCGTCCGCGAGAGCCGTGCTGGGACCTGCGCATCCGCTCGTGCGGGTGCAGGACGCTCTCAAGGCTGTCGTCTGGCAGTCGCTCGCAATCGCGTGCCTGTCGGCCGCTGGTCTGATCGCCCTGGCCGGGGGTGCGGTGTGGGCACCGTGGATAGTGGGCAGCGCGGGCCTGGTGTTGCTCGCGCTCGGGGCGATGGGGGCGCTGCTCTGCCAGCGGAGGCGGGATCACGTCTTGGCGCTCATCGCGGAGGGTCGCGAGAAAGTGCCCGTGGAGGCGGTCGAGCGAGGGCGCAGCCGCCTCCTCAACCGGCGAACGCGAACGCGTCTGGCAGCGAGCTTCGACAGCCTGGTTGAGGAAGCCGCGAGGCCCCCGGTGGTGCCCGGCCCGCCCTTGTTCGACCGCGCGGTCGTCGGGAGCGTGGCGCGCGAGCTGCACGAGCTGGCAGCGCTGTTGCGCGATGAGCCGTCAAGCGCCCGTGGCGTTGCGTTGGCTTGGTGCCTGCTCTCCGACGGGGTCGGCTCGCCGCTCCACCGCGGGGACGTGGCCGCGCTGCGGGAAGAGCTGCGGCGCATCCTCCATCTGCTGCGCGCCGCTGGCGTCGGACCCCGGGGCGCCCATCGAGCTGCCGCTTCGAGTCGCGCGTCGGCGGGTCCGCGGGCCCAGTGAGGGCGGCCGTGAGGAGACTCGTTTCGCCCGCGCAGCGACCGGCTGCCAGATCGTCCAGCCTGCAACCTGATCGCAGGTCGCGACATCCGCCCCGGCGGGCGTCTCTGTTCTGGCGGGTGTTCGCGACGAACGCGCTCGTGCTCGCGCTTGCCGCCTCGGCCCTGGCGTTGTCGCCGGCGACGGTGAGCTTCCCGGTGGCGCTCACCGAGGCCGTCGTCCTCGCGCTGGGGTTGGGGGCGATGCTAGCGCTGAACTATGCGCTTCTGCGCCGTGCCCTCTCGCCGCTCGAGCGGCTGCGGGGGTTCATGCGCAGCGCGGATCCCCTGCGGCCGGGCGCGCGTGCGCCGGTCGACGACGCCGTTCCCGAGCTCCGCGCCGTGACGGAGTCATTCAACGAGATGGTGGCGAGGCTCGAGGCCGAGCGGCGCGAAAGCGCCGGGAGAGCGCTCGCGGCCCAGGAGAGCGAGCGGCTGCGGATCGCCCGAGAGTTGCACGACGAGGTCGGCCAGAAGCTGACCGCTGTGATGCTGCAGTTGGACAGCCTATCGGGAGCGCGAGGCGGAGCAACGCTCGAAGAGACGCGCGAGGGGGTGAGGGAGAGCCTCGAGGAGGTGCGCTTCATCGCGCGGCGGCTGCGGCCCGAGGCTCTCGACCATCTTGGGCTGCCGAGCGCCTTGGCCGCCCTTACCAACTCGCTTCGAGGCGCCTCGGGCATAACGATCGGCCGCCGCATCGATCCGTCGTTGCCGGCTCTCTCCTCCGACGTCGAGCTGGTCCTGTATCGCGTCGCGCAGGAGGCCCTGACCAACGTGGTACGTCACGCAGGCTGCGACCAGGCGCGCCTCCGGTTGCGCCGCGTCGGGGGTGGCGTGGAGCTCGAGGTCGTCGACGCCGGGCAGGGCTTCGACGCCGACGTCGCTGGCGAGGGCGCGGGAATCCGGGGCATGCGCGAGCGTGCTCTGCTGGTCGGGGCGCAGCTCGAGATCTCGAGCGCGCCCGGACGTGGAACTTCGGTGAAGCTGAGGTGCCCTGCGCCGGCGCGGTCCTAGGCCCAGGCGGGTGCGCCGCCGCAGGGCGCTTACGCCGGGCTGGCGGTGAGCTCGTAGTGGCCGCTCCCGGTCTCCAGTTCGGCCTCGGCGGGCAGCGCCACGAGCGCGGTGCTGCCCTCGGCAGCGAGCCGGATCGCGAGCGGCGCGGGTCCGCCGAAGTCCGGCGGCCCGACAACCATGACCCCCGCGCGCTCCTGTCGGGCCACGCGCTCCAGCGTCTCGTGGATGGGCTGAGGCAGGATATGCCTCCGTGCCTCGACGCCCGTCTGCACCAGTGCAAACGTGAGGGTCCGTTCCGCCGTGGCGTTCAGCTCGTCCTCGGGCGACTCGGCGGCGTGCACTGCGTGGAGCTCGCCACCCAGCCGCGTGGCCAGATCGGCTGCGAGCCTCAACGCTCGAACATCGGTCTCCCTTCCCTCAACGCCGCACACGACCGACCGCATGCCCTCGGCGTCCAGCGGCGGGATGGCCTTCGTGGGGACGACCACGACGGGGCAGGGACAGCTGCGCATCAGAGCGCCCGCGGTTCCGCCCAGGAGCGCGGGGCCCGCCGTACTCCGGCCACGGGCCGAGACCACCACCAGCTCGGCATCCTGCCTCTCGGCGACGGCCATAAGCTCCGCCGTCGGATCGCCCCGTCTCAGCTCCAACCCCGTGTCGCTGGGGAAACAGCATTCCTCCGCGGTCGCCCTCAGCACCTTCCTCCTTCGATGAGCCCGCCCGAGCCTCGGCCACCGGAGGCCGAGGGGACGTTTGTGAGCGTCCTCCTCGACGTGGACAAGCACCGCCCGGGAGCCAAGGTCGCGAGCAAGCCGCGCCGCCACGGAGGCCGCTCGCTGCGCTTCGCTGGAGCCGTCCACCCCGCACACGATGGAGGTGCTCATCGCGTCTCCTCTCCTCGCCTCATGCTCTCGCTTGAACCAGGCTCCAACACCGGGGGCGCCCGCGCCATGGGGGCCTTCACGCATCGAGGGCGGGGTCGGCTACCCAGTGCCCGGCCCCTGCGCCGAGCCGATGACCCCGATTAAGACACGCATCCTGCTGGCCGACGACCACGCCGTGGTGCGGCGCGGGTTGCGGATGGTGCTCGACGCCCAGCCCGACCTCGAGGTCGTCGCCGAGGCCTCGACGGGCGCAGAGGCGGTGGCTGTGGGGGTGCGAGCCCCCGTCGACCTCGCCGTGCTGGACGTCGCCATGCCGCGCATGACCGGCCTCCAGGCGGCCGCCGAGCTGACGGAGCGGCTGCCGGGACTTCGGGTGCTGATGCTGTCCATGTACGACAGCGAGCAGTACCTGTATGAGGCCCTGCGGGCCGGGGCGTCGGGATACGTGCTGAAGTCCGCGGCCGACCGTGATCTCGTGGAGGCCTGCCGGGCGACGATGCGCGGCGAACCGTTCCTGTACCCGGCAGCCGTGACCGCCCTGATCCGCGACTACCTCGACCGCGCCCGCGCGGGGGGCGAGCCACCTGGCGATCCGCTCACCCCACGCGAGGTAGAGATCCTCAAGCTGATCGCCGAGGCGTGGACCAGCGACCGGATCGCGCTCGAGCTCGGCATCAGCAGACGCACGGTGGACCGACACCGCGAGAACCTGCTCGCCAAACTCGGCATGCGCGACCGCGTCGAGCTGACCCGCTACGCGATCCGGCGCGGACTCGTAGAGCCCTAACAGTCCGTACCGGATCTGGGCTCGCTGGGGACGGGCCCCCATCGACGCCATGCCGGCTCGGCCCCGAATCTCTCCGCATGACTCGTCTGATCGTGCTTGTCGGCGCCCCGCAGCATCTCCGGCCCGAAGAGGCCGAAGAATGGCTGCGGAAGGAGGCGACGGCGCTGGGCACGGCCGAGGGTGTCACGCGGGCGGTCATCAGCCCGCTCGCGAGTCCCTCGGCGCGCTGGCCGAACCAGTGGGGTTGGCTGATCGAGGTCGATTGCGACGGCCCAGGGGACGCGGAGAGCGCGACCCGCGACGACGCCTGGACGGCGCTGCTCGGGGATCTCCGGCTGCTCGGCATGCGGCCGACAGTGGCGGTCGTCGGCGATGCAAACGAGCTGCGGCCATAGATGGCGCTCGCGATAGCCATCTTCGTGGCCGTCCTGGCGGCGATCGCCACCGAGCGCGTCGACCGGACCAAGGTCGCCCTGGTCGGAGCGGCCCTGGTCCTGATCACCCAGACGGTCGACCAAGAGCACGCGATCGAGTCGATCGACTTCAACACGATCGGGCTCCTCGCGGGCATGATGCTGATGGTCCGGCTGACCGAGACCACCGGCGTCTACACCTGGCTCGCCATCCACGCCGGACAACTCTCGCGCGGACAGCCCGCCGCCGTGGTCGCCTCGCTCGCCGTCACGACCGCGGTGCTCTCGGCCTTCCTCGACAACCTGACCACCGTCCTGCTGGTCGTGCCGATCACCTTCCTGCTCGCAGACGCGCTCGACATCGACCCGATTCCGCTCGTGATCATCGAGATCGTGGCTTCGAACATCGGCGGGACAGCCACCCTGATCGGCGATCCGCCCAACATCATCATCGCCGGCGCCACCGGCCTCTCGTTCAGTGCCTTCATCGTCAACCTGGCGCCGATCGCGGCGATCGCATTTCTCGTGGTCACGCCCGCCCTGTACCTGCGCTACCGGGCGCGGTTGCTGGTCCGCCCAGAGGCGAGACAACGGCTGCTGGAGCTCGACGCCGCGCGCTCGATCGAGGACCGCGACGAACTCGTCAGGACGGTCCCGATTCTGGTCGCCACGATCTTCGCGTTTTTCCTGCACAAGGCGCTCGGGCTCGAGCCGGCGACTGTCGCGCTCGCCGGCGCGACGGCGATGCTGCTCGTGACGCGTCAGCCGCTCGACAAGGCGCTCGCCGGGATCGAGTGGCCGACGCTGTTTTTCTTCCTCGGGCTGTTCGTCATGGTCGGCGCGCTGGAGGAGACAGGCGCCATCCGCGAGCTGGCCGACGGCGTAGCCGCGGTGACCGACGGCGACCGCACCGCCGAGCTGCTCGGCATCGCCTGGGCGTCGGTGCTCGGCTCGGGGATCGTCGACAACATCCCCTTCACGGCCACGATGGTCCCCGTCGTCGAACAGCTCCAGGAGGGCAACGCCGGCGACGACGCCTACTGGTGGGCGCTCGCAATCGGCGCCTGCTTCGGCGGCAACGCCACCCTGATCGCCGCGGCCGCCAACGTCGCCGCCGCCGGCCTCGCGGCCAGGGCCGGTCGGCCGATCGGCTTCCTGATCTTCCTAAAGGCCGGCCTCCCCGCCACCGCCCTCTCCATGGCCCTGGCCACCGCCTATATCGCGGTCCGCTACCTATGAAAAAGGAGGCGGCATGACACCCCGCAGCATCAGCGACGACCTAGTCCATGAAGTCACTCCGCTCCACCGGGACGACACCGTTGGCCACGCGGTCGAGCGGATCGTCGAGACCGGCCTGCCTGCTTTGCCGGTGCTCGACGATCGGGGCAAGCTGTGCGGCATCTTCGGCGAGCGGGAGTTCATGGCCGCACTGTTCCCCGGCTACGTGCGCGAGCTCGGCTACGCCGGCTTCGTGCCGCGAAAGCTCGACGAAGCACTCGAAAAGCGCGCCGCCTGCGCCGCCGAGCCGATCGGCAAGTACATGAACACCGAGCACATCGACGTCACCGAGGACTTCTCCGACGTCGAGGTCGCGGAGACCTTCCTCCACCATCGTGTGCTGATCGTCCCCGTCACTCGAGACGGACAGGTGGTCGGCGTACTCACCCGCGGCGACTTCTTCCTCCGGCTCGCCACCCGCTTCCTCGACTTGACCTGAGCAACCCCGACCGACTAGCCACGACTCGCCGCTGACGCTCCCGTCGGTACGCGGAAGGCGTGCTCAGTCGCGCGCCGCGCCCGCGGCCAATGCCTCCATCATCTCGATCGCCTGGGCGCGGGACAGGCCCTGGTTGCGCACGAGCGAGCGCCAGGTCTCGAAAGCGAGTGCGTGGCCGATCGCGGCGCGTAGCCGCCGGCGGCGGGCGCCTCGCTCGGGCCGGTCGCGAAGGATCTCGTCGGCGGCGCCGGCAAACCAGCCGCGGAAAGCCTCCATCGATGGTCGCAGCGCGGGCACCAGGGCGACGTCGCGGGTTGTCTTCTCGAGCATGTACTCACCGCGTTCGTACCACGCGTAGAGCTCGTCGAGGGCCACCTGAAGTCGCCTATCGGGATCCTCAATCCCTGTCCAGGCCGCCGGATCAGGCAGGGGGTTCTGCGCCATCCAGTGCGACGAGCAGGCATTGAACAGGGCCTCCTCATCGGGGAAGTGGCGGTAGACGGTCGCCCGCTGGACACCGGCGCGGTCGGCGACGGCGGCGATACTCGTCCGCGCGGGGCCAACCGACCCGTGGAGGTCGACCGCGGCTTCTGTGATTCGCCGCCGCGTTTCTTCTTCGAGCTGGGCCCTGCGCCGCTTCCGGTAGACGCGCTTTGTCGCTGATGGGCTTTGGCTGGACATAGGTGTTCGATGAATCTTGACAGATCGCGAGGGCCTTGTTAGGTTCGTCGCACATTACTGTTCAATGAAAGGAGCTTCCCTATGAACGCGACGCAGATCACCGAAACATTGCGGCGCCTCGACGCCTCGCAGGGGCCGCGCACAGTCGGCGCGAGCGACGGTCACTACGCAGAGCTGGGCGGCTGCGACGCCCGCTTCCTGGTCTGGGGCGAGGAGTCCGGCGGCGGCTTCTCGCTGATCGAACACCCCATCCCGCCGCGCTCACTGTGCGCGCCACTGCACCGGCACGATGGCGTCGACGAGTACAGCTACGTGCTCGAGGGCCGCATGGGCGCGCTGCTCGGCGACCAGGTGATCTATGCCGAAGCCGGAGAGCTCGCCCTCAAGCCGCGCGACCAATGGCACACCTTCTGGAACGCAGGCGACGAGCCCTGCCGTCTCCTCGAGATCATCTCACCGGCTGGCTTCGAGCACTTCTTCCGCGAGTGGGACGCCGACACGCAGGACGGCACCCTCGACGCCGACGAGCTCAGCGTTCGGTACGGCATCGAGTTCGACATGGACAGCGTCCCGCGGCTCTGCGCCGAGCACGGCCTCGTACATCCGTTGATCGGCTGAGGTCTGGGCGGTCGTCCGCGAGGTCTCACCACCGCTAGGTTGGGCGGGCCCGGCCGCCGGGCCGCACACCAACGCATACGTCCGCTCGAGCAGTGGACGGGCGGGAGTCCCGGACTGGTTTTGTGCCGTCCCGCTGGGCTCTTGGGCCGGCGCTTTTTTGGGCCGCATGTCGAATTTGCGGCCCAAGATGCGCATGAAACCGCGGAATTTGCGGAACTCGACGCAGCACCTGACGCTGTGCGCAAGCGGCAAAACTCCTGCAAATCGCTCTCATTTGATCCGATGGGCCCTTCCCCTCCTAAGCGGGAGGCTGACTAGCATCGAACTCCCAGTCCCGGTAGCTCAGGGGATAGAGCGGCCGCCTCCTAAGCGGCAGTTGGTTGGTTCGAATCCAACCCGGGGCGTTCGTTCGAACGTCCGTGAGCCGCCGCGGACCTCGTCGAGCACCGGCGACGAGGCGGTGAGATCCTGTGCCCAGCTGCGCGGGAAGCCGCCCGAGTCGGCGCCTGCGTGGCTACGGCTCGATTAGCCCACGGCGGATCGCGTATCTGGTGAGGCCCACACGGTCATGCAGCCCGAGTTTCTCGAGCATGTTGCTCCGGTGGCGATCGACCGTTTTCTGGCTGATGACGAGCTCTTCGGCGATCTGCTTACCGGTGTAGCCCTCCGCGATGAGCTTGAGGATCTCCGACTCGCGCAGCGTGAGCGGGTCCTCGCGTACTGTCTTGCCCTGGCGCGCCCGGTCGAGGTATTCGCGGACGAGCGCTCGCTCGGCGCCCGGGAACAAGAACGGCTCGCCGCGCATCGCGGCGCGGCACGCCTCGACGAGATCGCGGTCGGCTGCCGTCTTGAGCACGTAGCCGGACGCGCCCACGCGCAGCGCCTCGAAGAAATACTGCTCGCTGTCGTGGACCGAGAGCATGACCATTCGCATCTCGGGGCGTACGCTGGCGATCTCACGCGCCGCTTGGAGTCCGGTGAGCCGGGGCATCGCGATGTCGAGCACCGCCAGGTGGATATCGTCGCGGGACCGTGTGACGTCCACCGCCTCGCGACCGTCCGCGACCTCGGCCACCACCTCGAAGTCGGGCTGGCCGCGGAGGATCTGGCCGAGCCCCACCCGTACGACGGCGTGGTCGTCGGCGAGCAGTACGCAGGTCTTGAGCGGAACGGTCATCGATGCGGCACGGTGAGTCGAACCCGCGTGCCTTCAGGCGGCTGCGATTCAAGTGTGATCGCCCCCCCGACCAATAACCCTCGCTCGCGCATGGCCCGCAACCCCCCGACCGAATGCCCGGCGGCGACGTCGAAACCACAGCCGTCGTCGACGACCTCCAGGATCAAGCTGTCCGACTCGAGCCGCAGCTCGACGCGTGCGTGCAGCGCGTTGGCGTGACGCAGTACGTTGGTGAGGCTCTCCTGGGCAACGCGGTAGAGGACAAGTTCGACTTCCGCCGGAAGCGACGGCAGGTCGGGGGCGATACGGACGTCGACGCTGAGGCCACCTGCATCCTCGAGGCGCGCAGCGAGAGCGAGCAGCGCACTCCGGAGGCCGAGATCGTCGAGCGCCTCGGGCCGAAGCCGGCGCGCGACGCTTCGCACCTCGGCGAGGATCTCCTCCGCCGAAGTGACCAGCTCACGCAGCGCAGCCGTGTCGGGACGCTCCCGATAGGCCGCCTGCTTGAGCTGCAACACGAGCGCGGTCAGTGACTGCCCGATCTCGTCGTGCAGGTCGCTCGCCACCCGGCCGCGCTCGGCCTCCTGGGCGAGCATGGCCCTTCGGCCACTCTCACGGCGCTCGGACTCCAGGCGCTCGAGCATCTCGTTGAACGTCTCGGCGAGCATCGACACTTCGGACCTCGCGCCCTCGATCGAGACGCGCTCCCCCGGCTGCAGCGGATCGACCCGCTGCATCACGGACGACAGCCGCTCGAGCGGCGCGAACGCGTGTCGCATCAGGACGAAATTGATAGCCAGCATGCTCACGAGTCCTGCGAGGATCACGAGCACGCGCCCATTTGGCGGGGCGACCATCAGGACGATCGACGCGGCGCTCAGCACGGCGGCGTTGGGAATCAACAGGCGCCAGAAGAGCCCGATGTGGCCGCGTGGGGCCGGAACAGCAACATGCGGATCGCCACGTTCGGGTGCCGAGAGCCGAAGCTGCCCGCGCGCGGTGGGGACTCGCGAATGGAGATTCGTGCCGATGTTGTACGCGCCGCTCATAGGCAAAGCCTTGACGCTATCTGCATCATTCCCCCGAGCCTCGGCTCGTAGTCGGCCCCAAGAATTACCGAGAACCCGTCGAGCGGACTCTCCTCGAACGGCTCTATGACGTCGACCGCACGGCGGTGATCCTGACCCCCGACCAGACGGACATGGATCGCGTCGTGGCGGCGACGGCCTGGCGGCGCCTGCTCACCTGCCCGCGCATCGACGCGCGCCCTCCCGGTGCTCGACGCGTTCCGGGGCCGCTTCCGAGGCCGCCGCCCGGAATAGCAGCGGCTCGTCAGCCGGAGGTTTCCCCGAGGCTCACATATGGGTGTAGACCCCCATATTCCGGCCGCGGCCGGGGATGTACGTTCGCAGGCTGACATTTCGGCATTCGGCGACCGGGGTTGGCCCGGACAGGGTCTTCGCGGCCGAGGGGGGATTATCGTGACGCTCAAGTCAGGTGTGGGTCGAGTGGTCGTGAGCGGGTTCGTATTCGGGGCCTTGCTCGGCGGGCCGACGGCTGCCGCCGGGTACGAGCCGGAGGACGACCATGCTGGGCAGCGCAAAGCGGTGCCGATGGAGGCGCAGGATCCACACTCCGTCTTCGGCCCCCTCGACAGCGCCGTGATTGGCGGCGGACCGACGGCGAAGGTGACCAGGAACCTGGAGCTCCGCGGCCGCGGCAAACGGCTGGCGCCTCAGGCCACGACCGACGTCTGGGTGCACGAGCAGTTTGCATACACGGGGACGTTCAACAGCCCGTGCGGCGGCGAGGAGGGTGCCGGCGTCTGGGTCTGGGACGTTAGGAACAGGAACCGTCCCGCATTCGCCGGGATCATCGAGTCCGAGGTCGGCAGCCGGTCGAACGACGTCAAGGTCGCCGACATGAATTCGGGCGAGATCCTGGTGCACACGAACGAGACGTGTGGACCCGGGGGTCTCGGCGGGTTTGAGATCTACGACATCGACCGCCCGCGCGACCCGGTGCACCTCGCAACGGTGCGGATCAACGAGCCGAACGAGGTGCTGCGCACCGTGTTCGGGGGCGTGAACCGGGGCGTGCACAACCTGTACCTGTTCACGCAGGGGTCGCGCGACTACGTGGCGCTGGCGACGCACGGCAACGCATGGTTCGGCAGCACCCAGATCTTCGAGATCACCGACCCGCGTAACCCGGAGTTCGTCAGCGCGTGGGGCCCCGAACTCCTGTGCGAGGAGGAGTTCTGCAGCGACGACCCATACAACGAGACGGACCCGAACGTGCTCGCCGCGCATATCAACGAGTGGATCCTCGGCACCGGCCGCACGCCCGGCTTCGGGTCGTCGACGATCCGCTCGGTGCACGACATCACAGTTACCGAGGACGGCAACCTGATGTACGCGGCGGCGTGGGACTCCGGCCTCGTCCTCTTGGACATCAGCGACCCGGCGAACCCGGAGGTCGTCTCGATCGCGCTCGACCCGGCAGAGGGATCGCCGGGCGACGGCGAGGTCAACAGTCACTCGGTGTGGCCGAGCGAGGACGGCGACATCGTCGTCGAGGGAGAGGAGGATTTCGACGCGTGGGTGTCGGTCCAGCCGCCCGGCAACCTCACCTTCGGCGCCGGCGACCCAGCCGCCCCGCTTCCGGGCACGGCCGTGAGCACCTCGGCCGGCGACGAGCTCGAGGGCAGTCAGACCGGCAACGCCGGGACGGCGGACGCGGACAGCCTGGAGGTGACCTCCGGGCCGCTCGCCGGGACCACGTATCCAGCGATCGAGCTCGCCGGCGACCAGCCGAAGTTCGGCGACGTCGGGCCGGTGAGCGGCGACATCGTGTGGATCGGTCGCGCCTGCAGCGCCACGCCCGACATGCCCGCCGATCCGATCCTGAACGCCGATGCGATCGCCGATGGCGGCATCGCCGTCGTCCGGCGGGGAGCGTGCACATTCCGCGAGAAGAACATCAACGCGGCGGCGGCCGGCGCCGACGCGGTGGTGATCTCAAACAACCAGCGGAACGACACGCCGTGGAGCGGCATCCGCGTCTGGGATTACTCCGACCCGCATAACCCGGTGCTGGCGTCCACGTTCGACACCGTCTGCAGCGCCTCGCCGACCCCGATCCCCGCGTGCGACCCGTTCGGCACCTACTCGGTGCACAACGTGATCGTCGAGACCACCGGCAAGAGGGTGAAGGCCTACCTGTCCTGGTACTGGGACGGAATGCTGGTGCTCGACGTAACCGACCCCTACGACCCCAAGGAGACCGCGCGCTACTTCGACAACTCGCCCGCATTCCTGGAGTCGAACGGCGGCCTCCCGCACGACTTCTGGGGCGTCGGCAAGGAGGTCGGCGAGCCCTGGATCTATGGGTCCGACCGGAACGGAGGACTGTACGTCTTCAGGGAGCAGGGCTCCGGATCGGGATGAGTTGACACGCACCGCAGAAAACCAAAGCCGGTGCTACTGAACGGAGGGATAGGTCTATGAGACACCTGATCGTCGTCGGCTTCGTAACGGTTCTCGTTCTCGCCGCTGCCAGCCTTGCCAGGGCCGACCACACCCACGTGCTGATACTGCCCAACGGCAAGTGCGCGATTCTCGCCGCAGCCGGCAACGAGAAGTACACGATCCTCCCGGACGTGCTCTTCAGCAACAACCCGAACGTCGACGCCGACGACGCCGCAGGCGGCCTCGAGAACCTGCCCATGAACCGCAGGCACCCACTGCATGTGCTGGCGCACCTCGGCGTCCCCGGCGCCGACGGGGACATTGCGGTCATGGGCTCGGAACAGGACCCGTGCGCCGCGACCGGAGATTACGTCAACGGCTAGCTGCGACCGCGGTCGCACCGTCCAGGTTGCCGTAGGGCCGGCGCCGGCGCAGGCCACGTCGGACCGGGATCCGACGAAGACGCGCGGCATGTGTAAGGAGGAGGTCATGCAAGTCCGATTGAAAGCGCTGGCGGTCGCCGTGCTCGGGACCGCGCTGGTCGCGGCGCCGTCGCTCGCGAAGGACAACGGGGGTTCGCCCACCGCCACAATGAAACGGGAGGCGCGAGGCTTCGAGCGGGCGCCGTCGACGGCCGCGTCGGAGAGCACGCGGCCGGACACCTTCGCGCCCTGCGTGCGGGGGATTGCCGCCGGTACGTATCCGTGCGACGGCATCGACATGATGAGTCACGTGCCACTCGCCGAGCTCGGGTTGTCGTTCGTGAACGACATGTGGGGCTGGACCGACCCGCGGACGGGGAGGGACTACGCGCTCGTGGGCGGGACCGAGGGGACAGTGATAGTCGACATCACCGACCCCAAGCGTCCCGACGTCGTGGGAACGCTGCCGGCCCACACGCTCGACCCGGCCCGACCGTTCTGGCGCGACCTCAAGGTGTTCCACAACCACATGTTCGTCGTGTCGGAGCAGTTGGGGCATGGCCTGCAGGTCTTCGACCTCACCCAGGTTCGCGGCGTCACCGGCACCCCGGTCACGTTCACCGAGACCGCTCACTACGACGGGTTCAGCACCTCCCATAACGTGAACATCAACGAGGACACCGGCTTCCTCTATGCCGTCGGGGCCCGCAACCTCGACCGATCTCTCAACTGCGCCAGCGGGCTCCACATGATCGACATAGGCGAGCCGAGCGATCCCGCCTTCGCAGGGTGCTTCGCCGACCACGGGTACATCCACGACACGCAGTGCGTGATCTACCGAGGGCTCGACGCGGACTACCAGGGGCGGGAGATCTGCTTCGTCTCCAATCCACCGAACGACGAGGAGAACTACGTCTCGATCGTCGACGTAACCGACAAGTCGAGCCCGGTGTCGCTGGCCAGGGTCGCCTACCCCAACGCTGGCTTCAGCCATCAGGGCTGGCT